>MDSZ01046508.1_pt1 | contig 16170 bp, 17 predicted proteins | sample 811201 | NCBI WGS metagenome assembly MDSZ01 (sample SAMN05326647, study PRJNA326480) | marine metagenome | isolation source: seawater | place: Indian Ocean: North | collected 2010
ATCCAAGGTCCCATATCTTTATAATGAGCTGTTGTAATTAGATTTTTATCTATAACTGCCGGTTCATCTGTATAAATAGCTCCAGCGTTAATTAGATCATCTGCCATACTATAATATCCCGCAACTTTTCTTTTGTTAACAATTTTTGCTGATATTAAAAGTTGGGCTCCACTACAAATGCAAGCAATTATTTTTCCCTTATTATTAAAGTTTGAAATAAATTCTATTATTTTCTTTTCTTGTCTAACTTTTTCCATTGCTTTTACACCTCCGGGTAAAACCAAAACTTCATAATCATCTACACTAATTTGATCAATTTTTTTTACTACTTGGTCTTTATTTGGAGGCAAAGTTGTACCCAAAAAACCTTTTACAGGCTTACCTTCAAGCAAACACACATCTAACTCAAAACCTGCCTCAAGTAACCTATAGTAAGGATAAATAAATTCGTGATCCTGGGCTAAATTACCTGAAATAATTACTGCTTTTTTCATAATTATAATTCTTTACACTAAAATTTTATAAATAAAATAAAATAATTAAACACCTAAAGATTTAGCAGATGAAAAGTAATAATCCCCATTAAACTTAATTTTTTTAAATAAAGTTCTCCACTCTTTTTTTAATAAAATTGTGGTGCCGATTAATGTCCATCTATAAAATTTATTTCTTTCAGCATTATTCTCACCTGAGGCTAAAACTACATAACTATTTTTAGAAACACGCTCTATTTCCTTAAGTGATTTAATTACATCACCTAAATTTTGCATATATAATGAATTAAATGCTATAACCAAATCTAAAGATTTATTTTTAAATGGAAGTTTTGTGTAATTTGACATTATTAATTTACTCTTGCATTTGACTGCATTTTTTAAAGCATAAGTGTGATTTTCTATTCCATACGAAGTCACACCAGGAACAAGTATATTTAAATCTTTTAACAGGAAACCTTTTTTACAACCAAGATCAAGTACTTTAGATTTTTTTGTAATTTTATATCTTTTAATCATTTTAGGAAGTAGCTTCAACCATCTTCCATCATATTTAAAACCTCCGTATCCATTTAATCGACTTCCATCATAATATTCTTTTCCTAATTCCCATGCATACATTTTATTTATAACGGTTCTTTCTTTTGAAACTTTAGATCTAACCTTTAATCGTTTTTTAAAATAACCTATATCTATATGTTTTCCCATTTATTTCTCCTAAGATGTTTTAATTAATATTCTTCCAGCTTTACCACTTCTAAATAATTCTAAAGCCTCATTAATATTATCTAGATCAAATTCATCAGTTATCAAGTCATTAAGTTTAATCTTATCATTTTCTATTAACTTCACATATCTTGGAATATCTAGATGAGGTATTGACATTCCTCCATGAGATACCCTTAAAATCTTTTTGAAAGCTAATGGCAATGAATAAATAGATATTTTGTCATCAGGCACACCAACAAATACTATTTTTCCATCATCAGGTGTTATTTCAAAAGCTTTTTCCATGACTTTTGAATTACCAGTTGTTTCAAAAACTACCTCTGGACCTTTCTTTCCTAAAATTTTTTCAATTTCTTTTTCAAAATTAGAGGATTTTGCATCAATATAATGAGTAATGCCAAATTTTTTTCCTAACTCAAATTTATTTTTATGAATATCTACCCCAACTATTGGATAAGCTGATACTAAAGATGACGCATAAGCAATATTTAGTCCCATTCCACCAATACCATATATTAAAACTGACTGGCCGATTTTTACTTTTGCATCATTATTTACTGCTCCAAAACCTGAGGTAACTGCACAGCCAAACAAAGCAGCAATTTTTAAATCTAAACTTTTTGGTATAACAGTTAGTCTGTTCTCAGAAACTATAGCCTTTTCATTAAAAGTTGTTACCCAGCCTGCATTAACTTTATTTCCTTTCCAAGTGTATTCTGCTGGTGAGCTCTGAATACCTGAGCTTGGCCTCCAATGAAGAACTACATGATCTCCTTCTTTCACTGTGCTTACCCCATCTCCAATTTTCTCAACTACACCAGACCCTTCGTGACCCAATAAGTGAGGTAAATATTTATCTGGACCCTTAACAGCATCAATCTCATTAATTTGCGCACCACATATGCCGCTATAAAAAACTTTTACAAGAACTTGACCAAATTTTATTTCTGAAGGTAAATTAACATCGGCTAAAACTAAGGGTTTTTTACTTTCAACTAAAATTGCAGATTTCATAAAATATTATTAATTTCTATAAAAACTTTTAACACAATCTACAACATATTTCATTTCTTTCAGTGATAAATGCTGATCACATGGAAAAGTGATAATCTTTTTTGTATGAGAGTCTGTTACTGGAAAATCTCCTCTTTTATGATTTAAATATTTAACACTTTCCTGAAGATACATTGGTTTTGGATAATGAATTTTTGCCTCAATACCTTTTGAAATACAATATTTCAGTAGTTCGTCTCTTTTTTTGGCAAAAACAATATATAGATGATAGACAAGTTTATAATTTTTTGGTCTTTCAGGAATTGAAATTTCGGGAATAGAGGATAGATGATAATCATAAAATTTTGCATTCTTAATTCTTTGAGATGCAATATTTTTAGCTTTTGGCAATATCCAATTACCTACAACAGCTTGGAAAGTATCAAGTCTTGAATTATAACCACAAATTTTTACTGTATCTCTATCAACTAAACCATGATTTCTAAGTAGCTTAAGTTTTTGATAATGTTTAAAACTATTTGTAGTAATAATTCCTCCATCAGACCATACATTTATATTTTTTAATGGATGCAAAGAGAAAGCGCCGAATTCTCCCCATGTTCCTGCTTTTTTTTTATTTATACTTGCAAGTATAGATTGGCAGGCATCTTCTACTACTGGTATCTTATATTTATTTGCTATTTTCATCAATGTAGGCATGTATGCCATATATCCAGTAAAGTGCACTGGTACTATAGCTTTTGTTTTTTTTGTAATTTTTTTTTCTAATAATTTTACATTTATACAAAACGTGTCATCACAATCTACAAAAACAGGTTTTGCACCAATTTCCGTAATTGCACCTACTGTAGCAACAAAAGTATTAGCTGCTGTTATAACTTCATCTCCTTGTCCAACTCCTAATGCGCGTAAAGATAATTTGATTGCATCTGTTCCTGAATTAACACCTATTGCAAATTTAGTTCCTATTAAATTTGCAAAACTTTTTTCAAATTTATCTAATTCTTTTCCAAGAGTAAAATCTCCTGTAGAAACAAATTTTTTAAGATTAGTCCATAAATCATTTGATTTAGCAAATTGTTGCTTTAGGTAAGAATATCTTACTTTCATTTAAATAAATTTATTAAATTTTTTTTTTTTGTTTTTTTTTCTTTTTACTCTCATTATAGTTATATCTTTAAATATTTTGAATTGCTTAGATAATATTTTTAAAGTACTCGTTTTTACAACCTCACCTGTTGATATAACAATTTGACCATTTTGATCAACTATTTTTCCTTTTAAAATTGCAGATGTGGTGTTTTCATTTGGTAGTTTATTCAAATTTTTACTTGTCTCAATAATAACCTCAATATTATTAAAAAAATATTTATTTTTTTTTCCAATTTTAGGTTTTTTAAATTTTATCAAATCAGTGTTTATAATATCTTTTGTAAACTTTTTTCCCTCATACATTTTTTTTTGACGACCATAACTATCTTTAAATCTCAATAAATCATTTTTTTTATATGGTGCCTCAAATTCTAAAGCATAAAGACCCTTTTTTGATACCGCTTTAAGTGAATGAAATAAACCTGGTCTAAATACTAATCTTGATAGTGAATTAAAAAGTTTTGTGTTTTTTTTATATATTCCAATTTGGACTGAAGCTTTACCTTCTAAAATTATAAAACCTGTTTTTTTTTGAGGATGAGAATGTAATGATGTCTTATGACCACTTTTAATATATACAAAAGTAACAGCTAATTTATCTGAGTCATTATAAATTACATATTCATAACCCCAGGGTTTTCTTACAAGTTTTTTAGAATAAAAATTTTCTATTTTATTCATTAAATTAATTTAATTGATTGCATTCTTTTAATATTAAAAAATTTTTCTTCTTCAAAAGAATTAACAATTAATTTTTTTTCAAAAGCTTTTTTTAAATCTAGTACAGCATCTTTTATAGTAAATTGGGTGTTAAATCCCAATAAGTTACTAATTTTTTTACAGCTGACATGATAAGATCTATTATCGTCGGAGGCAGTTTTAATTATCTCAATATCTTCTCCTATCACTTCTCTAACATTATTTGCTAATTCATTTACAGTTTGATTTTTGTAACCAACATTAAAAATTTCACCATTAACTTTTTTATAATTTGCTTCTAAAACTGTTAAATAAGAATTTACCATATCATTTATGTGTACATTTGGTCTAAGTTGATCTCCTCCAAAAACTTTTATCTTTCTATTGTGAAATGCGTGATTAGTTAGAATATTAACCACCAAATCTAACCTTTGTCTTTTTGCATACCCACAAACAGTAGATGGCCTAATTGTAGTTGTTATGAAATCATCTGATTTATATGAATTTAAAATTTTTTCGCATTGACCTTTAAATTTAGAATAATCAGTTAAAGGTTCTAATTTCATATCCTCAGTGACATCTTTTTCTTTTTTGATACCATAAACTGATGATGATGAGGCATATACAAATCTATTCACTTTATTTTCTCTGCTTATTTTAACCAATGGTTCAAAAGCATCATAATTAATAGATTTACCAAGAGTTGGGTTTAACTCAAAACTTGGGTCATTTGAAATGCATGCCAAATGAATTACTACGTCATGGCCAGGAATAATTTTTTTTAGAAGTTCTTGATTTCTGATATCCCCTTTAATCTTTTTAAGTTTAATATGACTATCTAAAACTTCTTCTCCATAAATCATTAAATCTAATACTGTTACTGTGTGACCTAAATCTAATAATTTTGGGACCAACTTTGATCCAACATATCCAGCTCCACCAGTTACAAAAATCTTCATAATCTTTAAATAATGTTCATCTAAATTTATTATTTTTTTGAGTTTTTATTTCATATAATTCAGACCAAGAAATATTTTCACTATCCAATATTTTCGCATTTTTGAAAATTTCTGCCTCTCTTTTACATTCTAATAAAAATTTTTTTCCCTTACCAAAAATATTCTCTAGTGCAAAATGAAATTCTACCTCACTCATGGTTGAAATTAGATCATCCATTCTATTTTTTTTTTGAGGTAATTGATGAATTGAACAAAGAATAACTTTTTTTAGTTCTTTTTTTTTATGAACCCATTGTGTTGTTGCTAATTCATTAGATTTAAAAGGTTCAGGTATAATTTCTTCTACAATCATTTTATTTCTTTCTGCATAATTATTCATTATCATATTTTGACCATTACCTGGTATCTTAAATGGTCCAATATTCATATCTGTGTTTACTATAGCTACTGTCATCTTTATTTTAAATTATGTTAATTTATAATACTTTAAATATTCTGTATTTTTTTGTAACAACGGCATTTTCGAACTTTGAAAACGAACATTGCAAGCAATCCTTGCATACTCAGATGCAAAAGGAATATTTCCATGTATTACAAATGGATTAAAAATAATTGCTTCTCCAAATTTAATTCTTGGGGGCTTCTTATTTCCCATAAAATCTAAGACATCTGGACCACTTACCAACCCATTCTTCTCCTCATTTTTCATGATAGATAAAGATTTTTCTAAATTTATATGATATGCTCCACTATCATCATTAATATCATGAAGCGGAGCCCAAATGATATATGTAAAAGGTGAAATACCAGAAATCATTTCATAATGTGCAACTTGTTTAGCTTGATCTTCTCCAGGTGCATTTACAGTAATATGAGCTCTTCTTTGTATGAACAATTCTTTTCCACATAATTTCTCAATTAAGTTTGAAAATGATTGAACCATCATTTCAGATAAGTTTTTATTATGAGTTAAAAATTTTATATTAATATTGTTTATTTCTCCTTTAGTCATCTTTGCTATTTTTTTTCTGATTAAATCAATATCTTTTTTTTCTTCTTTTAAAGATTGTATGTTATCAATGAAAGAATTTCTTAATTGTTCAAAAATTTCAATATTTTCCACTTTACAAATTGCATAGCCAGCTCCTTTATTAAGTTCTCTAATTATATCCATAAAAGTAGTGTCCAAAAATAATTTTTATCTTTCTGCATATTTATAAATAAATTTCAATATTAACCTTTTTATTTTTAAAATTATTGTATTATCTTATAGCAATAATCATCTATTTTTGTTGCTACTGATAAAATTTCTTTGTCATTTTGCAAATCTTTATCAGCATATTGAATTGAATAAGAATTGTTCCTTACAGCCTCTAGAACAATTTCTTTATCTTTTTTTAGAATTTTATCTGCATGAAGTAAAGAATTACCATTTTCCCTAACGGCTTCTAAAACAATTTCTTTATCTTTTTTTAAATCAGAACTTGCATATGACAAAGCATTACCGTTTGTTTTTACCAAGATTAAAACAAAATTTTTATCTTTTTTAAGTGAAACATCTGCATACTTTAAAGAATATCCATTTTGTTTTACAGCCTCTAAAACAATTTTTTTATCTTTTTTCAAATTTTCATCAGCAAATTCTAAAGCATTACAATATTGCTTTACTGCTGTCATAATTATTTCTTTATCTTTAGCAAAACTTTTATCTAGAAATTGTATAGACATCCCCCACTGCTTAACTGCTTCAAAAACAACTTCTCTATCTTTTTTCAATTCATCATCAATGTTTTCTACAAAGGTGCCCCAGTTACATTGTTTTAATGCATTCATAATAAAATTCTTATTTTTTTTTAAAGTATTATCGACATATAAAATTGATAAGACATTTTTTTTTAAAGCTTTTAAAACTACTTCCTCATCTTTTTTTAAACGTTCACTTGCATATTTTAAAATATATCCATACTGTTCAATACCTTCTAAAACAATCTTTTTATTATCTTTGATTTTTTCACCAGCATATTTTAGAGAAAAACAATATTTTTTAATTGCTAAAGTTGCAACTTCTTCATCATTTTTAAATTTTTCATCCACATATTTAAATGCATAACCATTTTGATTAAGCGCTTCTATTACAACACTTTTATCTTTTTTAAATTTAGGACTAACAAATTCAAGTGCAAATCCATTTTGTTTTAATGCACTTATAACAATTTCTCGATCATTTTTAAAATTATCATTAAGAAATTCTAAATTATATCCATTTAACTTCACAGCTTGTAAAGCTATATCTCTATTATTTCTAATTTCATGCGATAAATTTTTAAAATTTTTTGTATATTCAAATTCAAAATTTAATTTTTTATAAAATTTCATTTTTATTTTTTCAATTTATTAGATGGAATTAATGATTTGTCGAACATACTTTTTTTTTTTAAAAGTCCCCATTTTTGAAATCTATCTCTAGGAAGAACTCTTCTTAAAGTAAATAAATCACTTTCTGATAATACTTTTTTATATTTAGGAAAAACCTGCCAGTCATCCCAGATTGCACTTATAAGTTTGCCACTTATCCCATTACTTAATTTTGAAGCTAAAAACAAAATTAAATCACAAGCCTCCTTATAAGATGTTCCTCCATCTTTTTTTTGAATAAGAGCTTTTTTATAAGCTTTTACCCCAATTTTTTTTGGACCAGCATTTAAAATTTCATCAAGCATATTTGTGTTAATAGTACCTGGTGCAACTGCGTTAACGTCAATTTTATATTTTTTTACTTCATGAGATAAACTTTCAATAAATCTAACAATTCCAACTTTGGATACTGCATAACCATTTATTCTAGGTAAAGGAGCTGCTGCACCACCTCCAGATAGCTGAATGATTTTTCCACTTTTTTGTTTCTTGAAATAAGGGATAACTTCTCTACAAAGCATAATTGATCCAAGCAAATTGACATTAATTGTTTCAATAAATTTTTTCCAATTTATATCCTCTATCGATCCTTTTGGTCCATAAACGCCAGCATTATTAACTAAAATATCAATTTTATTAAATTTTAATATAGAGAATCTTATTAATTTCTTAATTTGAGTCTCAGATGATACATCAGTTTTAAAATAAAATATTTTTTGATTTTTTTTTTTAATTTTTTTTAAACTTAAGTAAGATTTTCTTAATTTTTTCAGGTTTTTTGAACAAATTATTAAATTTGAACCATTCATCAAAAAACTTTTTGAAACTTCATAGCCTATACCCCTACTTGCTCCAGTAACTAAAACAACTTTATCATTTAGTCTAAAATTAAAAATTTTATTTAAATTTTTTTTTTTTTTCATTGTTACCACCTATGATGAACATCTGGTTTAATTAGATTTTCATAAATCATTCTTATATCTGGATATAATTCTTTAATATCATTTAATTCAGTAGCATTTGTATTCATGTCTACTTGAACCTCATTTGTGGCTCCAGGTATAACAGTGCTAACCTCTGTATGATCTAATATCCATCTTAAAGCTAAATCAACTAGATTAAAATTTTTTGGAAGAATTTTTTTCAATCTATCTACAGCTTCTAAACCTTTTTCAAAATTTACACCTGAGAAAGTATCTCCAATATCAAAAGATTTCCCACTTAAATTATAATTTCTATGATCATTTGTATTAAATCTTGTTTTTTTATTAATTAATCCGGTTAATAATCCGCTTGCTAATGAGCCTCTTGCTATGATTGCCACATCCTTTTTATTTGCTTCTTTAAAAAGAAATTCTGCGGGTCTTGGTCTAAAGATATTAAAAACTATTTGAATGCTTTTAATATTAGGAAATTTGAGTGCTGATATTGCCTCTGAAATTGAAAAAACACTAATTCCGTAAAATGAAATCTTACCTTTTTTAACCAACTCGTCCATCATTTCATATAACTCCTTATTAGAACAAATCTCAGGTGGTGGGCAATGCAGTTGCAATAAATCAATGTTTTCCACACCTAAATTTTTTAATGATCTATTTACAAATGTTTCAATAGTTTTTAAATTATATCCTTCAGGCAAATATGGCCTCAATCTTTGACCAGTCTTAGTAGCAATATATATATTTTCTGAAGTAGATTTTTTTAAATCACTCAAAAATTTTTCACTTCTCCCATCGCCATAAACATCTGAAGTATCAAAAAAATTTATGCCTTTGTCTAAAGATCTATATAAAACTTTTTTGGCTTGATCATCTTGAACATCATCCCAATTTCCCCCAATACCCCAACAACCTAGTCCTATTTCAGAGACATTCCATCCTGTGTTAGAAAATTTTCTAAATTTCATAATTTAAAAAAATTAAATAATCAATTTTCTATAAATTTCATCCATTCTTAAACTAATAATTTTTTTGGAATTTTTCATTTTTTCAATTTTAAGTTTTTCTTTTCTTAATCTTTCAAAAAAATCATTTTCAATACCATCTGGTAAAAACCAATACCTACCGTGATTGTTATTAATTTTCCATAAATTAAATGTTTTATAAGGATTAATTGTTTTTAATCTAAATTCTAAGCTCAATCTAACCTCGTTACCTTCTCTAATAGTTTGATGAGGTGTAAAACCATTAAAAATTAATACCTCTCCATCTCTATGATTAATATCATAATTTTCTATTTTTTCTAATTCCTCAAGAACATCGAAATATTTTTTTGAATATAAAAAAAATTTTTTTTTATATAATTTCGGATATTTGCCATATCGTAAAAGATCATCTTTATTTGACTTAAGAAGTCTAACTTTTGGAGTATTTTTTTTTACAACTAAATATATTATTACATTAATTATATCCGTAGGTTCTTCTGTCCAAGTATCACAATGAATTGAACTAGTAAGATACTTTTTTATTTTCATTTGTTTGGGTTCTGCTGGATGTACTATTCTAATATCTATTGGAAATTGAATACCTTCTATATGTTTGCCGAATATTTTTAAATTCGAAAAATGATTAAAAATAATTTTTTCTATATTTGTCATTATGTTAAGGTTTCTTTTTAAAGAATAAAATTTAGTTTTATTCAAAAATTTTTGAACCTCCTCAATTTTCTTAAAATTTTTATTCTCATTAAAATTAAATAAGTTTACCACTTGTTCATTTAACATTTTTAAGACTTTTTCATTTAAGGTAAAACTCATGAAATTGTAATCTTTAAAATATTTTAAATTTATTTTTTTCTGATAATTAAAAAAGTTTTTTTGGAACATGACATTTTATTAGAGCAAATTTAGAATTCTGTCTATTGATGAAAATCTCATATTTAATTGTTTTTGGATTTTTTTATTATTAATTAACGAATTTACAGGAATAGGAAAATCTTTCCCTGAGAATGACTTATATTTTTTGATTAATAACTTCTTTTTTCTTACTTTATTATAAAATTCATTAATTTTTATTTTATCATTGGCAACATTATAAATTTTGGAAACTTTGTTTTCTTTATTTATAATTTTGATAATTGCTTTTACTAAATCATTTATAAAAACGAACTGAATAAATGAATTTTTGTTAATTAAATTATCATTTATAGAATAAGTTAATAATTTTTGTGTTTTAAATGAAAAGTCATTCTTACCAATGACATTGGGAACTCTTAATATTGTAGAACAAATATTTTTTTTACTTATAAGATATTTTTCTATTTTTCTTTTATTTAAGGCGTAATGAATGTCGATTAATTTATATTTCTTTTTTCTTATCCAATCTTTTTTTAATTTTCCTTTAATCCAATCATTTTCTTTCACATCATAATTATCATTTAAATGTAAATAAGTAATTGATGAACTTGTAAAAATATAATGCTTAAAATTATTTTTAAGTAATTTATGTAAATTTATAACGTCTTTCAAATTATATGCTATATTGTCAAATACACAATCAAATCTAATAGTATTCAAAAAATTTTTAACTTTATAAAGTTTTGATCTTTCACAATTGATATGTTTTAAATTTTTATGTTTTAAATTTTTCTTATTATTTCTATTTATTAAAAAAATTTTATGATTTTGTTTTAAAAGTTTTTTTAAAACTAGTTTACCGAAATTTCTATTTCCACCTAAAAATAATATTTTCAATTTCAAATAAGTTTTATTTTTTTGTGATGATACATTCGTGTTTCTAAGCTTACTCTAGTTTTGTCACCTAAATTGTCAGCTCCACCATGTAATAAATTAATATCAAATAATATTGCTTCACCTTTTTTTAAATCTAATCTTTTAAATTTAAATTTATTATAATATGAACTTTCAAAAGTTCTTGAAATATATTTTTTTGATTTGTAATTTTTCCTAATGGATGATTTACTAGATGTGACCCTGGAGCGAAATTTAAAGTATATTTTTTTGAAAATCCAATAATTGGGGTCCATAAAGAAAAGCTAATTGGCATAGAACCTTCTTTTTTTCTATTGATTATCTTCCCTGCATTTAAATCTAAATGTGGTGGAGCACTAAGTGAGTAATGAATTTTTTTTGGGACAACAATTCTAAATAAAATTTCATTTTTTTTTATCTTATTTAAAGTAGTAGTTTTTTTAATCCCATTTAAATATTCTAAATCTGGAATTAAGAATTTTGAATGACCCCAACGGCTTTCAAGAACACTAATTATTTTTTTATGTTTTCTTATTTTATCTATTATCTTTTTACTGACTGATATACATCTTGATGAATTTTTTATAATTTTATTATGTTTATCCTCATCAACAATTTTGTGATAATTTGATAAGTGCCATTTATCTACATCAATATATTTTTCAGATTTTTTTTTAATTAAATTTTCAAAATTATCTATTTCTTTTTTGGTAAATATTTTAATAACTAAGTAACCATTTTTATTATAAAAACTTAGAGGATCTAATATCTTCTTTTTTTTTTTAAATACCATTTATTTTTGAATACAAAATTATAATTGATCAACACTTGCTAAAAACTGCTTTTGTGCTTCTTTTGCTTTTTTAATGTCTATCAACCTATCATTATATGACTTGCTTGGAGGATCATAAGCATCAAAACGATTAGTTATAAATTGAGCTAAATCCTTTCCAATTTCAGTGATTTTTATAGCTTCATCAGAAATTTCAACAATACCATCAGAAATCATTTCTTTAAGATTCTCCATTTCATTTTTAAAATATTCTTTACTATTAATCTTAAATTTTTCATCAAATTCTTTGAAATTGATTTCCCAATATGTTCTTAATTGTTGAGTTGCATGCTGTCTTATTTTATCATCTTCAGATAGTTTCATACCTCTAAAAATTGGGAACATTCCATGATCAAGACATTTTTTGTAAGCTTTTAAATCATAATGGTTTTGATGATAGTAGTCGTCTCCCAGGTTTCCTTTGGTAGATGTTCCAACACCAACGAAATTTACTCTCCCACCAGATTGGGTACCGGCAGCGGCATAATGAACTTTTTTCTCTTTTAATTCTTTTACCATATTATCACTTGGTAATGCATAACTCTCAAATGCAACTCTCAAATATCCTGCTTTTTTAAGTTTAGTATCGATTACATCTAATAACTCTTTTCTTTCCATAAAATCCGGTAAAGGACCATCTTCAACCATTCTAATTGAAGCTTTGTTCAACCATGGTTTATAAGCCATTAATGAAGTTTGCACTAAAGTTGGTCTTAATTGAATTATTTGATCACATGTTTTTTCCATTGTTTCTCTAGTTTGTCCAGGTTGTCCAATTAATAAATCAAACGCAATTGTTTTATAAAGTTTTCTGACTTCTTCTGTTAATAGACTTTTAAAAAGATCGAAAGGTTGAACTCTATTAACTCTTCTTTGTACTTCAGGGTCAAAGTCTTGCATTCCAAATGAAATTCTATTAGCTCCACAAACTTTATGGTTATAGATTAATCTTTCTTCATCTACTCTTCTTGGATCTGTTTCAATAGTGAATTCATTAACTGCATTAAAATCAAATTTTGATTTTAATTTATCAACTAATATTTTTAAATCCTCTTTATTTAAAATTGTGGGTGAACCACCACCAAAATAAACTGTCTTCACATTTAGTTTGATGTTTTTTTTTTCTAAAATATCAAACAACAAATCAATTTCTTTATGTAATGATATAAGATAATCTTTAACTAAATCATACTGTTTAGTAATAAACTTGCTGCAAGTACAAAACCAACACAATTGTTCACAAAAAGGAATATGCACATAAAAAAAAATAGGTTTATCCGAATTTTTTGGAAGCCATTCCTCAAGAGAGGCAACGTATTTATCACTTCTATAATTATGATCCCAATGATCCAGAGTAGGATATTCGCTATAATTATAAACTAAATTTTGATGATATTTTCTTTGAAGTTGTTCTGGGCTAAGTTGATTATTATTAATCATGATGAAAATTTATATACTCTATTTGTAGATCGAAATAAAGCCATTATTTTTTAAATAATGACTTTTAATTGCAACAAAATCCATAGGAACAACATTAAGTTTTTTTAATTGATTAAAAGAAAAAAAACCATATTTTTTCCCCTCTTTTAAAATAATATTATTATTATTTTTAATTAAACAATCAAAATATATTAAAATTCTTTTTTTTTTTAAACCAAAAACTTCAAAGTTAACACTCAAAACTTCTTTTTGAATTTTAATGTCTAGATTAGTCTCCTCCTTTATTTCTCTTCTAAGTGTAAGGATATCTGATTCTTTTTTTTCTTTTCGACCACCAAAGAGTCCCCAGTGATTTGGAAATGAAATTCTTTTTTTATTATCTCTTAATTGTAATAAATACTTATTTTTATAAGTTATAATTCCTTTAATAGCTTTAATAGGCATTAGTTAAACATTTTTGAATGATTATTAGCAATTTTTAAAGTTGTTTCTAATTTAATGCCCAATTTTTTTTCTAATTTTTTTACAGATATATAAAATGACATTTTATTATTATCTATTAAATTTATTATTTTACTTTTAGATCTCATTTTTTTTTTTAATCTTTTTAATAAATTCATTAAAACCATTGGCTTAGAACTAGCAAGATTGTAGGAATTTCTTATTTTAAAATTTTTTTTGTTAATTAATAAAATAATTTTTGCTATTTGATTAGAGTCAATTACATTATTAAATTTATTTAAACCATTAAAAATTGTTATATCCTCATTTTTTTTTAAACTACGTAAAATATTATTTAACCAGGGCCTTTTTAAGTTTTTTTTAAACTTACATAAAATTCCTGGTAATCGAAGATTTATAAAATTCACATTATTCTTATACAAATACTTTTCAATCAAAAGTTTAGTCTGACCATAACTGTTAGGTCTTAAAGGTTTATATTTTTCATTTAATAATTTTTTTCTAATTATTCCATAAACTTCTATTGAAGAAAAATTTACAATAATTTTTGCTCTATTTTTTTTTGCAAAACTTGTTAAATTTTTAATAATTTTTAAATTTGATTTAGAGTATTTTTTATTGTTTTTATTAAGATAATTTTGATCAACAGCACAATGAATAATGCAATCTAGTGGTGACTTTATTTTAAATTTAATTTCATTTTTAAAATCATGATTAATCCATTCAACATTGGTAATTTTTTTATTTTTTTTTTTCTTTCTGCTTACTGCATAAATTTTTTTATATTGAGAAAGTAAATTAACCAGATCAAAGCCTATTGCTCCATTTGCGCCAGTTATTAAAATACTCATTGAATCTTTTAATTATTTTTTAAGCAGATTGACCTATTTTATAAGGTGAGGTAGTTTGTCTTTTTGATGATTCCATTTCATCTGAATTATGCACATTTAATCCGAACCACCATCGGCCATCTTTTTTATTTATATCTGCTTCTTTTTCAGGATCGATAACATCTAGACCGTGCCTTACAGAAGCATAAAATAAACCAATATCTCCAGCTTGAATTTGATCTTCTATATCGAATTTTTTATCATTTTCGTCTACTAAATAAAAACCTCCTTTTTCGTAATGGACTCCCTTAGTAGTTAAATAACCAGAAATTACTAATCTTAAAAGAGTGTTAGCATCTACATGAGTTTCAATAAATCCAGTTGGTGGATATCTTGCAATTTGTAATCTTTCAATTACCAAATCTCTAGGTGTGTTATTTTTAAATTCATCATAAGACAAACCAGCTAAATATTTTATCGGTCTACATACTTCCATAACAATTTTTCTCACATCAGAAATATCTTCGTTCCATGGAAAAATATGTGTCGAATGTTTTGTATATTTTATTGAATAAGCGTTAATGAGGTCTTTTCCGATCCATCTGTGAAAATTTGGTATACCCTCTAACATTTTATAAAATTTGGAAGGGCTTGATTGTGTAAATTTATGAATTTCATTTACTATATGATTAACCTTATCTTTAGCTAAAGAATTCTTTATAATGTACATGTCTCCACTATATAAATTTTCGATAATATTTTTTACAAATTGTGGATTTTTTTCTAAAATCTTTGATACAAATTCCTTGTACTCTATGTGAATAAGTTTTCTGAATACAGCTGGAACTGCCCTTCTACTTTCTACTGAAGCCCATTCTTTTGCAAAGGGATTATTGTCTATATCAGCTTTAAAGTAATTTGTTTTCATAAAAATATTAAGTTTTATAATTTATTTTAAGAAACTTTCTAGAGTTTTTATCATTTTTAATTTATCAATTGTATGCTTATTTCCTATTGTTTCTACAGACTGTGCTGCACCTAATGCTCCAATAAGTAAGGATATTTCGACATTAATCTTTGACTTAAGACATGGAGCAACCAATGCAAGCATAGTGTCTCCTGCGCCAACTTTATCTAAAACTTTATGCGCAAATGCTGCCGAATAATAAAATTTATTTTTATTTTTATGATACATAATAGATCCTTTCTCACCTTTGGTTACAACAAGGTTTTGAATATTTTTTTCTACTGAGAGTTTTTTCATTAAAAATTCTGTTTTACTATTTTTATCTCGCATTTCATGTCTAATTTCTTTTTCATTTATAATTAATGTGCTAAAATTTTTATAATTAGCAATTGTATGATAACCAATATTAGATGCATTAACTTGAGCATTGAGTGCAAGAAAATTTGATTTTTTACAAATAGTGCCTGC
>MDSZ01079425.1_pt1 | contig 16170 bp, 14 predicted proteins | sample 811201 | NCBI WGS metagenome assembly MDSZ01 (sample SAMN05326647, study PRJNA326480) | marine metagenome | isolation source: seawater | place: Indian Ocean: North | collected 2010
AAGAGAGGCCTCTCTTGAACGATACACTAAAAAAACGATAAAAAATGTGATGACGATGAAAAAGAAGATCCAGATACGCTCTCGTCTCGTCCCTGCGTGGTTGTTTGTGGGGGTGAAAAGAAACGACCAAAATAATAATAATAATAATAATAATAATACTTTGTGTTGATACTCTCGCGTGGAATCGTCCAACCCGCATAAACACGGACGCTCGGAGGAAACGCACCCCACACACTTTGACGTATTTTTCTCTACGACTTTTATTACCCTTTACTCTTTTACTACCGTTGTTAAGAAAGATGATGACGACGACGCACCAACAACGCGCCTCGACGTTCGTCGGGAAGCAAAACATCGCACAAAAAAACAACTCTTCCCGATCGCAACAAGGACGATGCGACAGAGCGCGTGCGCACAAGGTGAGCGCGCAAATCGGATTCGGCACCGATAAGAAATGGGGGAAGACGACCATCTACCCGGAATGGGGGTCGTTTCCGAACTCCAGCAATGGCGTCCCGGCGGAGTGGAACAACTTCACGGAAGAAGAGTATCGCAAAAACGCGGATATTGAAGTCATTCACGGGCGATGGGCGATGCTCGCGGTTTCGGGCGTCTGGGCGCAAGAAAACGCGGGAGCCGGACCGTGGTGGGAAGCCGGAAAAGAATGCACGGCAAACGCGTGTAACTTAAGATTCGCCGGGTTTGGCGAATTCAGCGCCTCGCCAACCGGTGCTTTGTACGGGTTGATTTTCATCGAAACCTTGTTATTGGGCTGCGCCGAGGCGTACCGCACCGGTTTACTCGAAAACCCGTTTAAAGACGGATTGAAGGTAAACGACCCGTACCCGGGTGGACGATTCGACCCGTTCAACTACGCCAACAAGGATGAGATTGACTTGGACATGATGAAGATTAGAGAGTTGAAGCACGGACGATTGGCAATGTTGGCGTGGTTGGGTATTCTCGGTCAAGCGGTGTCCACCGAAGCTGGAGCGTTGACCAACGTTTCTGGCCACCTTAGCGACGTGTACCATTGCAACGTGGTCGACAGAAGCGCGTGTCCCTTCTAAATCGGGAGGAGCCGTCCCTTCTTTCGAATACTCGTCGTAAAGTCAAAGCCGCGAGGAAGAAGAACATCGCACTTTTTGACTCCTCGTTTGACAAAAACGCAAAAGTCGGAGGATACTCCTTTATACATCATTAGAGAGAGAGCAGAGCTACTTTTTATTTCATCATTATTTTTACTCATTATTTTTGACACGAAAAAAAACCGTTCGTTGTTTCACTCCTTTGATGGTCGCTCCTTTGTTGATTGAGTACACCAACTCCCACCGATACTACTAATGCCTTCTCCCATCCGCGCGTTGTTGTTCCTCGACGACGAGAGCGACGACAACACCGCGTCGTCGTCGAAAAAAAAGCCGCGCACTACTACCACCACCCTTCTTCGCGACGGCGTCGCACGGTCGTTTCTCTCGAAGTGGTCGTCCTTCCTCCTCTCTCGGAAGACGACTGAAATTTCAATTCCGGTTGCGTTCGATAAACAAAAGAGCAACTTTTTAATCGGGCCTTCCGCGCTCTGGTGGCGCGACGCGTTCGCGATTTCGTCGTCGTTACTGCGAGGAGACGATGATGGTGAGGACAACAAGAACAACTCGGAGGAAAAAGAAGACGACGCGTACGAGAACGACGACGCGGCGATGGCGGATTTAGGACACGCAGCGGAAGCGACGTTAGACCTCGCGAGAGTCGTCAGCGGAACGCTGCTGGCAGATTTGAGACGGTGTGCGATGTTGATCTCGTTTTTTTTACCTTTCGCCTTTGAATTCGACAGTTCGGGCGGAGTTTTACGTGTGTATTTGGTTCTTTTGTTCGTGTCGCGAGGAGTTTTGAGCTCGACGCACTTCGTACGTACACGCCGCTGACAACTGTACTGTGGACAGGACGACGAGGTCGCTCGAGTTTTGGGAGGAGAAACGGGACGAGATTCCAAGAGGTGGAGATATCTCACACCGATTCTTCTTGACGTTACGATGTGGTCCGCGAGCGTTCGTAGAAGAGACAAAAGGGTTCATGGAGCGGAAAGTCATCGCCGCGAGACGGAGAGCAATTTTGCACGTGTCTGGAAACATGAGAAGGAATAGCCAAAAGATATCTTCGTCGGTAGCGAATACATTGAATACTAGTAAAAGCGGCGAAGAGAAAGAAAAGGAAGAGGAGCATTTGTTGGAGACATTGTTGACGGTTCCACCAGCGAGAGCGATAATTGATGGGAAGGTGGCGGCGTTAGGGAAGATGCAGAGGAGTTTGGCGAGTGCGGTGGCGAGGGTGCACGCGAGAGCGGACAATTTAGTCAATGGCGATTACAATAGGAGGAAACATCTTCGAGGGAAAGATCTTAAGGATGGGGTCGAGGACGACGAAGATGAGGATGACGATGACAGGCTATCTGAGGAGGAGATACGGAAGAGGGAGGTGGAGAAGACGCGAGAAGCAGTAGAACAGTGCGTGAATGGGATTAACGAAGCTATTGAGCTCGTGAAATCCACCGCGGCGACGTTAAACGCCGAGCACGAGGACGACGACGAAGAGGAAGAAGGAGCAAAAGCAGAGCAGAAGGAGAATACTTATAACGTTGGTGGTGACGACCACGACGAAGCAGTCTCTCCGAGACGACCGTCGAGCTCTCTCGAACGCACCATCTCGAATTCGCCATTGTTCTCAGGGATGATGCACAATCGAACGGACTCTCTCGTCTCGAGCGTCTCGCGAAGTGGAACGCCAAAGATTCCACATTCGCCGAAAGAAGCCGCTCAAGCTCAAAAGTTGAATCTGTCGCAGTCGCACGATAACAACAGCCCGACTTTAGTCTGCCAAAACGCATCGTTACAGCGAACGGATTCGTACTTTCAGAATCTCATCAAAAACACATTTCTCGGCGACATCTTCAAGTCCGACGGCGGTACGGGCACACGAGTCGGTTTCGTCTCGCACAAACTCCGCACGCGTTTGATGGCTAAATCTGGCGAACCAATCCCGTTCCCTTTAGAAAACGACGCTACGTGGGAAGCCATCGTCTCGACGGAATCTCGATTTGAAAAAGCTCGCAAAGCGGTTGATCGCACGGTCGAAAGGCATCGCAAGCCAACGAAATACGAACGCCAGTGGATACCAATTTCGCTGTTATCGTTAGTCGGCGTGAGCAGCGCGATCTTACTCGTTCGGAAATCTTCTCTTTGCGGTTCCAATGAGTTGGACGAAACGTTAAAAGCGGCGTACGAAACGATGCGAACGTTTTTCAACTCGTACATGAAAACGCCGTCGAAGGAGTTGAAGCAAGAGCTCACGAAAGCGTTCGATACCGGAGATAGAGAAGATGCGGCGGCAAGATTAGAAGAGACGCAGGAGTCTTTAGATAGAATGTTAAAAGAGTACGTGAAGAATGCCACGAAACCTGGCTTTTCCGAATCGTTGACGAGAGCGTATCAATCGGTTGGCGCGATGACTGCCGGCGGCGAAGATGAACACGCCGGAGGAGGAGGAGGAGGCGAAGAAACGACGACTAATATCGACCCAATGTCGCTCGTAACTGCGCGCGTTGAAGAAGAGTTAAAAGCGCCGTTACAGAACATGCTCGGCGGCGATCTCATGCAACTCTTGCTCATCCAGACGCAAGTAATGAAAGTTGAGATGGAAGACGCTTTGCTCCAAATGGACGCTGTCATGCGCGCAAACCGTTTGAATTTCGCACTCATGGCATGTTTTCCTGCAACCTTGTTGGTATACGGGAGCTTCTCGTTTTCTAAGACCGTTGGCGTGTCGCGAGCATTTCAGAAAAGACGCAAAGCGAGGGAGGAGATGCGCCTATTAGTCGCCGACGCGGAACGATCTTTGATGCGATTGAAAATGACGCGAGACGAGTTTATCAAACGACATCGCGTTTTCGAGGACAATAAGGATGCTTCTGACTCTGAATTCTCCGAAGGGACCGGAAGTATTAAATTTAAAAACAATGCATCTGATTCTGACCTCGTTCGTCGCTTAGAAATCGCGGAAGAATATCGACGCCGTCGCTTAGAAATGGATGCGTCACTCGACGTCAACGCCACCCCGCCGCATACCGCGCGCCGCCCCAAAAGGAACTTTGACGACGAAAACCTCGAAAACGAAACTTTCCATCAAGGTATGCTCCTGTATGCTGTTAATGCCCTATATGCTTCCGTTCAAAAACATAAGAGGATGTTCTCGCCAAAAGAATATAGAGGCGTCAAGTTGGATGCCATGGCGTTAGCCGACGTGGGAGTTTCCATCGAAGGGAAACTGTTGACGACCGCGAGACTAGCTAGAATATATAAAGGATTCCAGAGCGAGCCGCACAGAGTGCCGAGCATTGTTACGGGCAGGTATCCAGTTTAGAATTTTCCGTCGTGTTTAGCGTAAGAAATGCAGCATGCGTAATATTAGTCATCACTTTTCTCCAAGAAGAAGGACCTCAAAAAGTCGTCGTGATCCTCCTCACTTTGATCCCACGCAAATTTATTTTTTATTGACGATGATGTCTCGCAGAATCATTGGCGACAAAAGAGCTCTGCGTCTTCTGAGATGTCGTCGCGAGAGTGCGATTATTCGATCTTCTTCGTTGTCGAGCGTATCAATGAAAGCAGCAGCAGCAGCAGCAGCAGCAGCAGCAGGGGCAACTTCTTCTTCGGGCGAAAAGGCAACCGAATTTCACGAACACATTCGAACGCACACGTCTCGTCTTCTTGGCGGCGTGGCGGCTTTTACGACGACATTTATTGGTTTCACCGTGGTCTCCGCGGACACAGAAGGAATTACAACAAGCTCGGAAAAGAAAGAGGCTGATCAAAATGCTTTTGAATCTTTGCTCAAAAACGCTAAAGAATTCGTATCTCAACTGACTTCCAGAGGGTCCTCGTATTCGCTCGTTTCAGACGAATACCGCCGTGAAGTATTTTTCGCGTACGAGAACCGATTGAGAGAACATTCAAGCATGGACAAAGTGTTCGCGTACTTTGCCTCTGGAAAAAACGCGAACGGTGAAACGTTAATGACGAAAGAAGATTTGATTCGATCAGCGATACCGGTGTACCAAAAAACGAACATCCGGTCGGGAAGTTTAGAAGGCGAAGTGGTGTCTGAAGAAGAGGTGGAAGGGAAAGACGTGATGGAAACGAACGTCTTTAAATCGAAGAAAAACCGAACGTTTATTGGTGGAGAACGGATCGCGAGATATTTTGATACCAACAACGACGGTATGATTAACTTCCCTGAGTTTGTGTTCTTCACGACGCTGATCAAACTTTCTGACGAACAGATTTTGAGAGAGTTTTTGAAAGCGGACGCGGATGGGAACGGAGAGTTGGACGCGGAGGAGTTCGCGATGATGATGCGACGGATGCGAAGTTGCGGGCAGATGAAGAATGCGAAAGCGGATTTTCACATGAGCAGGACCGGGGTGCACATCGAGCATGCAAATTTAGACGTCCTCGGGAACGGGATTTATAATCACTTTTTTCAGAAGAAAAAGAAAGCCAAAAGGCGAGGATGGTTTCGTAGTGGTAATAGCAGCGGCAATGACAATAGTAGCGAGGAAAATAGCAAAGATAACAAATACGATTTGGAGAGGAAAATATCCTTGTCGGAGTTTCACGACTTTCTCAACGAGATCGGCGACATGCTCGTGGACATGGAGTTTTCCCATTACGACGAAGAAGATAACGGATGGATATCCCCAAGAGACTTAGGCTATGCGCTCATCACTCGATCTAACGTCACGAAAATCCACGAATACTTGAATGTTGTAAGGGAACTTCCCGACGAGGATTTCTTTTGCAATCGAGAACAGTTTCGAGATTTTATGCGCGTGTTGAGACGTTCAGAAAGGTTTGAACACAAAATAAAAGAAGAGAAGAACAGCGAAGTCACTCGAGAGCGGTTCATTGAGATCTTCCGCGAGTGCAACGTCAAAGGGAAACGATTCCAGTACGAGAAGTTATTGGGGATGACGGACATTCTGTTCAAGATTTTCGACAGCGATAACAACGGGTCCATCTCCACCGAAGAATTGAACGAAGTGAGGCGTTTGGTTTCCCGATAGATTGTAAATGTCGTGTTGCATAACTCCTTTCTGTACCTCTCTCTCTCTCTCTCTCTCTCTCTCTCTCTCTCTCTCTCTCTCTCTCTCTTCGTTGAAGAAAAAAATGAGGAGAAAAATTTGAATCGTCACCTTTTTGCGCGCTCTTACCATTCGATAAGGGATATCGACGAGCGCATAAAAAGACATCGCGCGGGAACCATGAGCGACGAGGAGGAGGAGGGTTCAACCTCGGACGATTCCGAGTTCGAAAACGAACCGAAATCGGGCACTGATTACGTCGTCCAAGAAGCCATGCGAGAGGAAAAACGGAAATTAAAGTCGAAATTGAGGAGAGAAAAGAATAAAACGGTGCTTCCAAGCGGGGGAGAAGAGGAGAAAGGAGATGACAAACGCTCGGTAGAAGAAGAGCACGCCGAAAACGAAACGATTAAATCGAAAAGAGCGATCGAAGACGCGACTCGCGCTCGTAAAAGAGCGCGAAACGGCGGCGACGAATTAGAAAAAGACGAGGACGAAGAGAAATATCGAGTGTCAGACAAAGACGAAGACGACGAACAAAAAATGGACCGATTCGACATGTCCAAAGAAGAACAAGAGGGGTATTTCGACCCAGAAACTGGCAATTACGTGGAATATAAGAAAGAAAAGAAGCTCGCGGAGGACAGTTGGATCGACGAGACGACGAAAGAGGAGTACGAAAAGTTCAAGACGATAAAACCATCGTCGCAACGGTTAATGGAGGCAGAGAAGGCGGCGGAGGAGGACGAGGAGATAAAATACGATCAGACGGAAGAAGGAGTAGCGAAATTGAAGAGACAGTTAGCGGAATTGCTGGAAGGGCCGACGGAGACAGCTTTGAAAGCGATTAAAAGGGTGGGTGGGGCAAGTGAAGGACCTGGTAGTAACAACAAGAACAAATACGTGTCGAAACAAAAATCGAAGAAAGAGAGTAAAAACGGGACGAAGGAGCAACAACGACAAAAGAATTCCAAGTTAGAAGGCGAGAATAAGAAGATATTTGACAAAATCACGGCGATTGCGTCGAGATTAGTCACAGCTGGAGAGTATGGTGCGTATACCATCGAAAAGCAAATGTTGGAAAAATCGGCAAATTTAGTCTTAAAATTAGAGGCAAAAACGACGTACGAAGACGCCGAAGACGACATGTTCGCGGATTCCGACAATGACGAGAGAACGGAAGAAAAGGACGCGAAAAAAGAGCCAACACCTGCAGTGCCATCTACCGCCGATGTAAAAGTGAGCGTTGATCCGAAAACTTTTTCGATCAAAGAGCTCAAACGTTGTTGCGAATCCCACGGGAAAAGCATAGGTTCTGGTGGCGAGAGAATAGAAATCGAAAAGATGTGTTCGGAACTTCTAAAGTCTACGACCTCTCCCGAGGGATTCGTGTACGATAAATCGACTGGTTTGTACTTTGGAGAAGCTTCGAACATGCACTGGCATTGTAAAGCGAACCTGTACAAAACGGAAGACGGAAATTGGTGGAAATATAACGGCCAAATGTTCGAAGCGGCGTCGGAACCGTCATTTCCAATAGATAGTAGATAGATAGCATTCGCAGTAACGTAAATATTATCATCTTTGTTAGAACTATTACCATACTATTGCCTTCTACTTCAAAACGTCAAACGATCTCCCAACCTCCCTGTACAACGCTCTCGTCTTCAAATCCGCCTCGCTCTCGCCTCCATCCTCAATCTCGTATGCTTGCGCATTCACGATAAACAGCGTCTTATCTTTGACTCCGACGTAATTATATATCCTCTTATTCCCATGCGTCGTAATTAACCTATACTCATACTCGTAAAATGTCGTCTTCGTATCCACCGACTTGCATTCGCTTTGGCGCTCCATAAACGTCCCGCCCGGGACGGTCGTTTGCTTTTGGGATTCCGCTTGGACTAACTTTTGCCCTATGTCGTCTAAAGAACCGAATTCTTTCAAGGAATCGATTCGTACCGGGGTTACGGTGACCCCTATCGACGCATATTTAACGTTCGGGTTCTTAAACAAGGCAGTAGCTCCTGCTTTCTTCTCTATAGTCCAGTCTTTTGGGTAGGTGAGGCGGAAGTTGTTTGAAGCGTCGGAATAGGACGTTAAGTCGTTCGAGAAATCGAAAGTAGCAGCATCTGTCGTCGTCGTCGTTGTCGTCGTCGTCTCTGCGAGTGCACTCGTCGCCGCACCAGAAGCGGCGGCACCATCGTCTTCCTCCACAGCGAACGCGTATCTACTCCCACTCCTCGCACTTTCGTTCGTCAAAATCACCCCCAACGAAGTCGTCGTCATCCGCAGAAGATGTTCTCGGCGACTCCTCGTAGCATTCGCATCTCTGCAGCTCGCTTTCGTTTCACTTTTCCTTCTCGAAGCGTCGTGCCGCGCGTTGTTTGTGGCGCGCGACGCCGACACTCGACCACACGAGCTCGACATGTGTGCGTTCTCTCTTACGTATTTCTCTCCTACGTGGTATCTCTTTTGACGAATAAGTACACATACATTTCCCCATTTTTTCCCTATAAAAAGAAGAAGTTTTTTGGGTGGGAAAAACGCGTTCGTTCCAAAGACACACGCGATGAAGACGACGGCGCAGCAGTTGGACAACGCCAATCCCCTCGTCAAAACCACCGCATCCATGTCCACCGTCTCGTTGCGCAAACGCGCAGAAAACGAACGCTCGAACGACTTTGACAACACCAACAACGCTAAAAAAAAGAGAGACCCGATCGATGCGTACGAAATTTTCAGCCACATCAAAGACGTCAACGACCCGGAACATCCGTATTCGTTAGAGCAGTTAGCGGTGGTCTCTCCGGAAAACATCGTCGTGGACGACGAAAAAAGTCGAGTCACCGTGTATTTCACCCCAACAGTCGAACATTGTTCCATGGCCACGTTGATTGGTCTGAGCATTCGAGTGCAGCTGTTGCGAGTGTTACCGAAGAGGTTTAAAGTCGATGTACGACACGAGTTTATAGATGGTGTTGTTGTCAGAGCGCGCTTCATTCGCCTCGAAAAGTCTCCATTTCATACGAATGGAACGACTCCTCTTTTCTCGTCCTTTACGCAAAGTTTTGCACATCATCATCCGCGTTCGTCTGCGACGACAACACTGACCCAAACGGCTTTCTCTCTCCAACAAAACCGTCGTCTTTCGACGCATTCGAACGCGGCGCGCGAAACAGATAAAAGTCTCCGAAGGCTCGCACGCGTCCGAAACGCAAGTGAACAAACAGCTCAGGGATAAAGAACGCGTCGCGGCGGCGTTGGAAAACGGAAACTTGTTAGAGAAGGTCGAGTTGACCTTGAGTGGGAAGACGGCCATGTGAATGTACACTAGATAGTAGAGCGCAAAGTAGAGTAGGCGTAGCAGAGCACACAGTCCTCGTAGTAGTAGGAGTAGTAGTCACACAAGCTCTCTTTGTGGGTGTTCATTTTTCCCGCACATTTATACATACATTTCTTCCTCATCGTTCTTCCCCATAACAAAAGTCGTTGTTTCTCTTCCGGGTGGTGCAAAATCGACTTCTTCGACGCTTCTTCGTCGTTTTGGCACCGTCGTCGTCTTTCGCGGCGTTTTGTGAAATCGCCTTCGTTCCGGAAGAAAAACAAGCTTTTTTGTCCCACACATCGTCGAGGGGGGCTGCTGGGGAAGAGCCGCGTGGTATAGAAAAGAGAGAGCACATCATCATCATCATCGCCGAGATGAGAAACGACGCGTCCCCGTCGTCTGCCTCCACTTCCTCTTCTTCGCGAGACGACGAGAGACGAGCGTCGTCGTTTACGTCGTCGTCGTCGTCGTCGTCGAGACGAGAGACGACCCCGTCTTCTCGTTCTTCTTCGCGTGGTGGGTCGCGTTCTTCCGTGATTGCTGCTCGCTGCTCCCATCATCATCATCGCGTACTCGTCGCGGCGACGGCATCCGCTTTCCTTTTGTTGGGAAAAGGAGCGCATTGCGCAGACGATGCCAACAACGAGAACAACTCGAACGCTAAAGAGGCATTAACGGACGCCACGTTTAAGGACGCCATCGAACAGTGCATGAGGACAAACCCCGTGGATGGAATGTGCACGCAATTGCCGAAATACGGCGCGATGCCGACTTGGGATGTGAGTAAAGTGACTAACATGGACCTGGCGTTTGGATCGACGAGGAAAGCGTCGGAAGGAAGGAAGAGAAGTCGAAAGAGTAGCACGACTTTGGTGAAGTTCACCGAGTTTAACGCGGATTTGTCCGATTGGGACGTGAGTTCGGTGACATCTATGCGAGATATGTTTTCCGACTGCAGAGACTTTGAAGGTGTTGGTTTAGAGAAATGGAACACGGAACGCGTGGAGAGCATGGAGGGGATGTTTCGAAACTGCGAGGAATTTGCGACAGATATTTCCGGTTGGAAAGGGAAAGCGACAGAAACACACATGAAAGACGCGGTAAAAGGTGCGGTGGCGTTTCAAAAGGCATTCGTGTGCGAACGAAGCCCGACCGAGGGTGTTTTGTTTAGCACGTGTACCGCAAACAAATGGACCGAATCGAATTTAGGCGAAGACGAAGAAAAGAACGAAGAGAAGGAAAATAAACAACCGTTAACGGACGAGACGTTTCATAACGCCATAAATGCGTGTTTACAAACGAACCCGATTGCTGGGATGTGTAAAGGAAGTGAGTACGGAATCATGCCCGATTGGGACGTTTCCAAAGTCTCGGACATGTCTAAAGCGTTTTACGACATGTGGGATTTTAACGGCGATTTGAGTAAATGGGACGTGAAGAATTTGAAGAACGCGCAGGAGATGTTTTACGGCGCAGATGCTTTTAACGCGGATATATCGAAATGGAACACGCAAAATTTACAAAACTGCCAAGATATGTTTCACGACGCGAAGAGTTTCAATCGATCCATTGACAATTGGAAGACGCATAAAGTAACCAACATGAACGGAATGTTTATGGGAGCGAAGAAGTTCAACAGTGATATTTCCAATTGGGATGTGCAGAACGTCCAATCGATGCGTGGCATGTTCGCAGAAACGTCCAGTTTTAACCAACCGATTGGGAAATGGAACGTGAAATCTTGCCGAGACATGCGCTTTATGTTTAGCAAAGCGAAAACATTCAAGCAAATAATCAACAACTGGAAAGGTCCAGCAGCGAAAGAGGCACAGTTTAAAATGTTTAGCGACGCGTATAGCTTTTTGGGCAAGTTTCGATGCGAAGAGCAAGAGCACGGGCCGGCGCAATCGTGCAAACAGCGCCAAGTGTACAACTCCAACGCGGCGGCGGCCTTAGGAGAAGCGAGAGGCACAACCTTCACCTCCGGGGCATTGGGCGAAACCGACGTGCACTTGGCGAGCGGCGTCATGTTCAGGCACAACCCATTCAAAGAAGCCGTGGGGTTGCTTTCCCTTGTGACCATCGCTTTAATTGGGTTTGTGTACACCAACAGAGCGGGAAATATTAAGTACACCACTAAAGTCATCACCGACCGCAGTCAAAACTATAATACCGCCGACGAAGAGTCTCGCGGTTTCTTGTAATGGTAATATTAATAATAGTCATGCTAACAACCACGCGATAATATACGCACAGAAAATACTAATCTATTACATACAGTATACAAGCGACGTAATTTCTCATAACAAGGAAATCTTCTAAAAATACTAACTTAACCGACGTTCAAGCGAAAGACGTCGTTGAATATGAAATAACTCCCCGCGGGTAACCCGACAGCATCTGTCGGCATTAACTGAAACGTCTGCGCAAACTTTTGCGGTTGCGTTTCGCTGTCGATCAACAAGTTCCCGCACACGAACACTAAAACTCCGCCGTTCGGGGTCGGTTGCGTGTCAATGGTCACCACTTGATGTTGGACTCTTTGGAACGGTAAAGAGACTAATTTTTCAACTATCGATTGGGAACCTTTAAACTGTCCGGGTCTGGAGGTAGAGTGTTCGAAGTTCAGCATGGAGTGGGTTTCGTTGTAGAGAGGACCGAGTTGCGAGCGGTCGCTGTCGAATTGTTGGTAGTAGTGCTGTGCAAAAGCCTGGAAAGGGAGAGAAAAGGGGGAGAAAAGAGAAACGCGTGTTGTGTTGGGTGAGTCAAAATTGTGGGAAAAAGAAAAACAGAGACAGACGGAGAAAGAGGAAAGAATTGAATCTGAAACGCGTGCGCTTGTTCACGCACCTGCCCTACTTCTTCAAAATTGGCGCATATGTTGCTGACCGCGGGTGTAGCCATTGTTGCGTGACTGTGTATGCGAACGGAAAAATAGCGGATTTTGCGCAAAAGAATTATTGCGCGATGATTGGGAAAGAGAAAAATGAAAAAACGTGCGCGCGCATTTCGTACGAATACGATCAAGTCACTAGTTTGTATACACTTTGTATAACAATTTCTCATCTCTGTCTCTGTCTCTGTCTCTCTACATATAAACGATCTCTACACCGCTCTTCCCTTGGTGTGAATGGTATTCCAGTTTTGCACGAAACGCACTGTCCGCAAATAAAACGCCATTCACAAAGAAGATGGTTGTCTCTCTCCCCTTCTATTACTTTTTCTCGTACCGCCGCCCCTTGATAAAAAATACAAACGCACAATGGGTAGCGTCATATTCAACCAACCACATGCACTTACACCTTCACCTTATTATATATCCTTTCTACGTGTTTTTCTTTAAACTAAACTCTCTTTTTCAACAAACAGGCAATTTAGTTCGCCGCTTCCTTCCACGCGCACAACTGGTCGGTGCCCATCGCGGACAAGATTGTCACCACGAGTTCCAAGCCTTCGTCAAACTTCTTTTGCACTTCTTGACCCAAAGCAAACGCGGTATCCCCGCTTCTGTCGTCCGGCAATTTCAAATCTTCTCTCGTTTCTCCCTTTTCGTCCATCAAAGACATGTGGTCGTCGTCGTCGATGTCCAACAACGTGTATTCCGATTTGGAGACGACCGGAACTTCCAGGTTGTGGCCAGCTGGAACGAGTTCATCGCATCTTTTACCGCTGAAGATATCTTCGGCGACAAAGTGGCACTTGGCGTGGCCGTGCTTACCAGTTTTGGACGTGGAAACGTCGATGACCTGCGGGTGCGGTAGAGGAGAGTTTAGAGGGAGAAGGGAGTGAGTTACACAGAATGTGAGAGGGCTTTTTTGTGCACATCTGCGCGCGAAACGCGAGGCGAAGGGTTCTGTACCCCATCGGAAAGATTCTGAACGACTACGATGGATGTACGCGCGTTCGAAACGCGCGTAAAACGCTCGAGACTCTCGTCGCGACAAAACGCGGTCGCGCGAATTCCGGTTCATTTTTTCAAAACCAACAACGAGGCGTAAAAAGTACCTTGCACGCTTTGCCTTTGATGACGATATAACCGCCCTTGCGGACGGAACCGGCTTGCATCGGCACCGTTTTGGAGGCACCGGCATCGGTGGATTCGAAAGTTTCGACTTCGTGGTCGCTCATTGTTCGCGTGTATGTGTAAGAAGGCAGATAAAATGATGGAGAATTTTCAGTTGACGGACGGCCCAAAGAAAAAGACGAAAAAATATCCACCCCCCCGTGGGAACAAAAACGGGTCCACTTTGCTTCTCTTTCGATATTATTTCTCTTTTGATAAATCCCTCGCTCGCTCTTTTCACTCTTATTACATAAACACCGACTTTGCACTCACTCGCGTCCACATCTCGTTTACTTCGTCGTGTCTAAGATGTACGTTCGGAACGAACCGAGCATTCTTTCGTACGTAGCTCTCTCTCTTTTGTACACGTTGTCCGGCGCGGATATGATCAACGCAAAGAGTCTTCCCGTGCTGTCTACAGTCGCTTTGACCCCGTAATAAATACCTGCTTCGATGTCGTATTGAATGTAGTCTTGTCCATCCACGTTTGAACGTTTGGTTTTCATTAAACCGTTCAAAATCGCGTCTTGTAAGTTTGGATCTGACCCGGCTAAAGCGTTGATGGTCGTGTCTTCCAACGAAAACTCTTGCCCATCTTCGCCGGCGCGGTTTAAGGTGACCAGCACCGCTTTGACGCCTTTCACGCCTCTCGGAACCCAACGAGAGTCTTGGCCACCCGACCCTTTTTCAACTTTCGACGTCGCTTCTTCTTTCCACGTGGATGGTACTTCGTAGGAATATTTCGCTCTGTTCGGCGTCGTGCCGCCAACTTTGCCATACGTCGCGGGAGGCTCCGCGGCGCCGTAGAACGTGGAATACGTCACCGGTCCCGACGCTTCGTCGCCGCTCGAACCGGCAGTGTTGCCGTAAGCAGCAAACGCAGCCGGTGCGTGTTGGTTGAGGAGGAAGGTTGTGGTTGCCAACGCGACCGCGAACGCGTCGCGTCTTCCCAAAATCGTGTTGGAAGAGACGACATCATCATCATCACCTTCTTCTTCTTCTTCTTCTTCTTCTTCTTCTTCTTCCGCGCACGGGGCCGTCGTCGTCGTCGTCGTCGCTTTCGCGAGAGTAAAAACACTCTTTTTTATCCCGCTCTTCTTTTGCACTCGAACGGATGACGAATGCGCGAGCACGGCTCTCGACGCGAGTGTCGTCGTTGGTCTCATTCTTTTCTTCTTCTTCTCTGGATTGGATGCGTTTTTGGTGTGCGCTCAAAGTCTCTCTCGCGTGTAACTGTCCCCGGTTGGAGACGCGAAAAACAAAAAACTCGCGCGTCGCTCGAAACAACGCCGTCGCCGCCTCTTTTCGCGACGACGTCTTCAACAACACACGGGTTTTTTGGTGTGAGGAGGAAAAATGTGATCCCGAATCGAGAGCTTTTTGACACGTCAGAGAGACCTCTTTTTTACTCAAAGACCAAATGCAAACGCGACGACGACCAAACTCGATGGAATTATAGGAATGTGTGTGTGATGTTACAATTGCGTTCTACGTGCACTCTTTTTCTCCACCTCTCAAACGCAGAGGGGGGGGGATTTTTCCTTCCCCCGGCGAACCGGCGGCGTCTTCGGTCGTCTCATCAGTGCCCTCCGCCGCCGACGCGTTTGTGCACGAACCACTCGTCGCCGATGAGCATCGGTCCTTTCCCTTCTTCGAGTCGTCCCCAGATGACGATCGAGTCGTCGTCTGGGTCCGTCACGCCGACGACGCGATAGTCCATCTCGCTCGTCACCACGCACGGCGATTCCTTCGTCCCTTTCGGCGCGCGCGTAAAATCGTAATGGTCGAAGATGTCCTTGCCTTGTGCGAGGCCTTCGAGTTCGGCACGGTAGAGGCCGGTGGAGTGTTCGAAATCGGTGACGACATTTGCGTCGGATGATGATGATGATGATGATGATGATGATGCGCTCTGTGATGACATCGGTTGTTTGAAGAAAAGAGAGAGAAAGCGATGATGATGATTTGGTCTCGAGCGTGTTGGACTCGACTTTTTTTTCGCGTTGTTGTTGTTCGAGAGAGAGACGACAAAAACACGCAAGACGACGAAAGGCATTTTTGGGTTCATCATCATCCCGGGAAAGGAAGGGGATCTCTCCAAACGATCCAAAGACCTCTCTCTCCGTTTGTACAACGCACCAGCCATCTTAAGGGAGTAGTAGTGCTCGTTCGACCACACCCCCCCCGAGAGGAGGAGGAGAAGATCGTTGTCGCTGTTCTCCGCGCCACGTGTCGAAGCATGATGATGACTGTACTATATAATAAAGGGTTTCGTTTCGTCGACGGACGACGACGACGACACACGACGACGACGACGCAAACGAATGGAGACTTTACAGACGGCACTACTACGTCGAAGGGTCCCCCCACGCCAATTTTTCTTTTTTAGGGTTTTATAGAACCCTAAACTTTAGACACCCACTGTACAAAAGGTTTTGGTTTTTTTTTGTTGTGGGAGAGGACGAGACCTTCATCGTCTTCACATTTTGTTTATAGGAGCGGAAGAAAGGTACTACGCGATGACTCTCTCTTTCTCTCTCTCTCTCTCTCTCACGAGCAGCGCGCGTTTTCTCGATTGAGCTCGAACCGCGGTTTTCTCGTCGGTCTTTGTGCGAACGCGCGAGAGAAGGTGGTTGTGCCGGCGTG
>MDSZ01245215.1_pt1 | contig 16167 bp, 8 predicted proteins | sample 811201 | NCBI WGS metagenome assembly MDSZ01 (sample SAMN05326647, study PRJNA326480) | marine metagenome | isolation source: seawater | place: Indian Ocean: North | collected 2010
CAAAAGTGCGTTCCTTGTTCGCGCATACATGCATCTCTAGAATATACTATGTGTATCACGAGAGAAGAAGAAGTACAGTCACAAATTCTTTTTTGTCCAAAACCAAAAAAAGAGAGGAGGAATGTTTTCCCCTCTTTTTTAGGGTTTAGGGTTTAAGAAAAAGAAAAAAAAAGGAAGAGGAGTTACCCCCCCCCTTACTCCAAAATTAGAGAATCGAAGGAATCCGATTTGTGTGTGTGTTTTGGGACATTAGTAGTAGCGCGTCGTCGCGAGACATCATCATGGCGGACGCGACGGCTTTGCTGAAGTTCCAGAAGAAGCAACTTCACGGCCAGGTACTACTACAACAGTATTTGTTGTTGCCCTTTATTTTTTGTATCTTCTTCTTCTTCTTCTTCTTCTTCTTCTTCTTTTTCCTCCTGCTTTCGAATTGGAAGCGAATGCGCTCTCTTCTCTCGATCCCATTTTCATCGTGTCGAATCGATTGTTTGCGACGACGACGATGATGACGACGTCTCTGACCAAAACCTTTCTCTTCTCTTATATATATATATGTGTGTGTGTGTGTGTGTGTCATTCGCACATCTACACAGATCGAAGCGCGGCGGAAAGAAGTCTCGGACGTGGAGCGCGAACTCGAGCGAGAGAAGAAAAAGTCGGCGCGGTTTGAGAAAACGTGCGTCTTGATATCGAAGGAATGGAACGAGATACAATCGGCGTTCGAAACGGTGCTGGAGAAACACGACGACAATGCCGCTCGGAGCGATGACGCGACGACGAAAAGGAAGAACAACAGACGACTCGACGCGTTTCGTAGCGTGCTGCTGCGGAACGTGAGCGAAGAGGACGAGAAAGAGTTTGAAAAAGAGTTCAATCCGCCAGTACCGAAGAAGAAGAGAAAACGCGGGGAAACGGCGGACGGCGACACGACGACGAAAGAAGAAGACACGATGGAAGAAGAAGACGAGGAAGAAAGCGACGACGAGGAAGAAATGAACTCGAGTGAAGACGCGAAGTTTTTAGCCGACTTGAAGACGAGGGCTTTGAAGACGAAGGAGAGGTTTGCGAATGCGATTGTTACGATTAAAAAGAATCCAAATGCGACGGCGAACGAGAAAAGAGCGGATTTTTTAGCCGCGGATGCACTCAGAGCGAAACGAATTGCAAACGCGCTGAGAGCGACAAAAGCGAAAATGGAGGAGAAGTTAAAGGAAAACGAAGAGTTATTGGAAACCAGACGATTGGACGTGATGCATTTGAGACGAAGAATTGAAATTTTGCAATATGAAGGCGCGAATCCTGGCGAAGTGGATAAAGATTTGGGAATCAAGTTAGCCACGAAAGAAGACGCAAAATTAGCCGGGGCTAAGGCGCAAATGAAAGCGAGCGAGAAGGCTGCCGGTCCATCTGGGACGAATGCGACAGGAACGGCACCTTCCACGAATGCCCCGACGAACGGTGAAAACGGCGGAGATAGCAAACAGCTCGGCCAACTCAAAGCGGATTTAGGCGAAGCTGTCGCGCGATTCAAAATGTCCGAAAAGCTCCTCGCGGAAATGCGCGAAAAGAATGGAAAACTCGAATTGGAGTTGAAATCTCTGAAAGACCAAGGCAGGAACGGCATCAGTGAATCTCTCGTCATTCAATCGCCTTTATATACCGCCTTATCACAACAGTTGGAGATTATGAAATCCGAATCGGCCAAGTTTGACACTAGACTCGAACAAACGAAGAAAGAAAACGATCAGATTAAAACGAGAAATGTGAAGTTGGAAATCGCTCAGCGAGATGCCCAAGCGCGGGAAGAGAAACTGGAAGCGGCGGAGAATTATTCGAGAGAGTTGAAGTCTTTTCTCGAGAGAGCAAATAAAGAGAGAGACGAGGCAGAGAAGAAAATATCCGATGCCGTCGGCGCGGAGAAAGGCAAGGGTAAAGATACGGAAGAGTCTGCTCAGGAGTTGTTGAGAATTGTCCAACAACAAATGGATGCGTTCAAAAACGAGAACGAAAAGTTGAAGAAAGCGCGAAAGGAATGCGACGAGGCGAAGGAGCAAAACCGAACGTTCGAAACGCAAGTCAAATCTCTCGAAGCAAAAGTAACGGTGCTCGAGAAGAAAGCAGGGTCGAAATCGAAAACATTGGAGAAAGATTTAGCCGCGGTTACGGCTGAATTAAAACAAGAAAAGGAAAACAGAGAAAAAGTAGAGAAAGAAACAAAAGAGAAATCGGACGAACTCGATCAGTTAGCAGAGGAGCTTGGCGGTTTAGCGTCTATGGCGGACGAAGCGACGGAGTACGGAGAAACGATTTTGCAAAAATTGTCTGATAAGGAAGACGAAGTGAACAAAATGAAGAAGGAAGCCGCGGCGGCACAAAGAGAAGCAAAAAAATATTACGACGATTACGAAAACGTGAGAATGGCCAGCGAGAAAGATAAAGTCGAAGCGGAAGCGGCTTTAGAGAAAGCGTTGAAGTTAGAGGCGGACGTTGAGAAGTTGACGACGGAATTGGAAGCGGCAAAATCCGAGGCGCGCGGCGCTTCAGGTGCCGGATCGAACGATAAGTTGAAAATCGAACAGCTGGAAACAGATTTAACGAAATTTAAGTCGCAGTTAAACGTTGTCGAAAGTCGATGCAGCCAATTGAGCTCGAGCGAGGCTAAATTGCACAAAGAGATGAAAAACTTGGAAAAGGAAAGAGACAATTTAAAGATTGAAAACGCCGGAGTGAAGAAAAAATGCGACCGATTATCTCGAGAAGGTGGCGCGGGGGCGTTGCAAGAAGAAATCGACGCGTATAAAACAATGATGGGGTGTAATGTGTGTAAACAGAGAGACAAATCGTGCGTGATTACGAAGTGTTTCCACATGTTTTGTAGAGAGTGCATCGATACGAGAATCGCAACGAGGCAGAGGAAATGTCCGGGATGCGCGTTGGCTTTTTCAGAGAACGACGTTCAAAATATTTACTTTTAATACAAAAAGAAAGTAAGAGAGACTATAGTTAACATCCATATAAACGATCGGCGTTTTCTCTCGTGATGCGCGCAGTTTCTTTGACCGACCATCCTTTCGCTTTAGCGATAAACGCGACGATCTTGCGTAACTCGTTCTCCACGTTTTCGCAACTCACAAGATCCGATTCGACGACGATTCGATTATCTGGACATCTTTGTACGTTTTCGAGCGTTTTTTTCCAGCCTCGCAAATTCACCACCGAGGAGAAACCAAAATATATGTCGTTACCTTTCTTTTGTTTCATGCTTACGAGTTGTCGCATCCATTCGGATGAGCCGCTGTACGAGTGCAATAACACCGCGCGCGGCATTTTTGTATCTCTTTCGAATAACGCACTTTGGATGTCCGATGTCGCTTTCACGCAATGCACGGCTATGGGTTTGTTCAACTTTCGAGCGAGATCGAGTTGTTTCGAAAATGCTTCGAGTTGAAACGGGTAATCTGGAGGTGTAATCCCATCCGGCGGTACGGCTATTTTATCTAAGCCAATCTCGCCTATTATCGAGAGAGGGGTTGTCGAGGAGAGCGCTTCGAGTTCTTCGATCCACGCGTGGAAGTTTGCTTTGTTTTCGTGAATCCACCATGGATGTGCACCCAAAGCGACTGGATATCCAAGACTCTTCGATATTCTCAGCGCCTTGTACCAATCCGAGGGTTGCGTGCACGTCAAAGCCATTTTATAAACTTCTTTACCCAACACCTCGATTTCGTTTTCGCCGCTGTCTAAGTGCCAGTGACAGTGCGCATCGAAAATCTCGTTCAAGCCAAGATTATCTTTTGAGGCATCACGAAGGACATCTTCACCAATAAAATTTATTAGAGACGTATCGTCCACGTGTATCTGATCGCATAATGACATTGGTACTGATGATGCATCTTTGTTGCGTTCCTTTCGATCATCAGACAGATCGTTCGTGGAGCCTTTTTCTTCTCCTCCTCCATTCGCTTTTGTCCACACCTTACTTTGCCACCCGCTCTCGAATGGTTGACCAATCTTCTCCCGCTGCAATTCTGTCCTTGCGAGCACGTCTTCTACTACTCTACTCGCCGCCGCTAACCCTATCGCTCCAGTCACAAATGCCGCCGATCCCGAGCTTCCATCGGCGCAATTTATCTTCCCTCCCAATGCTACGCCCCCGTTACTACTACTATTACTACTTTTCACCGCAAAATTCTCGCTCAACTCCTTTGCATACACCGCCGTTACCTTAAATTTTCGCTCCTTGAACGATTCTTTCTTTTTTCCATCTTTGTTAGTCGTATCGATCTTCATTCTCTTCCCATTCGGGAACTTCTTTACGCCTCTCGGAAACGCGTACTTCTCCCGCAACGTCTTCCTCGCGCTCGCCAATAACCGATTGAACGTCGCTTTCTGCAAATCTTCAACTACCACGCCATTCGCCGGGAAATTTGTCATCCCAGCCGCCCCACCCGTAGTCATTACGGGTAAATTATGTTTGACGCAATACGCTATAATCGCTGCTTTATCTTGTTCGCTGTCCGTGCAATCTACAACGTACTCGATTTTTCGTCCGTGTCCGCCAACGGTAATTAGGGGTTCCAGAATTTCCTCCACATTCTCTTTATTCAGAAAATCTTCGACACAATTCACTTTCGCATCCTTATTTATGTCTAATATCCTTTTCTTCATCGCTAAAACTTTCGGTTGGCCGACTGTTGATTCCATCGCCATCGCTTGTCGGTTAATATTGGTCACACAGATGAAATCTAAATCGATCAAAGTAAACTCTCCAACCGATGTTCGAGCTAACGATTCTGCGATCCAAGACCCGACACCACCAATGCCGATTACAACAACGTGTGAATTTTGGAGTTTCTGGATATTTGATTGACCGTAGAGCTTTTCCGTGCCGACGAAAGCGTACTGTTTGTTTGCGTCCAATTCGCAACTGTTTTCTTCTTTCCGAGCAAACGCGCGTGTGGGATAAACCCTGTTCGTTCTCTTACTTCTTATTCTTCGTGGTGAAAATAATGGTAGATCGTTTCGCACAACTCGCTCAAACTGACAAAATAACATCGTCCGTCCAAGTCATTCTCTTCTCTTAGATGAAAGAGAAAAAGTGACGTAATTACCTCAAAAATTAGGTTTGAAAGTAGAGTTGAGCAAAAGGCGAACAAGACGCGGCGAACATCTTTCGACACGTTTCTAGCAGTGTAGCAATCAAAACGATTATATTTTACCAACGAAGATTATCTAATTCTCGGATTAATCAATGGTCAATTTTCTTCTCGCGTGGGTGATTAATTAATCGTAGCCGCTATCCTTATACTTCTCGCGTGCAGATCCTCCAGCACCCGGACCTTTATAATCACCTCGCAAGGGCCGCACGCCTTCCGGTCGACTAGCATGTCTCCGGTACCGTTTTTGATCACCTTGCAGTTCGTACCCTTTCACGTCGAAAGGACCACCGTCATTGTCATCGTCTGTGTCTTCATCGCCACCATTGTTCGGGGCGCCTCCTCCACCTCCGCCGCCTTTCTTCAACGGCAAGCGGTGCGCGACAACGATGACGTCTGGTTTCTTGTTACAGTAGGAGCGACAGGCGTAACGAATAGCCCGGGCGACTGTTCGTTCTATCGCAGCAAGTTTTGAATCGTAATTCATACCTGCGCAACTGTTTATAGCGGCTTCCTTCAAGTGTCTTAAGAGGCGTCCATTATCGGTCCACATCCCTCGGCTCGTGACTCGAGCCCTCGAGTCCATCGCGTGCCCGGCGGTTTCTATGACTTCAAAATCTACCACGACAACACCTTCCGTGGCAATACGCATTCGCTCTTCGATGGCCAAATCTTCCGCGGTACCCGAACCTTTGCCACCGTCGTTAAACATGGTTTGTAATCTGGCCGATCCGATTCGATGGAAATTGCCCAACGTGCCGTGCGCTTTCTTATTCTTCAAAGGCGTGACACCAAGTAACGTTCCGTTTCCTATAACTGAGGTGTGAACAACCCCAGTTTCTTTGGCCAACCGCTCGTGTTCTTTCAAGAATGCATATTCTCCATGAACTGGTAAAAAGTGTTCCGGTTTGATGAGCTTTAATACTTCGTCCAACTCTTCTCGATGCGCATGGCCGGAGGAGTGTAATCCGTCGTCGCGTTTCATGGTAATTGTCGGACCGATTTTCGCGATCGAATTCATCATTCGCATGACTTTCTTCTCATTACCAGGGATCATTTTTGCAGAGTATAACAACAAATCTTCTTTTCGTAAGGTGAGTAACGGGGAGGCACCACACGCGGCTCGGGCCAACTGAGCGTTCGGTTCACCTTGTGACCCGGTGGTGACAATTAGCAGCTTCGAAGGATCGTATGAATCAATATCTTCCGCAGGAACTAATTTTTCCGGATCAAACGGTGCCATTCCAGCTTTTTTCGCAGCTTCCAAATACGTATTCAAAGACTGTCCAACAAATGCTATAGATCTCCCCGTAGCTTGTGCCGCGTCGCGAATGCCGTACAACCGATGTATATTTGATGCAAACTGGGTAGAAATGATCCGTCCCTTATGTCCAAGAACTTTTTGCATGATCGCCTCCTTCACCTCTGACTCTGAAGTCGTCCTGCCTGGCGACAAAACGTTCGTCGAATCCGACATCATCAAAGTCACCCCTTCCTTCCCGACTCGCTCCCAAGCCGATCGATCGAAGACTTGATTATCCACGGGATCCTCGTCGATTTTCCAATCCCCGGTGTGAACAATCGTGCCGTGTTCGCTCCTAAAAATCAACCCACAACAATCTGGAATGGAATGCGTCACTCGCACCGCCTCTATTTCGAACGGTCCCGCCATGAACCGTTGGCCCATTTCCATCACTTTAAACCGGTCCGGATTCCATAGGTTAAACTCTTGCATGCGTCGTGCTACAAGTTGCATGGTAAAAATACCGGCGTATACCGGCGTGTTCGGGTCGAGTGCGGGGATAGCCCACGGCATTGCCCCTATGTGATCTTCATGTCCGTGCGTAATCACTACTGCTTCAATCTTATCTCTCCATCTCTTCAAAAAACTGACATCCGGCAACACTTTTTGTATCCCGAGCTCCTCGTGGTCCGGGAACATCAACCCGGCATCCAATAAAATATATCTGTCGTCAACGCCAACGAGCATGCAATTCATCCCAATCTCACCTAAACCGCCTAACGGTAAAATCTTAATCGGCGGATCGTCGATTAAATCATCGTTGTATTCCTGAAAATCGTCGCCTCTCGGCTTTTCGTCGTACACGCTCGGGAACGCCTTGCCTTCCGTGTACTCGAGCGAGGACCCGAGATGCGATTTACCATCCGAGGATTTCCGAACGCCTCGACCGCGACCTCTACCTCTGCCTCGTCCTCCTTTTCGTCCTCCTCCTCTGCCGCCGCCGCCTGTTTGATTCGATTGATTGCGCGCAAAACAAAAAAAAATGTGACGTGAGTCGTCGTAACTGTCAGTTCACTCTGTCGAGGTTTTCTGCCGCCAGTCTCTTTGAAGATGTAATTCGAAAGTCAAAACCGAACGAGAACGCCCGCGAACGCGAACGCACCTCTGCCTCCTCTGCCTCTTCCACCTCCTTTGGACTCTTTTCGGCGAAACGCCGGTTCTTCCCCGTACGTCGCCGCTCTGTCCCGCACGACGAGAGAATAGTCGCCACCTCTTTGTCTTCCCCGCTTTTGGAGGCGAATGCGATGCGCTGTCGCGGCAAGTTGTGTCCTCCATCCCGTCGTCCCCGCCGCGCGGCTCGAGAGACGAGAGGAGGATGAAACCGAGTCGACGCGTGCCAACGAAAAGGAGTGCTCGCCCATCATCGTCGTCGTCGTCGTCGCGTTTTTGTCTTCTTTTTTATGGAAAGTCGTTGTTGTTACCACACAAACACACAAAGAGGAGCTTTGGAGTTTTTCTTTTCCAATTAAAGTCGCTTGCCTTTTTTACAAACGACTTCCTGTTACCCTAAACATCATGTCTTTTTTGGATCTGTGGATTTTGATGAGATAAAAAGAATTTTTGGATATTTTGCATCCCATCCCAGAGAGAAGAAAGCGCAACTTTCGAGAGCGAGAGATGCTCGCGTCGTCGTTGTCGTCGTCGTCGTTTTCGACGACGACGACGACGACTGGACGACGACGACGACGACGCGTAGCGCGACGAGTACTGGGATTCGCACGCGCGCCTCTGTCGTCCAACACCGCCGGCGTCAACCAAAGGGAAGGACGACGGATTACGCATCGTCACACCAATGTCATTCGTCGCCGGAACGAAGAAACTTTCTCGGCGACGCATCGATGCGATGATGGGACGCGCGCATCAAAAACGCGAAACGACGTCAACGCGAACGACGGGGTCGCGAAGAGGGGCACGTTTTGTGTCCCCCCGAGGGGTGTGCGGGCGTCTTCCGAAGACGACGACGTCAGCGCGGTGCTCCAGATTACGAAGGATCCTTTGAAAGAGGAGACGAGAAAGAGAGACAAGAATAAAACGTCGCCAAAGCAAAAGCTTCCGACGACGAAAGAACGCAAAAAGAAGAAACGATTGGAAGCGAGGAAGAAAACAAAAGAAACCGTGGATTTCGACGCAAAATTTTGCAACGTCGTGACGCGCTACGACCCAAATGTCGTGAAGAAGGAGGCTATGCGACGACCCGCGGCGCTGGCAAAGCGGGTGCTGGTATTGAATCGAGAATTGTCAAAGTTGAATTCGAAGAGAAAACGGTTGGAAAGAATAGATAGAAAGACGGCGGAAAAAAGTGCAGACGGAGAGACGAACGACCGTCTGTGGGCAAAGGAGGTGAAGACGACGTTGACGAGATTGGGACCACTGTTCGTAAAGCTCGGCCAGAATTTAGCGAATAGGCCAGATTTGGTACCGGAAGACGTGATGGAAGAGTTGACGAGTTTACAAGACAAAGTGCCGGCGTTTCCAAACGTGGAAGCCCAGGACATTATGGAAACGCAGTGGGGGGAGAAAATAGACGACGTCTTTGAGACATTTACGAAGGAACCGGTTGCCGCGGCGTCCATCGGACAAGTGTACCGCGGGACGTTGAAGAAAGATAAACGGAACGTAGCGATTAAAGTTCTGAGACCAAACACAAGGGATTCGGTAATTTTAGATTTGTTCTTGTTGAGGGTAGCTGCGAAACGGTTGTTTAACGATTTCTGTATGGAAAATGTCGGGTGTCCGGCGACACTTTTAGTCGACGAATTCGCGGAAAAATTATTGGAAGAACTCGACTTCATCCAAGAGGGGAGAAACTTGAGAGATTTCCGGACCAACTTTGCGGACGATCCGTCCGTGCACATACCCGCGATTGTTCCAGAACTTTCTGGTCCGAAAGTATTAGTCATGGACTGGCAAGAAGGCGTGCGGTGTACTGCCCCAAACGCATTTAGTAGCGACGAAGCGAAACGAATCTTTCTCCAAAACGGCGTCGAAAGTGGCTTGAGACAGCTGTTAGATTTTGGTTTATTTCACGGCGATCCACACCCGGGGAATGTGTTAGCCTTGCGCGATGGCGATATTGCCTACGTCGATTTTGGTAATGTTGCGCAGATTTCTAGATCCAACCAAGAATCATTGATTGATGCAGTCGTGCATACGATGAATCGAGATTACATGAAACTCTCGGAGACGTTGCAAGTGCTTGGCTTTTTAGATAAGAACAAGGCGGACATCGCTGAGGTCGCTTTGGGGTTACAAGAAGTGTGGGGTGATGACGCTTTGGAGCAATTAGCCGGGACGAACGGGTTCTCCTTCCGCGGATTGACGAAAGAGTTTAACAAACTATTATTCAAGTATCCGATTCGTGTCCCAGAACGGTTTTCGCTGGTCATTCGATCGCTGTTAACACAAGAATCGATTTGTTTGACGTTAGACCCGAAGTTTAACTTTTTAGATGCCGCATTCCCATATGTAGCCAGACGATTGCTGACCGACCCGGACCCGGCTTTACGGTTACGATTGCTCAAAGTTATTATCGTCGATGGACGTTTCGAGTGGGAACGTTTAACTGCTATGATTGAGTTGGCGCAAGTTGGCGCGAAAGGAGGCATCAAGTTGCCCATGTTCAGGATGGCGAAAGATGCGGCAATCATGTTAACTAAAGATAAAACGTTGCGAACAGAGTTAGCGAAAGGATTGCGCTCGGTACCAGTGTCTGAACACATCAAACACTCGTTCGAATTCGTACAAGTAATTATTAAATTAGTCATCGCCCAAATCGCGGGCAAAGCGTTTCGTGGATTTACTGTTGCGTTTGATGGTTTGTTCGGGATGCCCAAAATTTTGTTCAAGTTTGCGTTTGGCAAAAGGAGAAAGTTACGAACCGTCGTGGGGTGTTCGCTCACGGAACCCGAGGAAGGTTTTTCGAGCTACGGCGATTGGGTCGAATTTGAACGCTCGAAAATGAGCGGCGGTGATAGCGCTGCTGGAGCAGCGACTTAAAACGCACGATAAAGAAATTGTTGTTGTATCACTACTTACTTAAATCGCTATTATTCTAAATCAAATATAAAATCCTAACTCCTGCACGTCCAAGGCAAACTTGCCAGCCTGTGCTTCCTCCCCTCTTAAAACCATCAGTCCTAACTCGGTCATATCCTTTACATTCAACGGGCCACGTTCGATGGGTCTTCCCATACGCTCACCTTTCTTAAAGCACTTCTCGAATGGAAATAATTTCACCTCCCACTCGTCTGCCCCCACCGTAAACGCGCTCTTAAAGTTTGCAAAGTTCCTCGAACACTCCGCGTCTTTCGCCAACAACAAAAATTGTTTCGCTTCATCTCTTTCTTTCATCACAGCTTTGCACTTCAGATATACGCCTTTATAGTCGCTTGCGTCCACGTTCGGTAACGCCCTCCTAACCGAAGCAAACCCGCCATTGTTTTCTAATCGAATAACACCCGCAAATTGACTATACGCCGGTGAATTCGGGCTTGGTGGCATCATGGCAGAACTCGAAACACCCCCCATAACCGTGTCGTTGACGACTCTGAACTTGCTCGCCTTCGTCGCTGAGTCGAGTTTATCTATCAAGAACAACTCCGCGTATGTCTCTTTCGCGCCTTCATTCACGACGACTTCCGCCATGTCTACGGGTTTGTTTCTTGAAAATGGAAGCTTATTTAAAATCTGAGTCAACCAGGCGTTCTGGTTACTCCCGAGGAAATATCCAATTCCGAACGCTGCCGCTGTCAAGGAGACCGTTGTTCCGATGTTTTCGCGTGCGATGACGATATCTTTCGTCGGTTTTCCAATGGACGTTGAAATTTGTTGATATCTTTGCTGACCTTTAGAACTCCTGTCGTTCGAAGAGGATGGTTTCAAAGACTGTCTCCTCCCGTTGTTACCGTTTCTTTCTTTGCCGTCGTTTTGCGCAGAGAAGAAGATCGTGGGAGAGTGGATGGCACGGGTTGTCAATACCGTGGGCATTTGGGGATAAAGAATGACGCGTGATAACTGTCGATTTTCCTTCGCAAAACAAAAAATGATACCAAAAGGAGTTCATTGAGCGATAGAGGGGTACATCAAAACTGCGTATAAGTATTATTAACACATCATTATTTAGCTGCTTCGTAATCGGCTAAAATGGAGTCGACGTCGTCTCCCGATCCGATATCGAGGACAGAGTCATCTTTACTCGTACCCGCGCTCGAGTCTTCTTCCTCTTCCTCATTCTTCTTCGCTTTGGAAGATTTGATGTCGTCGCCCCACGGGTCCTTCTTGGCTTTCTTGGAAGATTTATTGCGAGACTTTTTGTTGGACTTTGAAGAGTCATCGTCATCGTTGTCGTCGCTCAAGCTGCCCATGATGATGTCCATGTCGGAAAGTTTCTTTGGCTTTTTCTCTTTCTTCGCTGGTTTCTCCTCGACTTTGCCAGTGGGGACGGTGGCTTCCACGACTGGTTCCTCCGCCGTTTGAGAAACAACAGGAGTAGTCGTCGCTGGATCAGATGCTGCGACATCATTCGCAGTAACCATCGCTGGTTGGTTGGTTGTAGGATCGATGGTCGCAACGGGTTGCTGCTGTTGCTGCTGAGAAACCGCTGACGCCGCCACGACCGGGGCGGCAGCAGCAGTTGTTGTGGTCGCTGCTGGTATTGCAGACTCCGATGAAGATGTCAATTCTGCACCATTGCCACCGAGCAACATCGCTTTCACCTTATCAGCCGCACTTTGCACGTCCGTAGTCAAAGAGGAAGAAGAGGAGGTTGGTTGCGTTTCCGCTTGTTGCATGGCATTGAAATCTGCATCCATATCTTTCGTTGCCTCGTTTGCTTTCCACGAGTCGAGTTTTTCTCTTAACTGCTGCTCAGCAGTCAGTTCTTGCTTTTGCGCGGCTGCTTTTTTCTCTTCGATGGACTGCGCGACGACTTGTGCGACTTCCTTACGTAACGCCTCCAAGTCGGGCTTTTGGTCCGCGCTGCCGGTGTCCCGTTTGGTGGATAAGATATCGTCTTCGTCGGCGAGGGAGAGATCGTCGAGGTTTGCAGGCATATCGTCGTCACCGCGCGCCTTGGAAGAGCTTTTTGTACGTGCGTAGGCTGAAGAAAACGAGGATGAAGGAGGAGATTGATCCTTCTCCTTCATCTTGCTTTCAAACAGAGCCTCCATTCGTTCGACTGCGTCTTCTGCGCGATCCTTTTCCGTGTGACCGGCAACCTCTTGCGACTGTTGTTGCTGCACAACCGCTTGCGGAGCAGTTATCACTGGTCGACCAAACTGGTCGTATAACACAGGTTGTGGTTGATAAGTTGTATACGGCTGTTGTACCATAGAAACGCCCATCTGTGGTTGTATCTGTTGGTTACCGTTCAACTGACCAAACGTGTTCGCGTACAACTTATTTTCGATGCCCGCGATAGCCTTCTGCACTCTCTTCTCAACTCGATTCGCCTTCTTTGACTTTCGAAATGGTGCCAAATTATCGTCCTCGTCGTCGTCATCGTCGTTGTTCAAACCCATCTTATCGAATTTCTCCGCGATGATTTGCTCGAGTTTCTCCTCCATCTTCGTATCCTTTTCCCTCTTGGCGATGTCTTCGATGCCCAACTTTTTTAACGTTCTCTCAACGATTTGGTTCATTTCGAGCTGCGTCGGTTCCAAGTATGGTTTATCTTCCACGATATCGGGGTCCATGATACTTAACTTTTGTTTGATCATTTCGCCCATTCGAGCGTCATCGTCTCGTCGTTGCTTCTCCGCGATGGCATCCTCGACGCCTAAATCGCGCATTTTCTGCTCAAGTCGATCTTCCGTGGACATTGGCTCACCTAAAGAGTGTCTTTCTTCTCTATTTCGATACTCGCGTTCGTCTTCGTAATCGTCGTGGCGTCGATTGTACCTCCTTCTTCGCTCTCTTTCGTCTCTTTGGTCGTAGTCGTAATCGTCGTCATATCTTCTTCGGGAGGACCTTTTCTCTCTGTTCTCCTCTTCTCTATCGTTTAAAATACGAGAGATCGACTCTGTCAATCGATCCATAGGCGATAACGAGCGTTCAACGGCCTTCGGCCCTGCACGGGCGGCGTTGGCCGCGTTGTCGAGTTTCCCAACAAAAGCTTCCACGACATTCCCGACGGCATTCGCTGAAGCCTCTTCCATCTTCTCTTCCATATCTTCTTGAGAAATCCCAAGCGACTGTTGCTGTTGCTGGCCACTACTCTTTCGCCTGGAAGACATGTGCTTCGGAATAATGATTTTCGGTTGAAAGTTAATCGGTTGCTGCTGCTGCTGTGGTTGATAGAATTGCTGCTGTTGCGGCGGTTGTAACTGTTGTTGTTGTTGTTGCTGTTGCCGCTGCTGCTGAAACTGCTGCTGTTGCTCTGGCGTTGATTGTTGCCCTACAGCGTCTGAAACATGTTGTTCTTCAACAGTATCAGGAACCTGTTGCTGTGGCTGCTCAACCACCTGTTGTTCGGTCGGGTCCGGCTGTTCTTCCGATTCATCGGTTTCCGCTTCTTCGTTTTCATTTCCATCGTCATCTGCTACAACTATGTCCTCTTCGTCGTCTACGTGGCCTCTCGCACGATCTTCTTCTTCCTCATCCGTGTTTTCTTTTTCCTTTTCTTCTTCTTCTTCTTGAGAGGAAGACGCTCGTCCGGAAGGATCGTCGACGTTTAGATTGACGTCTTCACCTGGCAGCGCGTCCATGCTCGATAAATCCGGTCCCGATGACAAGGAAGAAGGTTCATCTGACGATGTCGTTGTCGTTGTCGTCGCACTACTCGAATCAACAATCATCGGCGGCCGTGGTGGTACGACGCCGTTGGAAAAAGAAGACGACGTGATGACAGGAGCCTGAGGAGTTGGAAGAGGAGTAGTGGTAGCAGCAGTTGAAGACGCGATTGTTGTCGGCTGTTCCTGTTGGACGGAAGTCGTCGCCGGTTGTTGAGGAGGAACTACATCCGTAACTGCAGCCGATGATGTCGCTGTTAAACTCCCAGCGCTCGGCCTTAATGCACCATCCTCTAAACTCAAACTAATATCTTGTGATAACGCGTCTTTGGTATCGTTTGGTGAGTTTTCATCGAGTAAGGAACTCGCGTCTTGACCTTCTCTCTCTAAAATATCCGCGGCTGATAACGTCGTCGAACTCGGCACTTTCGATAGCATATCCGTGGAATCGTACGGTTTCGGTTTTTTTACGACCGGTTGCGCTTCCTCCTCGTCTTTCGTTTCTTCTTTTGTGCTACTCTTTTTCTCCTTCTTCGTGGATTCTTTCTTATCCGCTTTCTTCGTCTTTTCCGTCACTTTTGGCTTTGGCTTCGGCTTCTCTACTTTCTTCTTCGGTGGGTTCTTCAGCAGCGAATCAAAACCGATGTCGTCTTCCAATTTGCTGTGTTTACCACCAAGGGACGCTACGGACGAGTCTTTGTTGTTCTTTTCCGTCTTATTGTTCCCATCGCCTTTGCCTCCGCGAGCCGCCCCAAGGCTCGGTAACGAAGAGGACGCGGTAGAAGACGCGTCGTTCCCGCTTCTGCTTCGTCGTTCGTTCTCCTCTTTCGTCTCCTTCCTTCCACGTCTTCCGCGCATCGGCGTCTCACTTTTCTTCTTCGCGTTCAGCGCCGCCGTCGCGTACTCTTCGCCTCCCCACCACGGATTCCCCGTCTCGAACGGCTTTTTCCACCAGTCGAATCTCTTCTTTGGCAATTCTTCCCCTTCTCCTCCTGTTCTTCTGTTCGCGTCATTCGATCGCCGCGCGGCGATTGTTGTTTCGTCGAACGGCGTCTCGGTAGTAAATCTGCGCCCGTTTTCGTTATTGGTCTCTTCGATCGTCGTCGTCGTCGTCGTCGTCGCGGTAGTAGGTTTGCCGCTGATGAGATGATTTCCCCCCAAAACGTCCCCACCATCGTTCCGCGGCCTCGCGCCTCCTCCCGGGTACAGCGTCCTCTCCGACGTCTTCTGGACGACGGCGAGCGAAGCCATCGCGGCGACGGACAGCACCGCGACTCTCGTCGCGACGGTTCTTTTGTCTTCTTCTTCTTTTTGTTGTTGTTCTCCTCGTTGGCGCCGCGTGGGCTGGTGGTGGTCCCCGCGCATCGACATCATCATCATCCGTCGTTGTTGGTCGTCGTCGTCTTTGAGAGGACGAAAATGACGACGACTTTCACTTTGCGACGACGACGTAAACGACGACGACAAAGGAAGAGGGTTCTCGACATCGCTCTCTCTTCTCTCCTCCTCCAACGTCGTCCCGTAGCACGTCGCGTTCGCGCGTGTGCGCGTTGTTGTATCTCTTCCCCTCATCATCTTTTGATCGACAATGATGATGAGACTTTGATGAGATGTACTCGTTACGCGCGCGCGTGTGTTGTATCGCTTTACTCCTCTCTACACAAAACCCCCGCGCTTTTTTTTTGTGTGCCTTTTTTTGAAGGAAGGAAGGAAAAGAGGAGGACAAAAAAAAATGAAAAAAGACTAGGGTTGAAGAATACCTTATTAAAGAGTACAAAGAAAAAATGTAAAAATATGTGCACTTTTTTTTTTTTAAGAGAGAGAGGAGAAGTATATTATTTCTCATCGGCACTTTTTCCTCCCATTTTTAACAATCCTTTTCTTTTGTTGGCGTTTCGTTTCGTTTCGCCGCAGAGAAGAAGAAGAAGAAGAAGAAGAAGAAGAAGAAGAAGAAGAAGAAGAAGAAGAAGAAGAAGAAGAA
>MDSZ01220825.1_pt1 | contig 16163 bp, 22 predicted proteins | sample 811201 | NCBI WGS metagenome assembly MDSZ01 (sample SAMN05326647, study PRJNA326480) | marine metagenome | isolation source: seawater | place: Indian Ocean: North | collected 2010
ATCGGGTCTAGTTTTAAAATCGCTAGTACTAAGAACAATCCACCCTGCAGTATTAGTGGTGTCAGTACTGTAGTTGCCCTGAAATTCACTACTATAACTCAAACCCGCCACACCAAAAATACTGTGATATGTGTCGAAGTGGTTTCTAGTTAAACTTTTTGATTCAATTGGACTTTTTTCAAATCTAATATAATTGAAAGCAACCTGCCTATCAGAGTTACTAGCCACATTTGTTATTGTAATTTTAACTCTTACTTGGGTTTGGTTAAAGCCGTCAGGATAAGCGCCGCCTGATAAATTATTACTTAAAGGGTATGCGTTAAACTTTAAAAAAGCGTCATTAGTTGTGTTCCCTAATGATTGAGCTATTAAAGGCTGACCGCCAGACTGCCCACCACCCTCAGGAAAAGGTTGGTCAATAAAAGTGTATCCGTTAACATATTCTACAGAAACATTCCAATTAGGGTTTGTACTCAAACCTACCTTAAAGAAAATTCTATAAGTTTTCCCGCAATCTATATTAACCATAGTTGAGACTGAAGTACCTAAAGAGTGTCCCGGCTTGTTTTTTACATGAAGCCTACCTCCACTTGAGGCGCTTACATAAACATAGGAAGTCATATTATAATAAGCTTCACCCGAAAAATACGCAAAGTCAGGTCTCCACGCTCCATCAGAAGTACCTGTTATAGAGCCATCAGTTGTATTTACTGAGTAAGATGTGGAAGCTGTTACGAAGTCAGCGTTTACACCATCAACATAAGAATTTGGAAGCCATTGAGGTTGAGTGACTGTGTTTCCATAAGTTAATTTAGCCCTAAAAGTAACTCTATCGCTGTATTCCTTGTTAGGAAATATATCTCTAAACCTCAGTATAGGAAATACATGTTTTTTAGCGTTATGAACCATTCCCCAACCGTTGATTGTTGAGAATATAGGGTTTCCGTTAGGAAATATTGTTTGTTGAACCCAAGAAGAGGTAACATCGTTTGCAGAGAAGAAATTCCAAGCATAAGCTACACCAAGCTGCGCTCCTTGACCCATAGTAGAAAGCCTTACCATTCTACCTGTAGTTTGATAACTCCCATTAGGTAATATAGTACAGTATTGCTCCTGCTCGGTAGTATTAATCCCTTGAAGGCAACCAAAATCTATCATGTTAGAATGAACACTAAAAGATGTTCTACCGTAGTCATCACCTACACCACCGTTAGTTGTAGCTAAATAGTTGTTAACATTAGGTATAAAATCTCCGATAAGCACATTACCCACTCTATCTGTTACATTTGGTGTTGCGTGAGCCTCAGAACCCACAAGGTTTAATGTAGGGAATAATACTCTTTCATTACCTTTTGCGTATCTATTTCCCGGCGTTGCGTCAAGCTCTATTTTAGATGTGTTACCGTGATTCATTCCGTCATTATCAACAGAATACATTTTTATTTTCCATCCACTTATTTTAGCGAAAGACGAATACCGCGTGCCCGTTGGAGAATCTACCTCATCAAACACCCAATCTGAACCATCATTTGCTCCAAAATCATTATTAAGAAGTTGAGTTATAGGTAAACCGCTACCCATAGCTGCGGTGTCATTAAAATTATAAGTATTCCAACCGTATGGAACTAAATTAACATCTGCACTTCCGTCATCAAAAAGAGCAACATAGTTGTTAAATAAGAAGTCATCTATTCCTTCAGTAAAATTAAAGTTTCCTTCATAGCCGGGAGTACCTGAAATAGATATTAGTTCAAAAACATTTAGTGGCATATCTTAATATTTTATAGCGTGTATATCTTTAACAAACGACAAAGTAATTGGCTCAAGTTGAGATTTATTTGCGTAAGATGTTACTATCTCTCCATCAACAACAATTACAGGTATAAATTTAGCTTTTACCCTATCGTAATAATAAACCTTTTTACTTCTATATATTTCTGATAACCATTCCGCTGTTTCTTTATTAACTAAAGAGTAAGTAGTGTAAACCTCTTCCGTAGAAGCTGAAGAAATACCCCTTTTAGATGAAGACCTTGATGTGTAATCTTTATAACCCGTTTTAAATAAAGATTTAGTGTGATTGTGAGTTATGTCTAAGAATCCATCAAAAAGATAGTAATCCAAAACATTATAGTCGTTTACAAAATATATAGCACAAAAATCCTGATGTAACTTCTCTAAATTAGGGTTTCCTGAAGTTGAATTATTATAAAGCTCAAAAAATAAACGATGACTATTATCACTACCATTGTTCATCACAATCTCATAATTCTTTCCAACCGCAGAAGCGCTTGTTCCAGTCATCTCATTAAACCAACCACCTGAACCATCTTTAGGTGTTAAGTTTAACGCTACAATTATTTTACTTAAATCTGCTCCTGAAGGTATAAAATCAGCAATGTTTAATACGCCTGTAGAACCATCATCTTTTGTGTGAATTACAGCAAGCTGACAGGCAGCTCCTGAATAATTTTTAGTAAACCTTGATATAGTAAAGGGAGAGCCTATTTCTATTTTTCTCCTCAAAGATGATGGGCAGTTAGTCATAAATGAAGCTGTTGGAAGAACGTTTACGTTAGCTCCTGTCATATTTGTAACACTTAAATCTGTTGGAAGATTTGCGTATTTTGTTTCAGATAAAAACTCATCTTTTATGTAAATATCACAAGCATATCTATCTGCTGTAGATACAACTGCGTCATCTTCATTTAACTGCAATATCTGATTTGAATCTAAATAATAAGCTCTAGCAGAAACTCTATATTTTATTACATTAGCGTATATGTAATTCGTGTTAGTGCTTGTGCTTGGAAGAAGAGGTATGTTTGTGTCTGAGGCTACTGAAAAAATAGAGTCAGCGCCATCTATATGGTCAGCAGACTTTATGTACCCTTTAAGTATTGCTGAAATATCAAAAGTATAAACAGGTGATGTGGATGTACTAGCAGGGTTTCTTGTTATAACTAAAGGATTTCCTGCGGAAATTAAATCTGTGCCTTGATAAACTTCAACTTGAGCTAAAATCATTGATGATATAGGTAAACCGCCTGCGTGTGTGTACTCTACAAAAATAGGTCTACAAGCACTCTGTATGTTAGCGTTTCCCCCTGCGTTTGTTACTGATATATTGTGTGGCATTTTATATTATTTTGATTTTTTTACTCCGTCTATTATTTGAAGGGTTAAGTCTGAAACAGCGGTTCTTAAATCTGCTTGACTTCTTTTTCTTAATCTTCTAAATTCTTCCGCCGCAACTATATCCGCCCAACCAATTTGATGATTATTGTAAGTCGCAAACCCTCTTTTTTGTATTGCTCTTGCTATTAAATAAGCTGCTTGTTTATAGCTCATATACCTACCTCTTTTATTTCGATGAGGTTTTATTTTTTTTTGCTTCATCCAAACTATAATAGCATCAACGTTTGGCATTGTTTTAGGGTGAATGTTTCTGTTTAAAAACTCACCATAATTAAGCATTACAGTTTCAAGACCTAAAACTCTTTCCCCTCCAATAACACTATCTCTAACCCTAGTCCTAACGCTTTTTTGCAGCTTACCAAAAGCTATATTATTTCTTGAAGCCAAAGAAGCTCTAAGCTTTTTAGTAAAAGCTCCTGCATAACCTGCCATTCTTTTCTTCAGCTTTAAATACGCCTTATATTTACTAGGTAGCTCAGACATTCAATTATAATTCTTTTATATCAATTAAAACTTCATCTACATCAGAGTCTGTTAAAGCACTATCATATATTGCAATATGGCTAACAGTTCCTGCAAGACCTCTATACCCAAAATTATACGGTCTTAAATCTGCCATACCAATAGTCATTTTTGCATTTAAAAATTGATTTGAATGACTCTGATTTGTAAGTTTATGGGTTTCAACCGTTGTTGAATCATTTGGTAATATTTTTAGGTACATTTCATTGTTTGTCGCATCATTAACGAAAGCAAGACTACACTCACTCAAAGGATTAATGTCTAATTCATTAATATCTTCGTTAAAATAAACATAGGTATTGCCTGCAGTCTCATCAACACCGTCATCATCTTCATCTAACATAACAAAAGCCCTTCCTTCAGTACTTACGCCTGATTGTGCTCCAAGCCTTAAGCCATCCCCTGTTGAAGCTTCATATAAGTCAAAAATAGTAGTATGGTCAGGGGTGTTTGGGTAGTTTATAGACAACCTAAATACCACGCAGAAATTAGCTGAACTAAAGTTAAGTCCATCTAAAACCATACCCTCACTATTTGATGTTGAAAAAGTAAAAGTAGGAGATGAATACTCAGGCACATCTGACCCATTAAAATGAGTTATTGTTTGTTGAGATACACCCGCCCCATTAACGGATGAAAGCCAAGATAAAGATGAATTAGTTCTATTAACATTATTACCTCCATGAAATAAAGATATAAGATTTGTTGTTAAAGGGAATACAATATTATCATCAAGCGTACTTCTTTCAGTAAAGTTTCCTAGATTTGAAGGAGCTAAAAGCGTAAACTCACATTTTATCCCTATAGATTTATCAGACCCAAAGTTTTTAAGCCTTTCTATCTCAAAAGAATCGCTTTCTACTATAAATTTACCGTTTCTTTGAAGAAGCATATTTGTAATAACGGATTCTAATTTTTGAATAGCTTGGTCATAAACACCTACTTGAGCAGCGAAATCTTTAGTGCTGTCATATTTGTACAAAACAAAACAACTCATCTGATATTCCTCGTAAGCTCTATTTATACTTAAAACACTTGAGTTGGGGACTTCAACTATCAAGCAAGGGTAGCTTATATTTCTTATTTGATTAACCTCACTTTCGTCAACCATATAATAATCATTCAACCCTGAAGTGTTTCCTACAGCTCTACTAAATGAGCTAGATATTGTCTCTAATACTATGTATGACATTTTTTTATTTTTTATACTTAAGTTCTGTTATTTCAGACTCATAGTTGCTTTTTGCTGTAATATACGAAAGATATTGAAAAACCTCTCCTGTATTTGTGTGTTTAACACTTTCAATCGGGCTCTTGTCAGGTTGATTGAAAACCTGAGCTTCCGCCAATTCATATAATGTTTTAATCCAACCAAACGGAGATAAATTCTTTTTGTAAATGGAAGCTTCTTTACCTCCTGCTCCGCCACGTGCCTTAGTAAGGCGTGACTGTATATTAGAGACTTCTTGGACAAAAAAAAAGAGAAATCTAAACCTATACTAGCAGGTAAGTCTTCAAACTTTTTAGCTAATTTATCTCTTTCTTGTGTACTCCAATCATTTCCATTATCAACTATATGAGCTATTTGGTGAGCTAAATATATTATAGAATTTTTTTCTGTATATTTTGTAACCATTTCAGATTGCAACGCTTCAATATATTGACCAAACTTAGTGTTTATAGGTAAACTATCAGGGATGTTGTAGTTTACATCTTCAAACACAAAAGATTTAATCTCCTTAGGTTCGTATTTTTTTCTTATAAAAGTTAAGTTATCTACATAGTATTTAGCCATTCCTATATCTATAGTGTAAACCTCTTCTTCAGGTAAAGATGATAAAACTTGTATAATTCTGTAGTTATATTCAGTTTCTTTTATTAACGCTTTAGTTGATGCGTTTTCATCTTTTTCATCTAATTCCTCTAAAGCTTCTTTAAAGTCTACAGCAGCTTTATTGTACTCTGAAAATTGTTTTAGAGTAACGTCTTCCCAAGACTCTGGCATTGGTATTCCTTCAAATTTCTTCATAGTTGTTTTTATCTAAATGCAGTTATTCGTTTTCCTTTCCCGTATAAATCTAAAGCCATTTGTAAGCAGTCAACCATGTCGTCATGACGAGCATTTGGAAACTGAGAGCATTGAGCTAAAAAGTTATCATTCCACATTCCCTCTAATATATTAACTCTTCTTGATTCAAGAACACTAAGAATGTCTGTAACTCTTGCTACCTTATCTTTAGCAGGTGGCTTTGCTTCTACTATATTTAATCTTGTATTTCTTTTTAATGTTTGCACTATAGATTTTCCACTAGCTTTTGGCTCTACATATATTTTAGACCTTCTGTTGTATCCATTTTTTTTACAGAACGTATGTATATATTTAATTAATTCAGGAAACTCTAAGTATTTTTCCTCAACAGCTCTTATGTAATACTCTCCTTCATATTCAGAGTAAGCTAACAAGGCTGATGGGTCGTTATTTTCTTTTGATGTGTAAGCAGGGTCTATAACAAAATTCCAAGTCATGTACTCAGTCCCTTCAAACTTTTTCTCTACATTAAACCACTCTTTCTTTATTAACCCACCATCTGCAGGTGCTGGTTGTTGTTGTAACTGACCTGCGTATTCATAGCTACCTAACTGATATTTATAATCTTGAAGTATCTTTCTTGAAAATCTTGTATCCCAAAACAATTCTTTTTTATAGAATTTAAGGAGTCCTTTAGGACTCAAAATTTTCGATGACTCAGCAGGTATGCAAACATGCTTATAAGAGTCAGGGTTATTTCTTAAAAGAAACCCACTTAAATCATCTTCGTGCAATCTTTGCATTATTATAATTCTAACCCCTGTTCTTGGATTATCTAAACGAGAATATAAAGTTGTATTATACCAATCGTTAGCGTGAGTTCTTTCAGCTTGCGAAGCAGCTTGTTTTGGAGATATAGGGTCATCAACTATTATTATAGAAGCACCCGCACCCGTTACAGTACCACCGACAGATGTTGCTCTTCTATTTCCTGTGTGGTCATTGACGTAGTGATGTTTAGTGTTTTGGTCAGGTTTTATTGAGAAGAGGTCTCCCCAATTTTTCTGAAACCACTCACTTTGTATAACATCCCTTGATTTAGCACTATGCTCAACACTTAGTGAAGCAGAGTATGATGCTGTTATAAATCGCATTTTAGGGTCTTTAATCCAACACCAAACAGGAAACAAAATCGTACACATAAGAGATTTAGATGCACGGAAAGGGACGTTTATGATTAAGTCTTGTTTTTTAGGTTCATCAGCTATTATTCTTTCAGCTTCTTTTTGTAGTAATTGACATATATATTTATGATGCCAATTAATATCTAATTCTACTGCAGGCTCAACAACCTTGAATGCTTCTTTAAAAAACTCAAAGTAAGACATTTCACAAAGCTTTCGCTTTAAAGCGTCTTTCATAGATTCGCTTAATTGTTCTTGCTGAATAGTATCTTTAGACTTTCTACCCACTACGCATCTATTTCAAAATTAGTTCTACTACTAATATGCTGAATAGTTAGTTTAGCAGGAGTTCTACCTCCGTCAGGTGAAGCTGTGTAAGTAAAGCTAAATGCAGATAGCATTGTTAGCAAAGTATCCTGTGCATTAGTTACTCCACGTTTTGCTGTGTTGTCTGTAATAGCTCTTGCTTGAGCAGTTGTTATCCCAACTTTTGCTTCATTTATAGCTGATAAGTCGCACATTGCGTTCATATCATCCCTTAAATCTTCTATAACGTCTTCCAATTCAGGCTCTCTACTACCTAAATCGCTTCTAGTGCCTATTGCCCCAATATAATTTGCGTCTGCATTTTTTTCTCTTCTTGATACTGCCATTTTTATAAGTTTTCAAAGTCTACATCCTCAACACTTTCATCATTTTCACCTAACATTTTCCTTAGGTCTGTTACTGTAGTGTCTTGACTTAGATTTATTTCTATTTTATGAGTTTTTTCGTCATTTATTTGAGCTGCAAGTAGTTTAGGCGTCACATAAGGCAACAACTTTACTATACAATCTATGTATTCTTTAGCACTTTTTTCTCTAACCTCCCGTAAAGCACTCTTTATTTCATGAGTACTACCTTGCATTGCTAAAGCTAAAGTATCTCTAGTTACTTGAGTTACTCTATTTGGAGCACCTTTCTTTCTACCTGAAGGATTTCCACTTTCCCCTTTTTTCCACTTACTTGTTTTAGCCACTTATTACTTTTTATTTTTTTTAGAACCTGCTTTATATTTATTTCTAGCTCTATTAGTAGAAGCTTTTTCTAAAACAGGTTTACCTTTTTTTGTGTGAGAAACATCTAAACCATCCCCATTACCATAAGTACCCATCTTTCTATTCAGCTTAACTAATTCTGCTCGTCTTTTACGTCTTGCAGGAGTTGCATTGTACTTTTTATCGTAAGCAGCCTTTTTCTTTCTTGAAGCAGGGTTCTTTTTGTAATTTCTTGCACTTTTCTTTAACGCCATAATTTTTCGTTTATTTGCAAATGTAATAAAAAAAAATATCAATTCCTTGACTTTATCCATTTTATTTTATACCTTCGCCTGCAGTTCTTGCGTAGTGCAAACGAAGCTATCTAAAAACAAGGGTGTACTATATAATCTATCTAAAACCACTCTGACTATACCCCTCTCAACACTTTAGAGTATATTTCCTCAACACTTTTGAAGACCTCAGAATTTATATTTGGTGTAGAAAAACCTCACCTAACATATTGACGGACATAGATATATAGAAACTTATATATCGGCTAAGTGCTTGATTATCAAGGTATTAGCGTTATTGCCACTGAGTTGCATTAAGCCCAAAAATGCCGAAAATACATATAGAAACCTATATATCGCGCTATTGCAACCAAGTTGCATTAAGCAATTTTTTGTGTTGTTTTTTCTTGTTGTTTGCAGGTGCTAAAAAGCTGAAATAAGCCCATTTTTAAGCCATTTAAAGCCAAGTACAACAAATTTGATATATCTATAAAGGTGCTAAAATTATCGTGCTTTATATCAAAGATTTTGAGCACTCAAATAGTATTCACTGCATACTATCACCGATTTCGCATTTTAACGCTGTTTTTAGCTCGTTTCATCAATTTCTGATATATCCATATACCAAGTGTTGAGATATGCTCTTAAATCAAAAAACCCAGTGGTAGCAAGGGCTACAGGCTTATTTAGACTAAATAAAAACAACGATTGTAAAGTGTTGAGTATCAACAAGTTACAAGCAAATAGGCGCAATTTCATTCTAAATTAAAATATTATGTAAAATTACACTTGCATATTAAAAATGGAAGCCCTAACTTGAGAGGCGAAGCCTCGAAAGGTTTGAGTGCTTCACCTAACTAACTTAAATTAATTATTATGAATTTTTTAAATGTTGAAATGTTTAAAGCCTTAACAACTGAAGGCAAAAAAGAGGAGTACAAAAATCTTTGCGATTTTATTACTAACAATTTTGATGATGTTTGTACTGAGCATTATGATTTGCAAAGGGCTTATGGGCTTGAGTTAAAGAAAGGGACAAACTCACAAAAGCATAAAGCCTTAACCGATGTAGCTAAAAGCTATGGAACAAAATTGCTAAAGGCTTTTAGAGGTCATAAAGTAAAAAACCTATTGAGTAAAAAAGAGGGTGAAACTTTGAAATTGATTTTTGAAATTGATGCACATGGGAATGAGGTAAACTCTCATTTAATAGTAAAAAAGCCTAAAAAAGTTGATAAGGATAAGGCTATTAAAATGCAAGGCAATGATGTGCAAAAGATGAAGACCAAAAGACTAAAAGGTACTTATGAGCATATTAAATAGATATTGATATATCTATATATTAGAAAAGGAGAGCTTTTGCTCTCTTTTTTTATTTTTCGTTTTTCGTGCAAAAACCACGTTCAACAATGATAAAAAAAAACAAAAAACGAGGGGTGATTTTGCAATTTTTTAAAATCGTTTTTAGTAAGGTTTACTGATGAGTAAAGGTTTAAACACCTACGAAACGCTATGCGTCTAAACTAACTAAAATTATTTATTATGAGTGCTATTATTGATTTGCTTGATGAAAAACAAGCACACGATTTGAATTTCAAATTCTTAAACCTTTTAGAAAAAGAGGGTATTGCTAAAGAGAAAGAACTTTTATTTGAGGGTAAATGTGTTCGTAAAATTCGCAGACTTAACAAAGAGGTCGGTGATAAAATTGTTCGTTTATCTTATGTTAAATTTTCTAAAAAATAAAATCATGAAAAAGATTATATCATTTTTTAAGAACGACTGCGTTCAAGGAACAAGTCTTTCTTCAGTAGTGTTAGGATTTTTATTTACAGCAGGGTATTATGGTTTAGATATGTTTATTATGTATCATAATTCAATGCACTTAATTATGGTGGTACTTGCATTAGGGTTTTCAATACCTGTAATTCAATCACTATTCTTAAATTTAAGACTTGGGGTATATTACCCAACAAAAAAAGCTATAAAAGATTTAATCGCTAAATGGTAGAAAATATGGATATGTTTAATGAATTTATGAGTATGCCGATAAACTTTAAAAGTATTATTGTAGCTATATCTGTATCAACAATGATGTCCCTTTGGTTTTGGGGTTTCATTGAATTTATAGGGTATCTAATAGAAAAAGGAGGTAAAAATGTTTAGTCCGATAGATGATTTTTTAAATGAGCTCCCAAAAATGGTTGAGTTTAATTTGCCTAAGGGTAAGTGTTCAGTTTGGGTTGATGGTTGCGAAGTTGCCGAAAACCTAACAAAAGAAACTGCTAAGATTATCAAGGGGTCTTGGATAGAAAAAGGTTATGATGATGTTCAAATACAAGATGATGAATTTAATGGATAAAATCGTAGCCACGTTCAACGCGTCTCGAGATGTGCAGTGCTATTGCACTGAGGGGTAACTGCTACCCTGCAACCCAAACAGCAGGTCAGAAAACTATCGCTGACAACCAAGAAAGGATAGTAACTTGGTGCGTTCATCTAATTGGAATAGGATATTCGGCTTTTCTCCGAAAAATGTTGGTTCGAGTCCAACACGCACTACAAATGTAGGGATATTCGTATGGCTGTATGGTCGTTTATTATTATCACTTTAATTTAATCGAAATAATACTACGTTTAGGGGAATGATTTGTGAAGAAGGCATGGGTAATTGCAAGTGCCCACCATTTGAAACCATAAACTTTGATTTAAGGGTTTAATGTGTAAAGTGCCTTACCAAAGTACGATGTGTGTCGTGCCTGATGATTGCAAAAGCATGAATTGGTAACTAACTAAAAACAAGAGAATATGAGTAAAATCATTTCTGATGAGTTTATTGAAACTCTAAACAAAATGGAGGAGTTAGGGAAAACTAGAACAGCCCTTCTCTTTAAAGACATACACGCAGGGGAAGTTCACCCTGATGTATTCATACAAGGGAATATCCCTTTGTATATAAATCGTTCTATAACTGAGGTAGGTAAACTATCGTATGCACCAAAGCGTAGGGTAGAAGAAAACTCTTGGACTGAAGATTGGAGCAAGTCCCCTAAAAATATGCAGAGGATGAAGTCTAAGGTTGGTAGAGTTTTAAATCAAATACTGCCAAAGGAATTTCTTGAAAACTACTATGGTGATAAGGCTATGGCTATGGATATTGAGAAATTTACATCTCAGCTGAAATCTATGTTCTATGAAGAAACCCTTGAAGAAGGGTTTACTACTTTCGATGAATTTAGTATGTATGAGTATCACAATACGGGTTGGGAGGCTAGAGAGGAAGAAAGGGGTAGTTTAGGCGAGAGCTGTATGCGACATTCTCAATGCGTTGAAGATGGGTACTTTGATTTATACGATAGTGAAGATACGCCAGTCAAATTACTGACATATCAGTCTTGTTCTGATGATGATGGTTATATTGGTAGGGCTTTGCTATGGGACTTACCTGAGGGTAAGTTTATGGATAGGATATACTATACTGATGACCACCAAATTGACATATTCAAGAGGTGGGCTTTAAAGAATGGTTACACACCTAAAACTCGGCAAAGTTATTCTCAAAAACTTAAATGGGATAAAGGAGGGGATGTTGTAGAAATACCTTTAATAATTCCTTGCGCCCACTTTGATGACTTGGAGCACTTTCCTTACATAGATACTTTTACTTACGGGTTTGTTCATGATGAGGATTGCTACCTTACAAACAGCCCTAAATATGCAAACGAAAAATTAGGTGTTCTAAAGTTTAGACAATTTGAATGCACAGGTGGTGGTTACAACACAATAAGAGGGCAAATTGTTAAGACTATTGATAAGGATAAGAATACTATTGATACATTTAATTTCCAAGAACAAACATTTCATATTAATGAGTTCGCTATGCGTTCAAGTTCAGTACTTAATACTGCAGGGGAGTACTTAAGATACACAGATGATGGCGATGAAAACATTATAAATTGTAATGTACACATAAAGGGGTATGGTTGGGAAAGTCAATATTTCCATAAATCAGAAGTACAATATTGTTATGCTTCAGATAGTTGGAATCCAAAAGTATCTACAAAAGAGATGACTGATACTAATGATTGGATTATGTGGGATTACAATGGGACTTGGAAAGAAAAGAAGACTTGCTTAAAAAGAATGTTGGTGTTAGATAGAGATGGAATTATCAGGAAAAAAAGTCAATGTGTGGTTTATTACGACAAAAACAACAAGCCTAAGGTGTTTTTCAAAGATGGTTCAGATAAAGTTGTTATGGATGAGTTCGGGGTATATAGGTTGAGAAGTGAAATAGTACTGGTTCGCTTAGTTGACCGAACATTACAAATACCTATATGGGAAGTGTCTATAATAAAAATGCTTAATAGAAGACAAGAACAAGCAAAAAATTTAACGCTTAGTACAAATAACTTAAATGATGAACAATTCAAATTAAAATAAATAAATAAATAACTAACTAACTATGAGTAAAAAAGAACAAGAGTTGTTATTGAGGGAAGTGTTAAGTACCCAAGCAACAAGTTATGAGTATCAAGAAACTGCAGAGTATCTTGTGTATAAGGCATTTGATTTAGGTGCTGATGATGTTGATATTGATGAGCACGACAATATATACATTACTAAGGGTAAAGCTGATGCTTATCCTTGTGTTGTTGCTCACACAGATACGGTACATGATTTATATAAAGATTATAAGATACATAAAATCAAGGCTAAGGGTAAAGATGTGTTTCTTGCTTACGACCACGATACAATGAAACAAGTAGGTACAGGTGGAGATGATAAAGTCGGATTGTGGGTTTGCCTTGAAATGTTGAAAATGTTTGACAATATCAAGATTGCGTTTTTCTCTCAAGAAGAAATTGGTTGTGTAGGTAGCTCTCAAGCAAGAAAATCTTTCTTTGATGATGTAGGGTATGTTTTTGAGTGCGACAGAAAGGGTAACTCTGACTTTGTGCAAACATCATCAGGGGTAAAGATGTTTGGTGATGAGTTTAAAAAACTTATTAAGCCTACACTTGAATCGCATGGCTATTCAATTACTGATGGAGGGCTTACTGATGTGCATGAAATTGCTCAAATTGCAAATATATGTTGTGCTAATATGAGTTGTGGGTATTATCAACCACACACAAAGCAGGAGTATGTTATTATTGATGACGCTATTAACACAAGAAACCTTGTAGAAGCCTTAATTCGTTCTTTGGGGGAAACAAGACACGAACATCAAGCCGAAGATAATTATAGTTATTATGGTGGTTGGGGGCACTACAATTATACGGGTTATGGCTTTAAAGCGTCATCATCTTACAAGCCTACCAAGAAAAAAAGTGTGAAAATTAATAGTAGTGGGGGTTGTGATGTTTGTGGCTCACTTACCACTGATGGTTGTGATTTTTGTTATAAAGATTATCAGCCTATTAACGCTTTAAAGGTAAAGGATGTAGAGTTATGTTCTTGTGGAGGGGAGTTAAAGGAGTATGGTCATGGGTATGATAGATATAAACATTGTAGAGATTGTGGTTTTTACTCTGAAGTAAATATGTTCTAGTTAGTTAGTTTGATAGGGGGTATGCTTAATTTTGAGTATACCCCTACTTAAAACTGATTACTATATAACAAAGTATATAACTTAAATATATTGTGATGTTTAAAAAGTGCATAATAAATCAGGTAATTATACATGCCTCTTTGTGTGGTAAAAATTTATTTGTGATACAAAGGTATCTAAAAAGATTTTACGGGATTACAGCGTCTATAAATAGCCTTAAAAACAGAAAGAGATACCTATGGTTGTCGGGTAAAGTACATAAAGTGACAACGAGTATTTTTAACGAAAAGTGGAGTGCCACGTTCAACAATTATGAAAATAAAAATTGAAGATTACTACGGAAATGATTTATGTGAATTAGATATAAATACATTTAAAGATTTATCAGAAATTGACAATTTAGTAAATTGTAATATCGCTGATGTAGATACAGATGAAAAAGGTAAAGAATACCTAAGAATACAAATGGATACAAGGATAAAAGTATGAGTGAATTTATGAAATTTTTACACGACAAAAAGAAGAAAAAAGAAGGTCTTGTTTGGAAAGGTAGAGAACAAGAATGGGCAAAAGAAAAATACCAAAATAAACTAAAAGAAAAGGAGGAAAATGAGAAAAGTGAATTTGTAACAAAGTCTATGTTTGAACTGCAATTCGGGTTTAAAGACGCAGGGGATTGGTATGTTTACGATAAAAAGAATCAAAACAAAAAGTATTTTGACAAGTATGAGTACTACAAAGGGACTTATACACAAAAAGAAAGAAGATGATAACAGAACAAATGTATATTATTTATTACACGGAAAGTAATGGTAATAGGTACGCTGAAGCGATTACTGATAATCTAAATGAATGGATTAAACATCATAATTCTCAAAGGGAATATGATGACCACGAAGAATTAGATGATTTTGAAATAGAAAAAATAAATTACTATAAATTTAATTAATTATGGGATATAGAAGTGAAGTACACATAGCTGTACTAAAGAAACACGCAAAAAAATTAGATGACATAATGAATAAGCATAATCTACTTAGCGATGTAGGGGACTTTGCTTGTTTTACTAAAGAAAATTACGAGGAATACGCAGTTTATAAAGGTGCTTGGTTAAAGTGGTATCCTGAGTATAATGATGTAAAAGCAGTAACATCATTTTTAGAGGATGATGAAACAGGAACAGAAAAACTTATGGTTTGTATTGGTGAGGATAATTCAGTACATTCAGAAGTAGGAGATTATTGGGATGTATTCCACGTTGATATGTCTGTTCACGTTGATTTAAAAGAAGAGGTATGAGAGATAATAAACTTATAGCAGAATTTATGGGTGATAAACCAAAAGACTTGCTGTATCGTAAACTTTATGTAGATTATAGTCGTTCTTGGGATGTTTTAATGCCTGTTATTAATAAGTGTTATCAAGAACACATGAGCGAACATATTTCAGATGCAGTTATGACTTGCGATATAAATAAAGCATATAAAGTTGTAGTAACATTTATTAATGAATATAATAGGGATTGTAAATTATGAGAGACACACACAAAACAAGGTTAATTAAATACCTTAAAAACTACGGAAGTATTACGTCAATACAAGCAATACAAGACTTGGGTAATACAAGGCTTTCAGCCACAATATTTCAACTTAGGGAGTTGGGTTGGAATTTTAAAACAGAAGATGTAAAAGTGCCTACAAGATGGGGTACTACAACAATCGTAACAAGGTATTCTTTGGTTGAATCCTTACCTTTTTGACAAACACTCTCATTTAACAGACTCGGATTTCTTCGGGCAAAAAGGTTTACCTGCCAACTCTAAAGGTTTTTTTTGTTTTTTCAGTCCTTTTACGGTTGGTTAAAAGAGGAGAGTGTACGTTTCATTTAGCGTTTTCATTACTCTAAAGGTATTCAAAGAATGACTGATAGGAAAGACTATCTTTTTTTTTAACAAAAGTGTTTAGTAATTCAGGTATTTTTCTTATATTTGCTTAAACCAAACAGTAGGTATTATGAAAGACAAACCGATACTTTGGGGTTGGGAAACCCGAGAACCTGTAAATGTTAGGTCTAAAGAACATCAAGCTTTCTTGATAAATAAATACAACTCAGGTAGACCTTTAGCAGAGCAAGTAAAAAGTATGGCTGAATTAAATAGGGCTTTACTAACAAATGAGATTAATAATCTCAAAGACTAATTTTTAAAAACAATTATGGCAAAAATGACTAAGAAGAAAGACAATAATTTGTCTTTTTGGGAATCGGTGCAAACTACCGACCCGAACTTTACTAAGGAAGTAGGGTTTGGAAGAAAGTTTACAAGTATTAACGCTCACTATCAAGTTCGGGAAATGACTCGTGCTTGGG
>MDSZ01155795.1_pt1 | contig 16162 bp, 7 predicted proteins | sample 811201 | NCBI WGS metagenome assembly MDSZ01 (sample SAMN05326647, study PRJNA326480) | marine metagenome | isolation source: seawater | place: Indian Ocean: North | collected 2010
AACTGTTCATCAAACTCATCGATAATTTGATCGAGATAGTATGGTTTTTCTTTTCCAGAAAAAGTTAAATTGCATTCACTAATTACAAAAAAATCAACACAGTCTCTCAGGTATTCCAACCTAAGTTTTAACATTTCAAATTCATTATGAAAAAGAAAAGAATCAATAATTTTCATTTAAGAACCTCCTTAAGAAATTCGGTCATAGGAAAGTTTTTAAATATTTCCAATCCTTTCGTTGCCTGCTCATCAAGTTTATTCACATCTTTGAGTAATTCTATTGCAGTATCAACAAAATTTTCATAAGTTGATGTAAATACCGTTCCTTCCATATATTCGGGGAAGTCTGTATCAGGATTAACTTCAGATAAAACAGGAACTTCATTTTGTATTAAGTGAGTAACTCTGACCATTTCAAATATACGATTGTCATTGTTATGAAGATTGATAACTAATTTTGATCTCTTAATTAACTCATCCCTCTCATCACCATAAACACTTTGAATGTGTTTAAAGTTTATATCTGGATTTTTCTCAAACTGTTCTAAAATTTTAACTCTTCTGGGAGAAGGTGACATATAAGCAAGAATATCAATATCCCTTTCTTGAGGAACATTTCTTTGAAAATATGAAATCTCAGGAACATATCCAATCTTGAAGTGCTTAATATTCTCTACTCCTGCCTGCTCAAGAACTTCAGCATTCCTCATAGAGTAATCCCAAACTTCAAGGTTACGATATTTTCTACACCACCTCACACACTCAGGACTATCTTTCATTTGCTCCAGAGAATAAATGATAGTATCCTTGGGAATGTCATGTCTAACAACATCAACCGGACAATGATGCATTCCGAATACAATATTTTTTCTATCTTTAGAAAACTCATTTACACTATTAGTCACATCATAACCAAGATGACTAAGAGCAAAATAAACTGCAGCTTCGATTTCATGAAAGACCTGAGCATGAATATAAAATCCATTATCAGGCACAATCCTTACAAGATTAAATTTCATTTAATAAATTCCTCAAAGTTTTTGTTAATTTCATTAATCAAATTGGCATTCTTAGATATTACGCCAAGTCCATTACAATGTTTAAAATTTGTTTTTGGTAGATCTATTTCATCAAAGAAATCTTTAACTCCAAACCTTTCTACCATTGTATCGTGCATAAGTATGACACCATTTTCTTTTAATAATGGTGACCACTTCTCAAAATCATTTTTGACTGCTTCATATGTATGTAGTCCATCAATATGAAGGATGTCAATAGGTTTTTCCCAAGTTTTTACAACATCATCAAAGTATCCCTTAATAAAAGTAATGTTGTCGAGTTCCAATTCATCCTTTTTCTTTAGAACAAAATCATAAGTTTCTTTGACACCTGCATGTTCATCTCCTTCAAAACTATCAATACCATATACATGTCCTATTTCAGGTAGTGCAAAACAGAAAGTAGAGTATCCATAATCAACACCCAAATCAACAACAGTCTCTGGTTCTGTTCTTCTTATCAACCAATCTGCAAAGAGTCGATGATCTCTCCAGGTAAACTCTCCTGCGGCACCAACTTCAGTGAGTGTATGAATCTTACTATACCTTCTATTTTCTTCATCACTTTTATAGGATGGATCATACATTTCCCTAGGATAGTAGATGAAATATCTTTCAAGACCTTGATTATCATACTGATGATGACGACGATAATGGAAGCAATGTTGTTTAGGATTGCCAGTGGCCATCCAAAGTTCAAAGCAATAACGATAGTTTTCTAATTCTCTCATCATTGCATCGACATCCATATATTCTTCAATATGAAGTGGGTGTTTCAGTTCACGAATATATTCATTCTTTGCCCACCAAAAGTTTCCAGCATAGTGTTGAACAACAAAATCGAGTTTGATATCGTGTCTTTCTACCCAGTCAACACCACAACAATCATAACCTTCATCAAGTTTAGCAATACAATCTTCCCATTTCTCTAAATTATAATACTGCATATAGTGCCTCCAATCCTTGATGGCACCAGGGATATGTGTGGTATAAGACATCATTCCCTTATTGTGAAAGTAAAAAACATATCCATCATCATTCTGACAATGCTCATACATTTTTGCTAGTGTTTGACCCTCATAAATGTTTGGTTGTTCACCAACATGTCTCATATCAATAATATTGACAAAAGGATATCGATCTTTTATATAACCAGTAACCATAGAATCATAAGAATGACCAGTCTTAGAATTATAAAGACCTAACGGCATTGTGATGCACATATTGATCGTTGCCTTGTCAGCAAGACCAACTTCTTTCAACAAAGACATCTGTTCATCAATCCACCAGATCCACATGTTCTGTGTATCTGCCATAAAGAGATGATAAAAAACTGTTATAGTTTTTGATTTTTCAACTTTATTAACTTGATTACTATAATTCAACATACTACATTCTCCTTTACATGACCAACAATAATTTTTGGATTTACATAAATTTTATGATTGTTTTGAAAAACTCTCTCACAAAAATATAAGTCTTCTCCCACAGGAATATCATAATCAATATCATTTACTCTATAATTCATTGTCCCAATCTTAAACCATGGTCTTTTAAGTTCTTCAAATACTCCCATTTTAACACAAACAAATCCAAGACCAACACCATAAACTTCAATCAATCCATCTATAGTTTGTAATTTTTGAACTTCTTCTCTAGGCATTGGTCCACTTCCATTACCATTCACATGAACCATAGCATGAGTTCCAGTTTTTTCATAATATATACCAGAAATAAAATCAACATCTGTATTTAAGAGTTCTAAAAATTGATCAGGACTCCAAACAATGTCACTATCAATCATAAAAATTTTATCATATGTATATTTTCCCTTTCCAGGAGAAGAATTATTAACCTCTAAACTTATAGATCCAGATATTGTTGCTTCCCTTGCATTAGAAACAATTGAAGAACTTTCATTCTGATAAGTCCATGTTATCCCATGTCGATTTAAAATAGAAACAGTATTTAAGAGTGACTTGACATACTCAGAACACATTTTATTACCAGGAGTAGTAATAACCACATTATAATGAGGTCTTACTTCATTTGAATAATTTAACATTAATCAAAGTGCTACTAATTTATGATGTCCCACACGAACTTTTGGATTAATCCAAATATCAAATCCATACTTTCTAAAGTCTTCACACATAGAAATGTCTTCTGACTGAACATCTTCCAAAATTGTTCCATCCGGTTTTTTCAATTGAACAACTCTGGGAACAAACCAAGGATAAGGAATCTTTTCATACACACCTTTTTTAATTAGAACCCATCCAAATCCACAATAATCAGCAGTAAAAGGTTCAGTTTTCTTAGACATATCTTCTATAGTCTCGCATTTATTAGATCCCTTTTCATACAATTCTTTTTTATCAGAATTAATTACTACTGTGCTTTCGTTTGTGGGAACTAGTCCATTTCCTGGAGATTGAACATACCATCCTGCAGCAACATCTTTATCCATTGCTAGAAGATCCATAAAATCTTCTGTTTTGAAGATCATATCACTATCAATCCACATAATATAATCATAAGGAACTTTTCCTCTGAAAGGTGTCAGCATAGTTCCAGCATAATTATCAGCTTCTAAACAATCACTTCTGGCATGATTAACCATCGAACTATATTTTTGAGAAATATAAAAATTTATCCCCATACCTTGAAGATCAAAAAGAAGTCTCATGAATTGAGTCATGAAAGTTCCGGTATACATTAGTCCAGGAAGACAAAATGCAATTGTCTTTCCTGCAAAAGAATTTTGAGGTCTTCTTTGGTCAAAATTCAAAAAAGAGGACCCTCCACCATAATTCAAAGACATAAATTGAAATCCATAAGAATGATATTATATCATATCTATAATAGTTTTACCACCATGTAATTCTAATTCTTCTATCTCCGCCTTGTCCATTTTCACCATATTTTGCCCAACCATTATCCTCATCAATATAATTTCCTCCGGCACCAGGTCCTCCACCATTACATCCATTTCCACCATTTCCTACAAGAGTTCTCGATTTCTGGTTACTCATAACTTTGAGGTTTTGTCCATCAGCTACCATTACAGTATTATCATCACCCACAGCAAGACCATGAATATCATCATTTACATAAGAACCCATAAAGTCATTAAAATATAACCAGCACTGATATTCATCATGAGTGGCAACAAGGTTCTTCCTATATGCAAGACAACCATTCGAACCCCCAAACATATAATATTCACCATTATAAATTACCGGAGTGCACTGAGTGGGAGGACTACCCATACATTGTCTATTATTCCAATGAATAGTGTCTGTTGATATTGACATACAATTTTCACCATTAATAAACCAATATCCATTAGCATAAGAAACATTATACACGTACCAACCCTGTAAACCATGAGTTCTCAAATCCCAATGAATGGTGTCAGTAGATGCGACAAAACTACCCCCATAACATCCACCAATAGTAGCCCATAATCCATTACCATATGCAATACCATTTTGTCTTTCACAAGACATTAAAGACGATCCCAATGTCCGCATTTGCCAATGAATAGTATCAGTAGATACAGTAACATCATAACACATCTTAGCCATAAACAAATTATTAGCATATGCAAGACCAGAAATATAACCCGCGCAATTTGTTCCAAGTGTTCTAAGATCCCAATGAATACTGTCAGTAGAAGCAGCTGCACAACGGCCGGTGTTGAGGCCATTAATAACTAACCAATTCGAATTTCCATAAGTCACTCTCCCACAAATACCTCCATTTGTAAACGGAACCGTTCTTATCTTCCAATGAACAGTATCGGTAGATATTTGAACTCCATAACCAGTATAGAACCAGTTATTGTTTGCATAGAACAATCGATTTTGACAGTCACAAGAATCATACCTTGGTGTTGCTGGAGTTACCGAATCAAAGATACCAAATCCAGTTTTATAAACGTATGCACCAGCACCTCCCGTTCCAAATAAACTAGCATTAGTTCCTATTCCATCTTCACCATCTAAATTTACAACAGGATCTTCTACAGTTATTGTTCCATGCATTGCAGAATGATATTGGCAATTATAATGATATGTTCCTGGTGGCATATCATAAGTGTCTAAAATAATTTCTCCAGAATTAGAACCATTATCTTTAACAAATTTGGCAAGCACTCTATCTGTGGTGCCGGTAGAATTTGCTCTTTTAATCCAGAATGGATGTCCACTAACTGAATTATCAAGTGTAAATATAACTAAATCACCAGATTTAATTGTCAATGACTTATTGTTTGTTGCACTAAAAGTTCCTCCACGATCTTCTCCTGCCAAAGTATAACCGGAAGATCCATTAGCACTTACCGTAATTTCATATTGTTTTAATTCTGATACGTCAATATCTGTAGCAGGAATATTGCCTAAGGTAGAACAAACTCCTCCACCAGGACCTTTCACACTAGTACTACCACCAGAACTTGCTCCACCAACCCCAAAATCAAACCCGTGACCTTTCCTTCCTCGATCAGACCTAGAACTACATTGAACACCAGGAAAACCATCAACATTAGGATTCACCCTACTAGAATCACCACCCAGAATACTTTGAGCGATCTCTATGCCAGAACCGCCAGCGAAACACCCACTACCAGCACCATCACCAGGAAAATAATCTGTTTGACATGCATAGCATCGATAACAATAATTTCCTGAATACCCCTGATTGTCATAATAAGCAGTTGTACAAGTTCCGGATTTAGTTTGTTGAACTATACAAATATTTGAAATTCCGATATTATTGTTAGATAAGTGTCGTTCACATGCATTAACATTAGTTCTAACACCGCCACCAAGAAACAATTCGGTATCTGAAGAATAATGCATGGACAGAATACAACCACCAGCAGTTATTGCTATAGCACATCCCAACTGTTGTTGTCTATAAGTAGGTAATTTTTTACTATGATCAGTCCAATGTATAAAATCAGTAGTAGATTTTAAACTTTGACTAAGAAGTCTTTCATTGGCTTGATCACAAACAAAAGGTTCCATTGTTTCACTTACTGGTTCCATAATATTCACAAAAGTTTCATTATTTGGACCTAAGGTGCACGCCGTTATTTTTGCAGCACAGTTACCATTCATCAAAGACGGATGTTCAGATCCCCTAATAGGAAGACAACATGCAGCTTCCCAATGTATACTATCTGTAGATTGATTTATAGACCAAGTTTTAGTACATCCATAAGAAGAATATCCGTTCGGTGCACCAAAAGAATACCATTTTGAATTACAATACCTAAATCCAGAATAGCAAATCTGTAAATTTGTTCTACTTTCCCAATGAATAGAGTCTGTTGAATGTGCAATATCTTGACTACATCGTGCACCGATTAAATATCCTCCAGAACTATCATATGCAAAAGCACTCCAACAACGGGATGCGGTAACAGTTCTCTTACACCAATTAACTCCATCTGCAGAACAACTCAAAAAGTTATATCCTGATGCCCAATATTTGGAATTTTGATATGAAATATTAAAAATATAACCATTATTACAACTAACTCCAGGTCTACATTCCCAATGAATAGTGTCTGTAGTGTGACATAAGTAACAATAAAATCCAACCAAAAAATTTCCAGGACATCCATCAATGTATAAAGCAGCATCTTGCATTGTATAATTACCACTTCCTCTGGTCCTATATGACCATGTTCTTCCACCATCAAGAGAACTTATCATACAAGATCCCGCTGCCATAATAACATGATTTCCACTACTATCAAGACCAGACCGAATCGCACAATTGTATCCAGAAGTGCAAGGCATCATTGCAGTATTCATATAAAAATTTTCCATATCATTGGATCCATATAATCCACTTGATAATGGCATATTTACACAACTTGCAAAAGTTGAACCACATATTCCCATCTTATAACTATTATCCAAACTATCCGACAAGACAAGTTGACATCTATTAAAAGTAAGATGAGCAAATATACCGGGACTTCCACCATTAGTTCCCTTCGTGGAAGAATAATTACTATTACCGATACAACGTGGAGCAACATTACCAGCTAATTGAGCTTCTATAGAAAGAAATTGAGTTTCTTTTGGAAATGAATACTTAAAGAAAGGGCAAGTATTGGAGTCTAAAGTAACAGATCCTCTTCTACTAACGGTTTCTGTATTGCAACTTTGAGAAATATTGGTCCACTGCTTATCACCCAATCCCCCAGCAAAAAGAAATCCATATTTACCATCTTTACACATTCCCGAGAGTATAATATTATTAGAAGTAGCAAAAAGTCTTTGACTATTCCCTGCAAACGAAGTATTACCGGGTGATCCATCAGTACAAGCATCAAAAGAAGTTTCCCAATGAACAGTGTCCGTAGACGATATTATCAAATATCTACAGGAATATCCAGATCCCAATGCTTCATTAAAGGTAGTATAGTAGACACCATTAGAGAATCCAAGACTCCTTGGGTGGTATTGTGTCTGATAACAACATGTTTTATATCCAGTATGACAACAGTCCCAATGAATAGTATCTGTAGATAATTTCAAATCTACATAATATGGATTAGAATGAGTGTAACAAGTCGTTTCTTCCACTCCCATCACAAAATTTCCTGCATTCACAAATCCTTGGATATTTCCACATATATTTGATGTTCTATATGACCAATGATACCAATCAGTGGTTGCACTCAATTGACCACTGTTGCTTCCGATTAGGGCATTTCCAGCATAACAACCTATAGAATAAATGGTGCTACCAAGATGAGTTCTTTGTTCCCAATGAATAGTATCTGTAGAAGACCATATTTGATTAGACCAATTACTAGTAAAATAGTATGGGTTTTTATAGTGCATCAATGGTGAATTGCTTTGGCTACTATATCCAGGACAAAATCCACCAGACGCAACACCAGATGTTCTAGTTTCCCAATAAACACTATCCGTGGAAAAACCTAGATAATCACCCTGAACTCTATACCAATAACCATTTACCCATCCAGCATCTGCCCAACTTGAGGTAGTAGTGGTAGCACCCGTTGTTCTAATAGACCAATTAATGTTATCAGTAGATGCTGCAACTTTACTAGGATTCTGACCAAAAGCAACTAAAAGATCTTCATTCCCCCAAGAATAAGTGGTGTTGGAAACGCTGGTGCCACCAAATGGTTCCTGTAGAAAACTCCATTTTATAGTAGAATTATCCTTGTTTGATAATACTGATCCAGAATTGTTAGCAGGAAGAGGTATGATATTATCAGCATAAGACTTCGACACAGCATTATTGTTACTGGTTATCTCACTAGAACTAAGTCCTGTTATCTTATCGTTACCTAAAGTTGCCATTTAAGCTATAACCTACCTTTGTATTATTTATTATTACCACCAGGTAATTTTAACAAATCCATCTCCACCCTTTCCTCCACATGCAGATGATCCTTCTCCGGCACCTCCACCTCCACCTCCACGGAATCCAGGAGCACCACTAATTCCAGGATTACCTCCTCCACCTCCAGTACCATATACTGCGGATTGAAAAGTAACTCCTGATTGTGGACTTGCTCCACCAGTAGCTTTTATTTCTGTAGAATAATTTAATAGTGCACCACTACTTCCTCCAGTTTCACCAGTTAAAGCACCAGCACCTCCTCCAGATGGTTGAAAAGGATTGAAAATATCTTGAGTTGTATATGAACCAGGATCATCTTGACCTCTTGCCCCAAAATTAAATCTTAACGGACTCATCGTGCAACTTTGAGTATTATCAAACAACAATGTTGATCCACCATTAATGGTGTGATTAATTTTAATCTCAGGTAAACATGTTGAAGTGCATAAAGAAACATTAGTATTGGAAATTACTCCATTTCCAGTTTGATCTGCAATGGTCGATCCAACTCCACTTAGGAAAACAGTTCTATTAGAACGATTTAAATCGGGTGGTGGAGGATTGAAATCTGATGCAGGAGATTCTCCCAAACATGCATATCTGGCATGACCTTTAGTGAGACGAATACTTGATAGATATCCATGAAGAAAACCACTATCACTATTTCTGTTCACTCCTAACTTAAAATCAGGTCTGCAATAATTATTAAAATCAATATAGGTATCAGGAAATTCACCTTCTTTACCATCAACATATATTTTTGTTCTTCCAGAACGAACCACAGCTACATGAACCCAAGTATCATTCTCTACAACAACATCAGCTGTCGCTCGATAATCACCATCAGTAAAAAATCGAATTTTATTCTGATTTGTATCTGCTACATTATATCTAACAATTCTAAATCCATTACTTCCAGTTGTAAGTGAATCAAAAATAACATCTGTTGATGTGGGAGCTCCATTAGCACTAGAGAACTTAACAAAAAACTCTAGTGTAAAATCACCTGTTCCTAATATAAATGCATCATTGTTTCCAAGTTGAATTTGACTATCAGTGCCATTAAAATAATAACTGGTAGTTCCTTCTTGAGATCTATAAGATATCGTAGTTCCTGCACCTGCACATCCATTACATGAAGTTCCTGTTGAAGTTGCTCCTCCAGATCCAACATTAATTTCCAACTTACGATCTATAACCTTAGAAGGATTTATTGAAAACTTTGCATAATTTCCAGAATTTCCCCCATTACCTGCAGAACTCAATCTTGGACTAAGCACTCCTGTGCAATAAGCTCCTGAAAAGAGTCGATTGTTCAAATTATAATATTGCCTGAATGCACAAATACAGTTTGCATTTGGTTGACTTGAACCAGTATTGTCCATAAAGGGAGAGTTGCAACCTGCAGCATTAATAAAAGGATCCCAATGTATTGCATCAGTGCTTGTTAATGGAAAATATATCTTATTAGAACATGATTGACTTTTAGGATAATTATGTGGATCCATCATACAGAAAGAACTTAAATACAATCTACCTCCAACTTCAGTCACCTCAGTAAAAAATTGACCACTGTTATCAGTATATCCTTCCTCATGACCTTCAGCAAAAGCAAGAGTTCTTAATTCCCAGTGAATGGTATCTGTCGATGTGGCAAGGTGTTGACCATAATAATATCCAGACCCAGTAGGACATTGCTGATTGTTATATGTCCCATAAGCAGTAATCCATAAATTAGTAGTAGGAGCATATGTAAAAGATCTCGTCATACATCTATTACTATAACAAACGGTGTTGTGATATGGAATTGTTCTTCTAAACCAGTGTATAGAATCTGTAGATGTTACAGGTATGTGACAGTGATTTCTATAACCATAATAATTTCCAGACCAATGCAAATTATGCCCACCCAGGCAGCTGCCTGGTCCAGTTCTCAATTCCCAGTGAATAGTATCAGTGGATACATGAATGGAAGTTTTACAACCATCTATCAAAATCCACTTATCATTTAAATATTTAAGTCCACTATATCCAGTTGAACAAAAACAAGAAGAATTTCCAGTTTTAGTTATTGTTCTCAATTGCCAATGAGTAGTATCTGTAGATGCAAATAAAGCAGAAGATGCACTACACATATATGATGCCATGGCACCAGCAAGAAAAAATCCATCATGATAACCTACACCTCTTATTGAAGATTCATAACTACTACCCTGACCTATGGATTTCTTCTCCCAGTGAATAGTATCTGTAGATATTGCAAAGTTACAATCTCCTGCAATTAAATATTTTCCATCACCATATGCTACATCATTATACATACAACTAGAAAAATTATCACAACATGTGAATATTACTCTACTGTTTTGATCTGTAGCAGATGATGTTCCACCCTGATTATCTCCTGCTGCTCCTCCACCTACTCCTTCAACATGAATCGAAGATGCCATCTCTGGAATGTAATAAGTAGAAATTCCAACCTTGGAAAATTCTTCAACATTTGAAATATCAGACCAAGTAATATCTACTCCATCGGTGGTTACTAAAAATTTACCTCCACCTATAGTAGAATCGGGTAAAGTTGGTATATTGTCATCAGCATATTTTTTATTGACTGCATGAGAACCACCGAATATTTCTGTAGTAATTCCCGAAATAGAATTGGAATTTAGACTAGCCATTTTTTTAGTTCTCCCTATTTCCAGTTAATACGAACATATGCATCACCACCACTACCACCTGATGTAGATTCTTTCATTGCCGAAAGATAACCTCCACCCCCACCTCCAGCTCCGGTTTCACCATCAGAACCAGAAAACGTTCCAGCAATAGAATCGGCAGTCATGATATAACCCACTCCTTTTTGTAAACAGGAATTAGAATTGAAAAAACAACCTCCCAAGAAAAGAGATGCATATCCTTGAGAAGCACATCCACCATCATCTAATACGGAATTTTGAGACCAATTTATACCATCACCACTCATTATATTCCATCCATAATATGATGTGGCTAAAAATGAATTTAATCCTCTGTGGAATTTCATACCATAACTATAGTGAGTGTTACAGTTATAACAACATCCTTTCCAATGAATAGCATCTGTAGAATATGAAACTGAGTTATAAGAAGTAATTACAAACATTCCATTTCCAAATGCTGGATTATAAGGATTACTATCACCATCAAAACCAGAGCACGCACGAGTTCTTAATTGCCAGTGAATACTATCTGAAGAAGTGCTAATATATTGACAGCAATGTCCTGCTGCCATATATTTATTATTTCCATATACAACTCCCTTGATCATTGGATGTCCACCACTACAACCACCAGCAGTTCTCAATAACCAGTGAATAGTATCAGTAGAAATTGATATTAATTTACATCCAGAAACGGACCATTCATTGTTAGACATATGGTTAACACTCATAATACAATAATCATAGTTTGAACCACATTTCCCAAAAGGAGTTGTTCTTAATCTCCAATGAATACTATCCGTTGTATGATATAACTCACAGGTGCAAGTATACATTATTGCTTCGGTAGGATTTAACTCATTATAATCCATCATATATCCGCGATAACTTCCACCAACATAAGCATTAGGAACAGTTCTTAATTCCCAGTGAATAGTATCAGTTGAGGCGCAATTATTAAGAAGATAATAGTTATTAACATATGCACCACCACAAATATAACAGCTATTCACACCTGTTCTAAGTGTAAAAGATCCGGGAATAAAATTATACAGAACATCTCCTCCGTTACCACCTCTACCAACACCAGTTCTATTATTCTCAACATCAGGAAGACACCCACCTGTGCTAATAGGTCTATTGAAGTTGGATTTTCCACCCAGTTCGTTTTTCTCACCTTTAGAAAGTCCACCAGCACCACCACCTGTAGAAGAACCATGGGAACAACAATTACAAGTATCAACTTCAGAAAAACCACTCTTATAATCACAATTTCCATTTGAGCCAGGTGGAGAACAGCAAGCTATACCGCCTCTACAATTAATTCCAGTAGCTAAACTAGAATACATGGATAGATTAAGACTAGAATATTCATATCCCAATCCAGGTCCTCCTGCAATAGAAGCACCAGCAGCTCCCGGAATATTAATACAACTTTGAGATCCAGAAGATCCATTAAAAGATTCACCACGACCAGTTAAGAATACTGTATTTGCACTTGGTGTTAAATCTATATCTGGCAGATATGAGGTTACTCTACAATTACTAATTCTAAAATTGGTAATTTCTCCATTTAATGGGAAACAGCAATGTGTTGATGGTGATCCAGTATAGTGGCATGATGATCCTAGACAGAGTGTATCACCATAGACTACTAGTTTACAAGCATCACTAGTCGTGTTATATATACTACCACTATAAATATTATTATCGGCATTATTGGTATAAGTATAAACAAGGCAACCAGTGGTACCCACAATACAATTTTGAAGTTTAACGTAATTCCAACAATTATCGGTATAGTTTAAACCAAAACTCCCAGATGTGGGAACACCACCGGCAGATTTAGTATATTGATATCGGAGAGTATTATTAGTGGTACAAAGATATACACGAAGATATCCACCTGCATCTTGGTGGAGTCGATATGCTCCACCTTCACTACTACATTGCTGAAACTCACCTATTGCAAAAATTGTTTGCTCTGCACAATTGTGCTGATCATCCTGAGCTCTAAAATAAAATTCCACAGTAAATTCAGGAGCTATAGAAGTATTGCTAGTAGATAATCTAAAGTCCGTTGAATTATATTTAAGAAATGCTTCACCATATCCCTGAGTATCAGGAGCAAAGCAATAAGAAGTTTTATTGTTGACCTTACTCACTGCATTAGAGGATGTCTTTAATGGATAAACACATCCTTTAACATTTGCAGGAAAACCATTATACCAACTAACAGTAGTATTACATCCACTAGATGCTGTTGCATCAAATGATGACATGCAAAATCCTGTAGTTTCAGCACTATAAGATTTTAAAAATTTTCCATTACCATAAGCAAAAGCAGGAAATTGGTTACTAAATGAAGCACTACTTGGTAGAGGTTTATATTCCCAATGAATAGTATCAGTAGAAGATACAGTAGTGCCATTAGGGGTATTATGTCGATAAATTTCACCATTAATAGTATTCATTTTAGTTTGTATACCACTATACCAACCCATCTGTTGGCAACCAGTTCTTATTGTCCAATTAATAGTATCAGTAGAAGTAGATATTAATGCACAATTACCCGAAACATTCATAGACAAAACATAATTTGGATGCATATATGCAAAGGCATTATTAGAGGCAGCATTACCGGTTCCACCATCATTACCAACTGTTCTTTTAAACCAATGAATAGCATCCGTGGATGAACTGAAATGTTGACCTCCACCCGCAATATAATATCCTGAACCGTATCCTATAAATTCTGCAATTTGATTGTCTGTGGATCCAATAGTTCTCAGATCCCAATGAATAGCATCTGTAGATGAAGCAATAGAGCAAGCTTTACTGTTTATGAGATATGTTCCTTTGTGACTATTGTAAAATATGGATACATGATCGTCAGGTATTCCTGTTGTTCTTTGACTCCAATGAATGGAATCTGTTGATGCAGAGAGACTTCCATAGGACAAATTCGTAGCTCCACATCCAGTAACCAACCAATTTTCATAATCATAAATTACAGAAGTTAAGCTAGACGCACTTTGGACCTCTCCAATAGTTCTTTGAGTCCAATGAATAGCATCTGTTGATGTTGTAAGTAACTTTCCACACCCGACTGCAACAAATTTTCCCTGATTAAATGCAATATCAAAAACATGACAATTATTTTGAATACCGACAGTTCTTGCTGTCCAATTAGAACAATTACTAACATTCCAACTTTTACCACCACCCTTTCCACCAGAACCAACACAAATAGTCAATCCCTCTTTCTTCGATACATTTTCCAAAGAAATATCATATAAGAATGATCCAGATGCAGCACCCCCAACACCAGATAAACCCATTATCTCAGGTTCTGCAACAGATAATGAATTATAATAGTATCCACCCATCAAAAATCTGTTGGGAAAACCAGATATATTAAGTTTATGCAAATTGCCGAAACCATAATTCCAACTACAACAAGAATTTCTCCATAATTTAGCATCTTTTATCTTTTTAGTTCTCCAATTAACAAAATCTGTTGATGTAGATACCATCGAACACTCACCCGCAGCAAAATATAATGAATTATTGGCAATTTTCGTAACATCCATAATAACACAATAACTACTTCCTGCAGGTGGTATTCTTGATGTAAGTAAATTGCCACAACCTCCCTTTTGCCAATGTATTGAATCCGTAGATTTTGCAATATTCCAATCACTTAACGAGCATTGAACAGCAATAAATTCACCATTTATATAATTCAAATTCGTAGTATAAAATTGATTTGTTCCAAGGGTTCTCAATTCCCAGTGAATAGTATCTGTAGATGCACTAAAACTAGCCATTCCTCCTCTTAAAAATAATCCTTCACCAAATACTGCACTATTTCTACAACCACGTTGAGAAGCCTGTGGAACAGTTCTCAATTCCCAGTGAATAGCATCTGTTGATGCTGCCATTGCACAACAACTACTATCAGCAAACCATAAATTATTACCATAAGCAAGTCCTGGAATAGATCCACAACCACAAGCAGATGTTCTCAAATCCCAATGAATAGCATCAGTGGAAGTTGCAATTTCTCCATAATAGCAACTGCCATATACAAAAAGATTATTTGCATAAATTAAACTACTATTAGCATAACTAACACCAATAGTTCTTGCTGTCCAATCAAGTGCATTATTACTTGTTTCAATACCTTTACTAGTCTGACTAGCTGCTATAACAATGGAATCATTACTTGCAAAAACTTTACAACCATAAGACCATATACTCAAAGAACTACATACACTTCCCCATTCAAACCCAGTAGGTGAGTAGGTTGAATCAGAAGTGCTTTCAGATCCTCCACCACCTGATCCTGTTATGTAAAGACTGAGAGAACTTGCACTAGAATCTATAGGATAAGTATACGATCCTGCAGTATCATACACAAAAGTGGTGTTTAATCCAACTGTACTTGTTACTACATCAACATCACCTTTGTAATATTCACCAATAACGGGAGTAGCTGTTAGTGCATATCCAGGTTTACCATCAGCATATTCTTTATATGCAACATCAGTATCAGAAGTTGCGGTTGTTATTCCTGTAATAAAATTAGATCCAAATTCAACTGCCATTTTATCAACCTCCTATTCTAGACTCAAGATCTGCTATTTGTTGACTTTGTTGCTCTATTCTGACATTCTGTTCTTTTACAGCTTCAATTAATAATGCAACCATATTTGCATATGCAACAGATTTTATATCAGACCCATACACAACTTCAGGAATGACTTGCTCAACTTCTTGTGCAATAACACCTATTTGTCGATCTTGAATATCCGTTCGATCAAATTCAACTCCTCGTAGTTGTAGTAATTTATCTAGTGCATCTGGAATATCTACTATATTTGTCTTCAATCTTTCATCAGAATTTGCTGTTACTGTACCACCAACAACCAAATTACCACTAGAAGGATTAAAGGTTAATTTGCTAGAAGAAACATTGGCACCTGAGATACTTCCACTT
>MDSZ01162561.1_pt1 | contig 16160 bp, 14 predicted proteins | sample 811201 | NCBI WGS metagenome assembly MDSZ01 (sample SAMN05326647, study PRJNA326480) | marine metagenome | isolation source: seawater | place: Indian Ocean: North | collected 2010
CAACTGGAAATTTACACTTAGGAAATTATCTCGGGGCATTGAAAAATTTTGTATCTCTCCAAAAAGAAATGGAGTGTATTTATTGTGTAGTTGATTTACATGCTATAACTGTTTTTCAAAACCCAAAGGAATTGAAGAATAACGTATTAGAAACAGTAGCTAGCTTTCTTGCTTCAGGTCTAAATCCAGAGAAAAGTGTAATATTTAATCAATCCTCTGTATCTGGTCATGCGGAGTTAGCGTGGATTTTTAATTGTGTTTCAAGAATTGGATGGCTTAATAGGATGACACAATTTAAAGATAAAGCTGGCTCAGATAAAGAAAAAGCAAGTGTAGGTTTATATATTTATCCAAATTTAATGGCATCCGATATACTTCTTTACAAAGCAACTCATGTTCCCGTTGGAGCTGATCAAAAGCAGCATCTAGAATTGTCAAGGGACATCGCTCAAAAATTTAATAATGATTTTAACTGTAAAGACTTTTTTCCTCTCCCAGAGCCTTTAATATCAAAAAATGTTTCTAGAATTATGAGTTTAAGAGACGGCACAAAAAAGATGAGTAAATCAGAAGAGTCTGACTATTCAAGAATTAATTTAAAAGACAGTGCTGATGAAATTACTAAAAAGATAAAAAAAGCAAAATCTGACTCTGAACAAATACCAGACAACTTAAAGCTTCTGGAAAAAAAACCTGAAGCTTTAAATTTAATAAATATTTATTCTGAAATTTCAAAAACTAGTTTAGAGAAAGTTTTAAATGAGATGTCAGGTAAAGAATACTCATTCTTAAAAACAAAATTATCAGAACTTTTGATTAGTGAGATAACACCAGTTGGAAAAGAAATCACAAAACTTTTAGCAGATAAGTCGCACTTACTGAAAATCTTAGAAAAAGGTAGAGAAAAAGCCAATATTATTGCTGAGGAAAACCTAAAAAATATACGTGAAAAAGTGGGATTGATATAATATAAATTTCACATGATACAAACTGAAACAACTCCAAATCCTAATTCTTTAAAGTTTCTTTCTGAAAAAGTTATTTCAGCTATTGGTACGGAAGAGTTTCAAAAAAATGATTCTAAAGAGACCTCAAATCAATTTATTAAAGAACTTTTAAATTTTAAAGGGGTAGAATTAGTGCTTCTATCAAAAAATTTTTTATCTGTAAATAAAACCGATGATGCTTCATGGAATGAACTGAAGCCAATGGTTATTTCTCATTTAAATGACTATTTTGAGAAAAACAATGAGCCAATTTTAAAAGATAATACTCAACAAAAAAATATCACAGGCAGCGATGATGAAACTGTAAAAAAGATTATTGATGTGCTTGATACAAAAATAAGACCTGCAGTAGCAAAAGATGGTGGCGATATAAAATTTAAATCATTTGAAAATGGTGTGGTAAAAGTCGAGCTGCAAGGAAGCTGTTCAGGTTGTCCAAGCTCGATTATGACACTTAAGCAAGGTGTCCAAAATCTTTTAAAACATTATGTAAAAGAAGTAAATTCTGTAGAGGCCAATTAAATTATGAAAAAAAAATTAAGCTATAGAGATAAGTTATTAGAATTAGCATACATTTATAATGTTAAGGAGATCCAAGAATATACAAAGAGAAGGAAAACTTTAACAGTTGGCCAAATTGAATTAATACTTAAAAAAAATAAAATTGTTATACCTAAAGATTTCAAAACAAATTTCTTCAAAGAAAATTTTATTAAGCCGGTTTCAAAAATTAAATCCAACATAGTTGAGTATAAAGAAGAAAAAATCAAAGATAAAAACAGATTACTAAGAAGAGTTGAAAATTATAAATACGACACTACTAGAAAGATCAATCATGGAATAAGTAGTTTATGGAAAGGCATTGGAATCGCTGGAATTAATTTTTTGAATATTTTACCTAAACTTGGAGCAACGGTTTCTAAATTTTTTGGAGATCTATTCACTGATGTATTTAACTCAATATACAATCAACAGATAGATCCGAAAAGTGCAAGAAATGTTATTATTGGTTTTTTTGTAGTGGTCGGTTTAACAACTGCAATGGTGGTAGGTTTTAATACTTATAAAAATTTTGACTTTTCAAATAAAAAAATAGAGGCCAAGAAACCGGAGACTAAATTGAAGCAGAAAGAAAAAACTCCTGAAGTTAAAATAAAGAAAGAAGTAAAGAAACCAGAGAATAAATTGAAGCAGAAAGAAAAAACTCCTGAAGTTAAAATAAAGAAAGAAGTAAAGAAACCAGAGGTTAAAGTTAAAAGGAACAATGTTGCAGAGGTAATATTGCCAGATCTGAATTTGAAAACTGAAACAGTAATTCAGCTTTTTAAAGATGTAGACTATGATTTAAGAAAAGTAAGAAATGAAAAATTAGTTAAACCAATTTATTTTACTCAATTTCCAAGGGATCTTGACAATTTACAAAGTGTCAAATTAAAGAAAGAGACATTTATTCAAATAGTGTTGCCATTGATTGTAGCGGAAAATGAGAAAATTCTTGAGGATAGAGAAAAATTAAAAACTTTAGTTGGAAAAAAATTTACTACAGATGCTGAAAAACAATGGTTAAGGCAGAAATTATTCGAATATAAAGTCAAAAAACAAGATCTCGAAGAGCTACTTCTAAGAATGGACATGATACCAGTTTCAATAGCTTTAGCTCAAGCAGCAAAAGAGAGCGGATGGGGAACATCTCGGTTTGCATTAGAAGGCAATGCAATATTTGGTCAATGGACATGGGATGGACAAGGGATTGCTCCACTTGATAGAGATGGTGATAAAAATCACAAAATACTAAAATTTCCTATTTTAAGAGCTTCAGTCAAAGCTTATAAAAATAATTTAAATACACATAAAAGCTATAATAAATTTAGGGAGAGAAGAAAACAATTTAGAAATAAAAACAAAAGTATAAAAGGGCTAGATTTAACAGACACTTTAAAAAACTATGCTCAAACAGGATCAGAATATACAAAAATTTTAAATCAAATAATTAAGCAAAATAGATTATCTGACTTTGAAACCTGTAGACTATTTAATTCCGTAAAACAAATTGAATTAAATTCCTAATTATTTTCGCTTACAACAAACTGAATACCTAGCCACCTCCAAAAACCATTTTTCTCTTTTAAGGAACAATTAATTCTACCTCGTTCTCCAACAAATTTTTCAGAAATATTAATTTCCAAAATATTATTTTCTGAAAAAGCAATAACTGAATTACGCCATTTATTTCCCTCATTTGAAAAACAATTAATATTTTTTAAATTTTTAATGTTTTCGTAAAATTCGATCTTTACAACTGGTGGGTTTTTAGATTTTAAAAGATATCTTTCTTCTGGCAAAATATTTTTATACTTTAATGGTAAAGTCTTCATCAAAGTTGTAAATCTTTTGAGCTCACCGTACTTTTCATTAATTGGAAATCTAGGCAAACTCCAAAGATCTTTAGTTTCATCTATAACACCGGAATGTTGACCAAAAGCATATTTAAAACCAAGTTCTTTAACAATTTTTTTAAATTCAAGACTATATTCTCCAAAAGGGTAAGAAAAAAATTTAGAATTATTACCTAATTTTTCTTTAAAAATTGAAATTGATTTTAAAATATCATTTTTAATCACATTAGGCTCTTCATCCACTAAGTATTCGTGAGAGTGGCTGTGGTTTCCGATCTCTACGTTCTCATTTTTGTGTAACTCAAGAATTTCAGTCCAGGTCATATAATTATAAGCTCCGACTTCTCTCGTATTAACAAATAGTATGAAAGGAATATTTTTTTCCTTTAGTATCGGCCATGCATGATCATAAAATGAAGATAAACCATCATCTATTGTAAGCAAAATCTTCCTCTTATTTTTGTTTTCAATTAAACTTTTTTCAAAATTTTTTGGATGGATAAATTCTATCCCCTCTTTCTCTATAATCTTAAGCTGTTGTTTGAAAATATCTAATTGAATATTTGTTGACGGGTATTTGCTTTCATTGAATCTATGATACATTATTGATATAAGACCAAAATCCTCAAAGATGTTTTCATTCGTGGCAAATAACTTTGATTGATTTGAATTTAAAGCAAGAAACGTACAAATTATGATCAAGAATTTTTTAATAATTAACTGCATAGGCAAGAATGATAAATTAGGTTTAAGAATAAATAAAGATTTTTTTATTCATAATTTTAAAAATAAAAAATTTAATAACGAACAACTTGTCTTAGAAGTATCAAATTTCTTAGATGATCATAAAGTACAACTAGATGGAAAATTTAGTGTAATTGTTAACCAAGGTCCTGGTAGTTTTTCTGGAATACGAACTTCCTTGGCGGTTGCGAAAGGCATTAAAATCTCTAAAAAAGTAAAGTTATTTGGTTATAAAAATCAGGATTTACAGTCATTTGATCAAGAAAATATTGAAAAATTATTGAATAATAATTTAATAGAAAAAAAATTGATTAAGCCCATATATTTAAGTTAAATTAGTTAAATTATGAGTATTATTGAGGAAAAATGTAAACAAAAAGGTGTAAGACTTACAGATCAAAGGAAAGTAATTGCAAAAGTACTTTCTGAGTCTAAAGAGGTATATGGATCAAAAGATCACCCTGATGTAGACGAATTGCACAAGAGAGTTACATCTTTAGATGATAAGATTAGTATCGCGACAGTTTATAGAACAGTTAAGCTTTTTGAAGAAGCTGGTATACTTGTTAAACATGATTTTAAAGCAGGTAAGGCAAGATACGAGATTAACGATGATCATAATCATTTAATCGATATCAATAGTGGCGAAATAGTTGAGTTCGTTGATAAAGATATTGAAGAGTTACAAAAAAAAATTGCTAAAAAATTAGGTTATACTTTAGTTGACCACAAATTAGAGTTGTACGGATCAAAAATCAAAAAATAACTTGATTAAAAAAATTTTCATAAAAACATTTGGATGTCAGATGAATGAGTACGATAGTAAACGTATATTTGATATGGCAAAAAAAATTGATTATGTAAAAACAGAAAATATATTAGATGCAAATTGTTATGTTCTTAACACTTGTCATATTAGAGAAAAAGCAACAGAAAAAGTTTACCATGATGTTGGCAGAGTTAAAAAAGAGTTTAGGAATAAAAAAAAACCAATAGTAATTGTAACTGGATGTGTTGCTCAAGCAGAGTCCGAAATACTTTTAAAGAGAGAAAAATATATAGATGCAGTTATTGGTCCGCAATCTTATCATAAATTTAATGAAATAATTCTTAAAGTTGAAAAAATTTCAAAAAAAATTAATTCAACCGAATTCGATGTGATTGAAAAATTTGATAATCTAAATTTATTAAAAAATTCGGATAGCAATGTATCGTCTTTCTTAACTATTCAAGAAGGTTGTGATAAATTTTGTAAATTTTGTGTTGTTCCTTACACAAGGGGCCAAGAGTTTTCAAGATCTGTAGATGAGCTTATTAATGAGGCTGTTCAACTAGTTAGTAATGGAGCAAGAGAAATAACTTTATTGGGACAAAATGTTAATGCTTATAATTATAAAGGAAAAAAATTATCATATTTAATCAATGAAATTTCAAAAATTATTGAGCTTAAGAGAATTAGATATTCAACTTCTCATCCTACGGATTTTTCAAATGATTTGATAAATTCTCATGGCACAATTGATAAATTAATGCCGCTTATACATTTACCTGTTCAGAGTGGATCAAATAAGATTTTAAAAAAAATGAATAGAAAGCATTCTATTGAGTATTATCTAGATTTAATCAAAAAAATAAAACAAATTAATCCACTAATCAAATTTTCTAGTGACTTCATAATTGGGTATCCTGGAGAAACCGAAGAAGACTTTGAAGAAACATTAAACTTACTTAAAGAAATCGAATTTATTAACACATTCTCTTTTTTATTCAGCCCAAGGCCTGGTACACCAGCCTACAGAATGAGTAGAATTGATAAAAGTGTTGCCAAACAGCGACTTTTAACTTTTCAAAAAAATGCAGAAAAAATAAAGATTTCATATAGAAAATCTCTTTTTAATAAAAAATCCTTAGTATTATTTGAAAATAAATTAAGAAATGAAAAAAATAAGTTTTTTGGTAAGGATGAATATTTAAACTCAGTTATAGTGAATAGTGATATTGATTTAAAAGGAAAAATCAAACTAACTGAAATTAATGATGGAAACCACATTACTTTAAATGGAAATATTGATAAGAAAAACAAAGAAGATTTTGCCGCTTAATGATGTCAGAAATTAGTAAGTTGGATCAAGTGTTAATTGTAAAAAAAATTGACAATGAAACTGTTAATGTGCAGATTTCAGATAACGAAATGTTAATGTCAATTGTTGGTCAATTTGATCAAAACTTAAAAGATTTAGCAAAATTAACAAAAACAGATGTTTTTTTTAGAGGAAACTCAATTACTTGTAAGGGAAGTAAATTTAACACAAGTATTTTTTGTGAGGCAGTAAAATTTTTAATAAATAAATATTTTTTAACTCAAGTTATTGAAAAAGAGGATATAATACTAGCCGTGAAAAAAAATACTGAATTAGAAGCGTCAAATGTAAAAACTTTTAAACAACTTATTAAAACTCCAAGAAAATCAGTTATCGCAAGATCTGAAAAACAATCTGATTATATTAAAGCTCTTAAAGAAAACGACATTATAATGTCTTTAGGCCCAGCTGGCACGGGAAAAAGTTTTTTAGCGGTATCCGTTGCAGTGACAATGTTAATGGAGAAGAAAATAGAAAGAGTTATTTTATCAAGACCAGCAGTAGAGGCTGGTGAGAAACTTGGTTTTTTACCTGGAGACATGAAAGATAAAGTGGACCCATATCTTAGACCTTTATATGACGCATTATACGAACTTTTCGGCCCAGATAAAATAAATAAAAAAATAGAGACAGGAGAAATAGAGATTGCACCTTTAGCATTCATGAGAGGAAGAACATTAAAAAATAGTTTTGCAATTTTAGACGAAGCTCAAAATGCTACGGAAACTCAAATTAAGATGTTTTTAACGCGTATAGGAGAAAACTCAAAATTAGTTGTAAATGGTGATCCTTCTCAAATTGATTTAATTAACAAATCTCAATCAGGCTTAATTAAATCTAAAAATTTATTAAAGCATTTAAAAGAAATAAAAGTTATTGAATTTGATCATACCGACGTAGTTCGACACCCTTTGGTATCAAAAATTATACAAGCGTATCAAAGAAAAAACCTTGATGATCAAGATTAATTTAATTTCAAAAAATAAATCTTTAGAAAGTTATATCAAAAATCCTTCATATTTTTTTAAAAATCAAACAAAAAAATTTAATAAAAAATTTAAAAAGTATTATAAAAGAAAAATTTTTTGTACTTTGCTTTTATCGGGAGATAAGGAAATAAAAATTTTAAATAAAAAATTTAGAAAAAAAAATAAATCAACTGATGTTTTGTCTTTCCCTTTTTACAACAAAAAAGAACTAAGAATTAAACTCAAAAAAGATAAAGAAATTTATTTAGGTGATATAATTATAAATTTGAATAAGATAAAAAGTAAAAATAACAAAATTGATTTTAAACTGGCACTTAATAAACTTTGGATTCATGGATTAGTGCACCTTTTTGGGTATGATCATAAAAAAGAAAATGACTTTTATAGTATGCGAAAAGTTGAAAAAAGATTTCTCTCTTATCTATCTTAATGCTAGAAAACATACTTAATAATCGTTTTTTTACTTTATATATCATTCCATTTTTTATTGGCTCATTAGCAGTGCTATCATTTCAACCATATAATTTGACATTAATAAATTTTTTTATTCTTCCCATTTTTTTTTACCTGATAACCTTTATAAAAAAAAAATCAAAAAGCAGATATAGAAAAAAACCATTTAAAAAGAATCTTTTCATATTTGGTACCTCTTTTGGATTTGGATTCTATTTGTGTAGTTTGTACTGGATTACAAATTCGTTAACATTTGATGAAAAATTTAAAATTTTGATACCTTTTGGATTAATCTTAATCCCATTATTTTTAAGTTTATTTTTTTCTATTTTAACTTTAACAATTGGTCCTCTCCTTAATCTAAATTTTTCTTCGATACTATTACTCTCTGCCGGTCTTGCATTTTCAGATTATATTAGAGGTAATATTCTAACTGGTTTTCCATGGAATTTGTGGTCTTACAGTTTTTCTTGGGCAACAGAAATTATTCAAATATTAAATAAGATTGGTTTATTTTCTTTTAACTTGATTTCTATTACAATTTTTATGCTTCCAGCAGTATTTTTTTTCAAAATCGATATTATTAAAAAAATTTTTACATTCATATTCGTATTATTATCTTTATTTTCCCTTTATATTTATGGGAGTCAGACTATAAACAAAAACCAAAAAAAATTAGAAGTAATTGAGGACAAATATTATCTAAAAGTTGTTTCTCCAAATTTTGATTTAAATTATAATCTAAGTAGAGAGAAAATAAAAAAAAGATTGAGAAAACTTATTAAATATAGCGAGCCCTCAGAAAATTTAAAAACTTTATTCGTTTGGCCTGAAGGTGTTTTCAGTGGATACAGTTACGATGAAATACTAGAATTTAAAGATACTTTTTCAGAAAATTTTAGCAACAGTCATCTAATCTTATTTGGTATTAATAAATTTGACGAGGAGAAAGACGGATTATACAACAGTTTAATTATTGTAAATAACCGTTTGGAAATACTTAAGGAATACAACAAGCAAAAACTGGTTCCATTCGGTGAATTTTTGCCTTTAGAGAGAGTATTGAGTAAATTTGGATTAAAAAAAATAACTGAAGGTTATGGTTCTTTTCTTAAAGGTGACGAACAAAAAAATTTAATAATTAATAATTTAAATATTTTACCGCTTATCTGCTACGAGATTATTTTCACAAAACTAGTACAAAATTCTCATCCCGATACGAACTTAATCATAAATATTTCAGAAGATGGTTGGTTTGGAGACTCAATCGGACCTAATCAGCACTTCTCTAAAGGAATTTTTAGAGCCATTGAGCACAACTCTTTTGTTGTCAGGTCGGCAAACAAGGGGATAAGCGCTATAATTAATAATAAAGGCGAAGTAATCAAAAAACTTAATCCTACGGAGTCCGGAAATATTGAGTTAGAAGTCCCTTTAATTAAAAGTAAAAATAGAAACAAAAATGATTTGATATTTTTTACTCTTTTAATTACATATATTTTTATCTTTAATAATTACAAAAAAAAATAATGTCAAAAAACAATTTTTTATTCACCAGTGAATCCGTTTCCGAGGGCCATCCAGATAAAGTTTGTGACAGGATTTCTGATATGGTTGTAGATTCGTACTTAGCCATTGAGCCATTCTCTAGAGTTGCTTGTGAAACGCTTACAACAACTAATAGAGTAGTTCTGGCGGGTGAAACTAGAGGGCCAAAAATAGATAAAGATGAATTAATTAATAAAGTACGGAATTGTATTAAAGAAATTGGATACGATCAAAAAGGATTTAGCTGGAAAACTGCTAACATAGAAACTTACTTACATGAGCAATCCAGTGATATCGCTATGGGCGTAGATTCAAAAGACAACAAAGACGAAGGCGCGGGTGATCAAGGAATTATGTTTGGTTATGCATGTAAAGAAACCGAGGATTTGATGCCAGCCCCAATATATTTTTCACATAAGATTTTAAGATCAATGGCTGAAGATAGAAAAAATGGTTCTTTAAAAGGAATAGAGCCAGACTCAAAAAGTCAGGTAACGATGTTATATGAAAAAAATAAACCTGTAAAAGTAACTTCTGTTGTCATTTCAACACAACATGCGAAAGAGTTAAATCAAGAAAAAGTAAGAGATATAATTATTCCATATATTCAAAAAACTATACCACATAATTTTATTGAAGATTTAGATCCTAAGGAAATTTACATAAACCCTACCGGTCAGTTCATAATTGGAGGCCCTGATGGAGACACGGGTTTAACTGGTAGAAAGATTATCGTAGATACATACGGAGGTGCAGCCCCACACGGTGGTGGGGCATTTTCCGGAAAGGATCCAACAAAAGTTGATAGATCTGCTGCATATGCTTCCAGATATCTAGCTAAAAATATTGTTTCCGCGGGAGTATCTGAAAAATGTTTAATTCAATTAGCTTATGCAATAGGAGTATCTAAACCACTATCAATTTTTATCAAATTAGCCGAGGGAGATGAAAATAAAGTTGAAGAAATAAAAAAGGTAATAAATAAAAATTTTGACTTATCACCAAGAGGTATAAGAGAAATGTTAAATTTAAACAAACCAATTTACGAAGTAACATCTGCTTATGGGCACTTTGGTAGAAAACCTACAAATAAGGGTGAGTTTTCTTGGGAAAAAACAGATAAACAGAATTTATTTAAATTGTAATCTTGAAAAAGACATAAATTTCTTCTAAAAATACTATCATTATTAAAAATTCAAAATGGGCACTAGCCCATTTTTTTTTAGGAGAGATAGAATGTTAAATAAAGGTCTAGATAAACTTGAACTTTTGAGAATAGTTGAAGCTGTAGCTAATGAAAAATCTATCGATAAAGAGCTAGTAATTGGATCTATGGAGAGTGCTATTCAAAAAGCAGCACTAACTAAATTTGGAAGTGATAATAATATAGAGGTAATAATAGATCGTGAGAGCGGGGAAATCAAAATACAAAAAGTTCTTGAAATAGTTGATCAAGTTCAAGATCCATCAAGAGAAATTTCATTAAATGAAGCTAAAAAAATTAACCCTAAAAATAATTCTTTAAAAGTTGGTGAAAAAATATTTGAGGAACTACCGCAAATTGATTTTGGAAGGATAGCAGCTCAAAGTGCTAAGCAAGTTATAAGCACAAGAGTAAGAGAAGCTGAGAAGAACAGACAATATGAGGACTTCATTGATAAACAAGGTCAAATATTAAGTGGAATTATTAAGAGATTAGAATACGGAAATGTTATTGTAGATTTAGGTAAAGCAGAGGGTGTAATTAAAAAAGACGAGTTGATACCTAGGGAAATTTTGAAAACGGGTGATAGAGTTAAAGCATATTGTTACGAAGTGAAAAAAGAATTAAAAGGACATCAAATTTTTTTATCTAGAGCACATCCGCAGTTTTTAGCCAGATTATTTTTTCAAGAAGTTCCAGAAATTTACGAGGGCACAATAGAAATAAAGTCTGTTGCTAGGGATCCAGGAAGTAGGGCAAAAATTTGTGTATTTTCACAAGACTCTTCTATTGATCCTGTAGGTGCGTGCGTAGGTATGAGAGGTAGCAGGGTACAAACAATAGTGAATGAGTTGCAAGGTGAAAAAATAGATATTATTAAATGGACTGAAGACCTTCCAACTTTAATCTCGGAATCGCTTTCTCCGGCGGAAATTCAAAGAGTTCTTATAGATCAAGAAAATAAAAGAATAGATATTATTTTATCCGAGGAAAATTTGAGTAAAGCGATTGGAAGAAGAGGTCAAAATGTAAGACTAGCCTCTAAACTAACTAACTATGAAATTGATATATTAACCGACAAGGAGGACTCAGAAAGACGACAATCTGAATTTAAAGAAAGAACAGAAACTTTAATTAAAAATTTAGAAGTTGATGAGACACTAGGCCAGCTTTTAGTTTCCGAAGGTTTTACCTCAATAGAGGACATTGCAAATACTAATTCAGAAAATATTTCAAAGATAGATGCTATAGACGAGGAAACTGCTAAGGAACTGATTAACCGTTCAAAAGAAACATTAATCAAAGAAAAAGAGGCAATTTCATTAAAACTTATAGAATTAGGTGTTGACGAGCAGCTGATAAATTTAAAAGGTATGACTCAAGGTATGCTCGTTATTCTTGGTCAAAAGAATATAAAAAAGATCGCTGATTTTGCAGATTTGTCCTCTGATGAATTGATCGGAGGTTTTGACGAAATAAAAGGAAAAAAAATTAGGATAGATGGATACTTAGAGGAGTTTTCACTATCAAGAAAAGAAGCTGATGATTTAATTATGGCAGCAAGGGAAATAGCTTACAAGTAATGTTATGGGCAAAGATAAAAAGAAAACACTTACTATATCATCTGATTTAAAGAAGAAAATTGATACTAGCTCAATCTCTACATCTGGAAAAAAATCCTTTTTTGTTGAGAAGAAAAAATCTTATAGACAAAATAAATCGTTCAAGGGCGGACCTACATTTAATATAAATACCAGTCATGAAAATAAGAAAAAAAACGTAGCAAGAAAGTTTATTGAACAGCAAGCTACAAAAGATTTTATAAAAAAAGATAATAAACCAGCTGGAAAAAGTAAATTAAAATTAAAAGGACCTGTAGATAAAAGAGATTTTAAACTAACAGTTTCAAGAGCTTTAAACGTTGAAGAAATAGAAATTAAGCAAAGAAGTCTAGCCTCTGTGAAAAGAGCAAGACTTAAAGAAAAAAAGAATAAACCTGAAGGTGAGGAAAAAAAAGAGTTTAAAAAAGTAATTAGAGAAGTAAAAATTCCAGAGCAAATAACTATTCAAGAGCTATCTAATAGAATGGCAGAAAAATCTAGTGAAATAATTAAATTTTTATTCAATATGAAAGTAGTGGCAACAATTAATCACAATATCGATAAAGATACTGCAGAGTATATTGTGAAAGAGTTTGGACATACACCTATAATTGAAGAAAAACCTTCCATTGAAAAGGGCAAAGTAACTGAGAGATTTAAAGGTGAGGTAAAGTCAAGACCGCCTGTGGTAACAATAATGGGCCATGTTGATCATGGAAAAACATCATTATTAGATGCATTGCGAGATACTAATGTTGTATCCAGTGAGCACGGAGGCATTACTCAACATATTGGCGCCTATCAAGTTAAAGGTGAAAATAATAGATTGATAACTTTTATTGATACACCAGGTCATGCTGCATTCACTGAAATGAGAGCAAGAGGGTCAAAAATTACAGACATAGTTGTTTTAGTAGTAGCTGCTGATGATGGTATTAAACCACAAACAGTTGAAGCAATTAAACACGCTAAGGCGGCGAAAGTTCCTATAATCGTGGCAATTAACAAGTGTGACTTGCCTGAAAAAAATATTAGTAAAATAAAAAATGAGATGATGCAATATGAGCTTATCGCAGAGGATTTAAGTGGAGACACTCTTTTCGTAGAAGTTTCTGCATTAAAAAAAATGAATTTAGACAAATTAAAGGAGAGTATTTTACTACAATCTGAAATTTTAGATTTAAAAGCATCGTATTCAGATCGTGCAAGAGGAGTTGTGATTGAGTCAAAAATCGATAAGGGAAAAGGGCCAGTTTCAACAATTTTGATTAGTAACGGTAAACTTAAGAGAGGTGATTATTTTTTGTGTGGTGATACTTGGGGAAAAGTCAGAGCTATGATTAATCATGAGGGCGAAACAGTCATCGAAGCTTTACCTTCAACTCCAGTAGAAATTCTTGGTATGAATAGTTCGGCTTATGCTGGTGCAGAATTTACTGTAACAGAAAGCGAAGAAGAGGCAAAAGAGATGGCTAAATTCAAAAAAGATAATTCATCAAAAAATAATTTTCTAGCGAAAGACAATACAACTTTATTTGATAACTCAAAAAATAAAGAGGAATTAAATATAGTTATCAAGTCAGATGTACAAGGATCAAGCGAAGCATTAAAAATGGCGATAAATAAAATTAAACATGATGAAGTTGAAGCTAAAATAATTTTATCTGATATAGGAATGATTAATGAAACGGATGTATCTTTAGCTAAAGCGTCAAATGCTATATTAGTAGGTTTTAATGTTAAACCAAACCGAGAAGCAAAAAAATTAGCAGAAGAACAAAAAATAAATATTAAATTTTTCAATATAATATATGAAGCTTTGGATTACGTAGAAAAAAGTTTATCAGGGCTTTTAGAACCTGAAATTAAAGAAACTGTTCTAGGTAGTGCAGAAATTCAGAAAATATTTAAGGTTTCAAATGCAGGAAAAATTGCAGGTTCAAAAGTTGTTAGTGGTGAAATCAAAAGTAAGTCTAAAGCAAGAGTTATAAGAGATGGAGTAGTTGTTTTTAGTGGTGAAATATTATCAATTTTTAGAGAGAAAAATCAGGTAAAAGAGGTTGGCACAGGTTTAGAGTGTGGAATAAGTATAAAAGATTTTATTGATTTTAAGGAAAAAGATGTAATTGAGTCTTACCTCTCAGAAAATATACAACGGTCGATATAATGGGCAATCAAGGTTCACAAAGAGTTTATAGCCAGAGACAGCTTAGAGTAGGAGAACTTGTAAAACAAAATTTAGGTGAACTTTTCATAAGAAATGAAGCTAAAATCCCATCATTTAACTCAAAATTAACTACAGTTACTGAAGTAAGAATGACCCCGGATCTTAAAACAGCAAGAGTTTATGTAATTCCCTTAGGCGGTAATGACACTAAAGAAACAGTAAAAATCTTGACGGAATACTCTCATCTTGTTAGAAAAGCCCTGTCTAAAAGGCTAGATGTTAAGTTTCTTCCTAAACTCACATTTGTAGAAGATAACTCATTTGAATATGCTGAAAAGATTGAACGATTAATAAAAAAAAACAAAGCAAATGACAAAGAAAAAAAAAGATACAATTAAGTCACTAGCATTACATGGAAAGGATGTGGGGTCCACTGAAATTCAAATTGGACTACTAACTGATAAAATAACAAAATTATCTGAGCACTTTAAAAAGTTCAAGAAAGATAAGCATTCTACTTTAGGCTTAGCTAAATCGGTTAATAAAAGAAAAAAACTTCTTAATTATCTTAAAAAAAGTAATACGGATTCATACCAAAAAGTAATTAAACAACTAAATATAAGAAAATAATGTTCAAAATTGAAAAAGAAGAATTAAAGATTAATGGTAAAAAACTTACATTAGAAACAGGAAAAGTTGCACGTCAAGCAGACGGTGCAATTGTTGCTACCTTAGGTGAAACAGTAGTTTTAGCAACAGCAGTTGGTGCTAAAAAAGTTGCAGAGGGACAAGATTTTTTTCCCTTATCGGTCAATTACCAAGAAAAATATTATGCTGCTGGTAAAATTCCTGGTGGGTATTTTAAAAGAGAGGCAAGACCTACTGAGGCCGAAACTTTAATATCTAGACTAATAGATAGGCCTATTAGACCTTTATTTCCCTCTGGTTTTATGAATGAAGTGCAAGTACTTCCAACTGTTTTGTCATACGACAGTGAAAACCAACCAGATATTTTATCAATTATAGCTTCTTCAGCAGCTTTAGCCATTTCTGGATTGCCATTTTTAGGACCTATAGCAGCTAGTAGGGTCGGCTATAAAGACGGAAAGTATCTATTAAATCCCTCCGTGGAAGAATTAAAAGAGTCCGAATTGGATCTTGTAGTTGCTGGAACTAAAGATGCAGTTCTTATGGTTGAGTCTGAAACATCGGGATTATCTGAAAAAGTTATGCTGAACGCTGTTAAATTTGGCCATGAAAAATTTGTACCAATAATTGAAGCAATAGAGAAATTAGCAAAAAAAGCCAGCAAACCTAAATGGGAAGTTGAAGAAGTTGATCATTCTGAGATTAAAAAGAAAATCTCTACAAAATTTGAAGATGGCTTAAGAAGCGCATTTAAAGAAATAGATAAGAAAAAGAGATCTACAGCTATCTCTGAAATAGAGAATCAATGTAAAGAAATGTTTGGGGAAGATGAAACTATTTCAGAAAACCAAATAATGTCTCAACTGAAATCTCTAGAGAAAGATATTGTTAGAACTGCAATTTTAAAAGAAAAGAAAAGAATAGATGGAAGAGGTCTAGCAGACGTAAGACAGATAAAATGTGAAGTTGGTGTTTTACCGAGAACTCATGGATCTGCTCTTTTTACTAGAGGAGAAACTCAAGCTCTAGTCGTGACTACACTTGGTATGACAGATGATGAGCAAAGACTTGAGAGTCTGGAAGGAATGCAAAGATCTAATTTCATGCTGCACTATAATTTTCCACCATTTTCAGTAGGAGAATGTGGAAGAATAGGCACTGGAAGAAGAGAAATTGGACATGGTAAATTAGCATGGAGAGCAATAAATTCATCTTTACCATCAAAGGAAAGTTTTCCTTATACACTTAGAGTAGTTTCAGAA
>MDSZ01109935.1_pt1 | contig 16159 bp, 22 predicted proteins | sample 811201 | NCBI WGS metagenome assembly MDSZ01 (sample SAMN05326647, study PRJNA326480) | marine metagenome | isolation source: seawater | place: Indian Ocean: North | collected 2010
ATTCCCGGCAATCCCGCCGATAATTGCCCCGGCTGGAACCGTAATTGGCCAAAGCGGCGGCGGCGCAACGGCACCAATCGCCGCCCCTGCCCCCATCCCGGCAAGCGTTCCGCCGGTCTCGATCATTGATCCGGTCGCGCCACGGCCAACCGTCGATACCTTGTCAGACAGGCTTGTGGTCGGCTCCGGGTCACTCTCCCATGGCGCAGCAGTATCGGATGCCTGGCCGTTCTGGTCTGCCATTGCCTCGCCGCTGTTCTCAGATACAGAGGACCGCGCCAAGTCTGGTGTTGCTCCGCCGCCGATCAGGTTGCCATCGACATAGGCACCATACCCGCCGGTATCAAGCGGGCGCACGTCCACGTTTGGCTGCGCAGATTGTGCAACAGCGGCACCCGCGACGGTATCATTTTCCCATGGTGCGTTACTGGTTGCCATTCTCGCCGCCTTTCACTCGAACAACGCCATTCGGGTCAATATATTGCTGGCCGGGCGGGATGTTCTGCCAGTCCTGCGCTGTGTTTACGCGGACCGGGACGCCAAGGTTCTGGCGGAAGCTCAGCAGTGCGTTCAATACGTTCATTGCCTGAATGCGTTCCTCGCGCCCTACACGTGGATTGTTTGCAGTTTTATAGGCAAAGTCCTGGCGTTTCTGCAGCGCGTCATCTACACCGATCAAACGGTTGCGATAGGCTTCCGGGTTGTCCAGCAATCGCGAATCAATGCTGATTTCCTGTTCAATGGCTTGACGTTCACCTTCCGCATAGCGTGGGTTGTTCTGCAACACACGAACCAAGTCGCGTTGCAGGTTCGGGATATAAGACCGGGCCTGCGTCACCTGCGGATTATCCAGATTCTCCCCGACAATTGGCAGTCGACCAAGAAAGTCAACGGCCGCCGGGCCCGGGCCAGTCACCTTATCGGCCAGAGCCCATGCTGTCTTTCCCGGTTCGACTTGCTGGTCAGACGGCTGCGCCTGCTGTGCCATGGCTGCCTCGGCATCAGCCGTTTCCGGAGAGGGTGACGGCGCCGGGCGTCCGCCTGGGCGGATCAGGTTGCCGGTGTTGATATCCCAACGATAACCACGACGTTGAAGAGCATCTTCGACATGCGGCGGCAGGATCGGCTGGGTGATTGACCCGGTATCGGGATCGCGCTGCGGCGTCATATACCCAACCACAGAGCTTTCAAAATTACGTTCTTCCTCTGGTGTCATCAGTCCGGCAGCAAATGCTGCACTACCGTTTGTCAGATTGGCCAGTGCAATGCCAGACAGGCCCTTGCCAAAGCCGAAACCGCCAGCGTCCACGTCGGCGCCAGCCATTTTCTGAACTTCACCTTCCGTGGCCGGGCGACCGACAACGGATTCGAATTCTCCAACCTTCTGAGCCAGCGTTTTCCCGCCAGTTGACGAAATTCCTGCAATTCGCAGCCGCTCTCCAGCATCCGGGTCGCGTCCCATGATCGCTCTGAACTCTTCGATCTTGGCAAGCCCTGCCCGCGCAGCCTTATCAAGCTCAAGTCGCTGTGTCGCAACACGGGACCGGATGCGACGTGCCGTGCCTGCGTCAAGGTTTTCAAGGATACCGGGCACTGAAAGGATTTCTTCCGCCCCGTCAACATCGCCACGGTCAAGCAACGATGTCGCGGCCCCGACGATGATGTTTTGTCGACCCGCTTCCTGTGCCGCAAGAAAGTCCTCCTGCGTCAATGCCGGGCCCATATCGGCCAGTTCTTCGTCAAGACGCTCGAAAAGCCCCGTCATTGCGCCGGGATCGGTATAGGCGGCGTCGGCCAGTTCACGGGTCGTACCGTCAAGCTGGGATGCAACAAGGCGTCGACCCTCCGCAATCTGGGTTACCGCGGCCTGGTCGGTCAGTTGCGAGCGGATTCCGTCAAGACGCTCGAACAAGCGAACCTTGCTGTCGGGACTGCCCTGCCATTCATTAAGAAGCTTGTCCTGCGTCTCGCGCAACTGCCCGGCATAGCTTTCGGCAACGGTCGGGTCGCTGAAATCACCTTCGGTCAACAAGCGGCGATATTCACCTCTGGCCTGTTCCTCGAAACCGCGAATGGCGCGGGTAAGGTCAACGGCTTCACGCCGGGTACGAATGCGGTTCCCCGCTTCTTCCGCCGAACCCGCCAATGCCGCCACGCCCTGCGCGATCGCGTTATTTGCCCGGCCTTCCTGTGCCGCTGCTTCGACCGGGACACGAACATTTGCGCTTACCGGCTGTGGGATATTACCTGCCATGTCTTACCACCCGAAAAGAGTTTTCCAATTGTCATACCCGCCAAGCAGAGATCCACCGGCATCAAGTGTCCCGCCGATCATCCCCGCCCGCCCGGTGCGCCGCGCCGCATTGGCATTCTGATTGCCGAAGTAATAAAGATCGGCGATGTCCTGTGCCGCCATGCTGTCTGTTTCATCCATAACAAGGCCCGGTGTCCCTTCAAGGGTCACGCCAGCGGCGCTATATCGGGCCCGTTGACTGGCCAGAAGACGCTGGTTCTGCCGCTGGCGCAGTGCCGCGTCCCGCGATGACTGTTCGCGGATAAGGCGGTCTTGCCGGTTTGATGCCTTGCGCGTTTCATTCGCGGCATAAAACTTGGCCCCGGCCCCAAGAAGCGGGGCAGCCTTGGACAATGCCGAAAAGATGCTTTCAAACATTAATCACCTGTCGTAATGCGCTGGACAAAGGCGCGGATATTGCACGGCAACGGCCCGTCACCGCCAAAACCGAATGTTCCGTCTTCGTCGAACACGTCATTGATTGAAAGGGCCTCGATGCCGGTAAACATCGGCACCAGATCGCCGACAAGGGTCTGGGTGGTCATGAAGCTGGCATCACGCAACGTTTCCCGGTTCTTGCCGATCTGCAAGACGGATGTGTTGAGCAGATCAAGGCTTGCTTCGGTAACCCGTTTTTTCTTGGATCGCCCGCTGCCTTGCGCCGACCCCGGATCAATCGGCAATGTCTGTGCGTAAAACGGTGCATTGAGCCCGGCGACAAGTTCGACCGCCTCAATACCGTCGGGCAGTTCGATAACACCATTTCCTTCGCCGTCATCAGTCACGGTAACGGCGGGAAGCGCCGCTCCATCAGCCAGAAGCTCAACGTCTTCCCCCATCAAATGAGCCAACCCGTCAAAGGTCGTGAATGCGGTTTCCGCATCGTGGCTGATTGCACTATCAAGATACCGTGCCGATCCGATATCGGTGTCATTTTCGGGGTCGTGAAAGTCTTCAAGGATTTCAAGGTATCGCACGGTTTGCTCGTTAATGGTGCGAACCACTTGAATCCACAACACATCACGGCCATCCATGAAAACGGTGCCGATATCCTCGACCTTGCCCCAATCATTACCGCCATAGGATCCGCCAATCTTGTGGCGCGTCCAGGCATAAACGCTGTTTTCCTTGTAGGTCATGGCAACAAGCTGACCATCACCGCCGCGAACCCCCCAGATGATGGGTACCGGATCCCGTGCAATGGCAAGCTTGGTAATTTTCCCGTTTTTCCCGGCCCCCGCGATATGTTCGGCCCATTCGGTAATATCCGGCGCGTTGAACGCATCGTCTTCGAATGAATAATTGAACTCGTGAACCCGCTTTTGCGACTTCGACAGGAAAAAGAACGAGTTATTCTTGCGCACCGGCTTGATCGCAGCTGATCGGTCATTTGCGTGATCACGGTTAAGGATCGATGACGGGGTGATCGGTTCATAAAACCCGCCTGCTCCGGAAACCGTTCTGGCTTCATCGGTCGTGCCGAGATAAAGCGCCCGACCCGATGCAAGCCACGCAATGGCGCCTTTCGCGGAGATATTGAAAACAAGCGCGTTTTCGTCGCCTGTACCCGTGGTGAACGTCAACAACCTTGGCCCGCTGGTGTTCGGTGTCATGCTCACCCACATCTTGCGCTGCTTGGCCGGGGTCGCTGCCAGCACAAGGCGTTGCTGGTGTTCGGTGATATATGCAGGCCAGTTGGTTCCGGTCCATTCAGCGGGCTTGTCAGTGATGGTTGGCGAACTGTTGAATGCCCAGTTGGCGTGATCGGTGCGGGTCAGTGTTGCAATCCCGATTGCCGGATGGGTCAGATAAAGCGTGTCCTCGACCTGCTGATAATCAAACCCGAAAATCTCGGTTTCGTCATAGGGTGTGGTAACCTCATAGATCGCGTCACTGCCGTCACGGATCACTCCGATATTTCCCTCGTCATCGGCGCGATAGAACCGGACATAGCTATCCCCGAATTCCAGCATATAGGTATCATCTGCGCTGTATTCGAACGGAACAAGCCGCACCCGTTTGCTGCTGTCCTTGACCTCGGCAATGAACCTGGTGCCGGGGCGGCGCGTCAAAATGCCTTGCGGCAGAACGATGATGTTCTCGCAAAGCGCAAGACTGCGCTGATATCGCTCAAGGTCGGAATTTCCGGCAAATTTGGGGCTGACTTCGCCGCCGTCAAAACCGAACTGAGAAAGAAGACGAACCGACATGTCAGAACCCCATCTCGCGCTCAAATCCGGACTTGTCGGCCTCACTGCTCTGGTTCTGCCAAAGCTGATCGTTGGTCTTGCCGATCGCAAGAAACCGCTCATAGGTCACTTGCATGCGCTCAACCCCGGTATTCGATCCTTCGGTTGATTGCGCCACGGCAAGGGCAAGCGATGCCCCCATCACATCGGCAAGATACTGATCAAGCCGGGCATAGCTGGTGCGACGACATGAAAATACGGCCTGCAACGGGGCGGAAACATTGGTCAGGATGTAATCGCCTTCGCGTTCCCATTTTTGCGATACGCCAAGATCAACACCACCCTTGGCAAGCGACCAGATGCGCAAACAATCAGCCGGCAGCAGGTATTGATATGAATACCCGAATGCCGGTGTTTCGGTGGCTTCGGCCAAAAGGGTGCGTTTCTTGGCCCACGTCCATGAATGTGCGGCAAGGGCGCGGTCAACCGCCCCCCGGAAATATGCTTTGGCAAGACGCGCCCGGTCGCTGTCCTCGTCAAGCGACGTGATCGGCTGTTCCCCGATCAGTTGCATGGCGATATTGGCGATTTCAGTTTCGCTCGGCATGGCGCACCTTCATCAAATAATCAAAAGAAAAGGGCCACCCGACCGGGCAGCCCTGAGTTCACGAGGAAAAAGGAAAACCCGCCTTATGCAGCGGGTTTGGTGTCGGTTTTGTCTGCTGCTTTGGCCGGGGTTTTATCCTTAGCCGGTGCAGCGGGTTTGGTGTCGGGTTTCCAGCTCGGATCAGCCGATTTCATCCATTTATCGGAGAACATGGCGTCATCAACGCCGAACTGATCACCAACTTCACGGATGCGACCGCCATAGTATCCCTTCGCCGTAGCGATTACTTTGACCATATCGCCCCCTTAAGCCGTCTGAACGCCGTGGACGATACCGGCAGTTGCCAGACCGGCAGTCGTGGTCGCGGTCCCGATGACGTATTTGACGCGGATGAACCGTTTCATGTCATTGGGAAGGATAGCGACACCGAACTGAAGGCCTGCCACCAGTTCCGCAAGGGCATAGACACGGGACTGAGCGATGATGACGTTGGTGGTGTCAAATGCTTCTTCGTCCGCCGTCTCAATCTGGAACTGCATGGTCGCAGCGCCAGCCGAGGTCACGGTTTCGGTAAGCTGAACAAGGATCGGGACCGGGTTGCCGGGGCCGACGTTACGTGCCAGAGCCGCAGCGGCACCATAAACGGTACCCGGTGCCCCGGTATCGATGGTGTTCGTGGACGCATAGGTGCCTGCTGCCTGCGAGACATCCTGATCGTCCGAGAACATAAGTTCTTCGGAGAAAATCATAGCTTTTCCTTTCGATAGGAGAATGAAGTCAGGCCGCGTTAGGCAGCAGCCGGAACAACTGCTTCGGTGTTCAGAAGTGCGTCGGTTTCACGGATCGGAATGCCGCGATAGGTGAGGACTTCCTGCCCTTCGATTTCACGCGGGGTCAGGCGGACGAAGCTGTCGGACGAACCACCATTGGTCGCAAGTGCATCCAGTGCTTCGAGCACATCACGGTTGCAATAGATCGCCTGGCGGCCACCACCGGCATCACCGCGGCGCATACGGCTTTGCAGCTTGTAATACGCCTGACGCATCAGGGCATACAGATCGACGTTCCCTGCCTGCATTTCCGACACGTCGATGTTCGCGACACGGGCGTTATAGCGCCAGTCTTTGACCGCAGCACCGACGTGCCATTTGAACAGTTCTTCCTTGACATAATAGGCATTGCCATCGCCATCGGTGACACGCTGTTCGCCTTTGTCTTCCCGCTTGATACCGGCCTGCGTGCCCTGCGGATACAGCAGATGGGTAAAGCGATCACCCCAGGTCACAAACCAGATCGAGGTATTGTCGGTGGACGAACCGCCGCCATGAATGACCTGATTGCCAGCACCAGAACCGCCACGCACGTTATAGCGTGCGGAAAGACCTTTGAACTTTTCCGGGGTGGTTGCAGTGTCGTGATAGAACAGGCCGGTCGCAACTTCCTGATTCATTGCTTCAAGGAAGCCCATCGCCTCGTTCATACGAACCTGTGCTTCCTTGCCGTTGGCAAGATCAAGAACGCGGGTGTCGATGGTCGAAAGACCTTCAACAAAGCCGGTCGTATCTGTGACCTGCTGGGTGTGCGATTTGGACTGCGGAATGCCTTTGTAAAGCGCCCCCCACGAAACAGACGGCAGGCCGGTGCGAATGGTGTGCACATGCTCGCCGCCCTTGTTGCATTCCATGGCGACAGCATCGTCAAGGATCGGGTTCTGCTGCTTGAGGATTTCAATGATACGCGCACCCGCCCCGTCCGGGTCGGTCTGCTTGTAAATGTCGATCAGATCGACGTAAGTGTTGCCAAGAGTGGCCATGTCTTAACCCTTTCTGGTTTCGTTCGGATAAAGGACTTCGGCCGTATCTTTTTCCCGGCCTTGAGGTTTGCCATTGCCACCATCGACAAAGGCGCTTTCGCCCACGGCACCCGCGAGTGCATGGGCAAACTTGATGAACCGGGCGTCCTGGTGGAGGCCGGTCTTTTTCATGAATTCGCCAAACCCTTCGGGCGCGTATTTCTGCACCACACGGTTGGCAAGGGTGATGTTCTGGGCCGCGTCCTTGCCCCACTCTTTCTTGAGTGCGGCGGCAGTGTCCTGTTGTTCCTTCTTGGCTGCCGCTTCCAGTTCCGCCATGTAGATGGCGGTGTTCTCGGCATCGGCCTTCAGGATGGACTGCAACGCAGAAACCGGGATATCGGCGGCAAGAGCTGCCTCTGCCAGATAGGCAGGCGGGGTGTATCCTTCGGGAAGGTCAAGCCCTTCAAGGTATCCCTCCGCCGTTTCTGGCACGCCAATCGCGGCACGATATGCGGCGCGGTCATCATCGGTCGCATCGTCGCCCGGCACCTTGAAATAGCCTTCGGGAATGGCCGGGGCTTCGTTGCCTTCGCCGCCATCAGTTGCCGGTGCATCGCCTTCCGGCAGTTTCAAAGAAACACCCCCGTTCTGGTCATAAGAAGCGGGGGTGTTGTTTGCGTCGGCATTTTCGGTCGTCGTGTCCGGTGCGGGCGTATCCGCGCCCTGACCCGGATCAGTCGTTTGATCGGTCATTGCTCATTTCCAGTTGTGCTTGATTGAACTCGGCTTGAAGGTTGGCGGCCTGCAGCCGCAGCTTCGCCATTTCCGTTTCCGGCATGCGAAGCAGATTGATGATGTGATTGGCGATTTCGCGCTTGCCTTCGTTGCGCTCTATCGGACCACCGGGCGGGGTGATATCGACCCATCCCGTCTGCAACAGGATGTCTTCCAGAACCGCCTTGCCGTTCTCGGTCGAAAACACCTGGCGGTATTGCTCGACCAGCAAAACAGCATCATTGGGCCGTTTCTTGTGCGGCCAGAACCAGAACAGGGGGTCGATCATTGCTGGCCTCCGCCGGTCATGGTTTCAATCACCGGGGCCATTTTGGCAGCCTGATCGACCTGCATTGCCTGTTGCTGTTGCGACTGCATTGCCTGTTGCTGCATCGCGCGGGACTGGCGGATAGCCTGAACCGCTTCCCGGTCACGCCAAACCGACGGAGCCGCGCCGAACGACTGCCCGACTTCATAAGCGGCCTCGTCAAAGTCAACGATGTCAAGAACATCCGGGTCATATTGGGCAATCTGGCCCACGGCATTGATCGCCTGCATGTTGTTGCTGGCCTGACGCGACCGGCGCAACTGCGACAGCGGGCTGGTGAATTCAAGATCGATCCCGCCATTGTCGCGCAACACATCCGGCATGGCCGGAAGGTTGATTTCGCCATTCTCGACCTTGCGGTTCAGGATGCTGATTTCACGGGCCACAAGACGGCCAAGCATGGCTTCCTGTTGCTCGAACGGCGGGGAAAGCAGGTCGGCGCGTTCCTGTGCCCGGATAAGGGCTTCTGTCGCGGTCGTGTCGGGCTTGTTCAGGAACACGGCAAACAGATCAAGATACAGACTTGCATTCACCTCGTTGGTGAACATCTCGAACATCTCGTTGCCAAGGCCAGGATTGCCGCCCATGGCAAGGGGCTGCACAAGCTGTTGGCCGCGTGAGTTGATCGCGCCCCGGTTCTTGGCCCCGGCATTGATGTTCAAAACGCCTTCGAAATCCTGATGGATTGCATATGCCGGGTCGATATTCTTTTCAGCTGCGCGCATCAACAGACGCTTGGCGTGGTGTGCCGCCTTCATATCCGGCAGCGCCCGCATGCCAGGGGAATATCCGTATGGCAGGCGCGGATCTACCCGGCCAAAGCTTGAGAACAGGTAAGGCATTTCATACTGCCCGCCCTCGCGCATGACCTTCTTGTTGTCGACATCGACATAGACATCATCAAAGGCAAAATCGGTGCGGTCATTGGTGCTGGGATACACCGCGTGGATGATATCGAAATGCTTTTCACCGCGCTGCTTCGGATCGTCCAGCACGCGTTTGACCGGTTCGGCAAGGCGATCTTCGCCAAACTTCTGCGCCATCTGTTTCGCGGTCATCGGGAACTTGCGGTAAACCGTGTCCTCGATCCCGGCGGCATTGACCGTAAACACGATCTGTTCCAGCGGGATATAGCGATACAGGAACGGCGCATCAGACCCGAACTGTTCCTCGACATGGATGCAGGGCACGCCATAGGCCATCATTTCGCGGTATGCCGGTCCGATGGCGGCCTGAAAACCGGCCTTGCTGTCATAGCGATAAGCAAACAGGCGCTTGCGGTACGCGCTGGTATATTGCTGAACGGCCTTGTTATCGATCAGATCATCATCGATCGGTTTCAGGTCGTGCCACATATCGCCACTTGGCACCAACAACGACAAGGCGGCCGACGCGGAACGCTCCAACGCAATCACCGGGCGCGAATTGCCGATCTTTGCCAGCCGTTCAACATCCCATTTCGATGACGGTGACGTATCGTTGAACGACGACAACGGATCGCACACCTCGGCCACGCGCCGCCAGATCGAACGGAACCCGACACGGTCGGAATTCAGCGCATCGCGGCGAACGATGATGTCATTTGCCAGTGAATCGGCCATTGCGTTTTCCCAAAGAAAAACCCGCCAAAATAGGCGGGTTGTGGACTCAAACTTGTGGTTGTGAAATCATCATTCGATTCCACTAATAAAGGGAGGCGTTAATGCCTGCGTACATCGTCTGCTACGACCTGCACACCCCCGGCCAAAAGTACGAATGCCTAGAGAAAAAGATTAAGGCATACGGCACTTGGTGCCATCTGCAGCAGTCTGTGTGGATCGTCTCAACAAACCAAAATTCTGTTTCAATCCGCGACAATCTCAAAGCCTGCCTTGACAGCAACGACAAATTATTCGTCGGACGTTTATCAGGCGAAGGAGCTTGGATGGGTTACGTTAAGAAAACTTCGGATTGGTTGATGGATACTCTTTAGCAAGAACCACTCACTCGCCCGTCCAACTCACCCTTACGGCGCGCCTTGACATAAATATTTGCGCCGTACGGGTACCCATCCACATGGATCAAGACACCAAGAGATTTGGCCACCCAGTGCAGCACGATCTGGCAGCGCCAATCACGTTTCTGATAAATCATAGCCTTCTCCAATAAAAAAGGCCGCTCCGATAGGAACGACCTTTGGTTGGTTAGTGGTGTGACGGTTAATTCATCATCCCGACGATCGGATATTTCTTGCCGCTAATCGGCGGCGTTTCCTCTGTTTTACCAATCCACTGACGTCCATCTTCGGCGATGGTGACAGCGTATTTGGTGGTTATGGTGTTATCCCGTGCAAGCAGCAGTGTTTCACCTGCTACAAAACGCGGCCCGACTGCGTTGACCGTGCAAACGACCTCCGCAATGCCCTGCTCTAGGGCGCGATCCATGAGGTTCATTAGGCCGCACCATCACGCTCTTGCAGCTGATACAGGTTGGACAGCGCAGTTTCGGTGATTGCTTTTTCTGGCGTGTCGTCCAAGCATTCCATCAAGTCCTCGAGCTCTTTGATGGCACTAATCAATAGCTCCGACTGAGTTGGCTGTTTGTGGAGTTCAACAACGTTACTCATTTGTCGCCTCCCTTCGGAACCAGCCGCATAACAGCTTGACCGCCCTTGCGATCCAGAAGATCGCTCAGCGGTCCCCATCCGCCTTTCGCCAGCCACTCATTGATAGCCTGACGCGGGAACAGCTTGCGCCCATATACGTCACGATGAATGACATAGCCTGTCTTGCCTTCACAGAACCTCGTCAAAGCGTTGCTGATCCGCAAGACAAAACCACGCGGCCGACGTTTCACCCCACGATCAATAGCAACCTCAATCGCCGGGATAGCGGTAACAGCACCCATGCGCGGATCATGTGTAAGGCGCTGGTCAATCATCTGTTCGATGCCCTCACCAAGGGCCTTCATAACGATGCCCTTGACGATGCCGCCGATGCTTTTTGCTGCTTCCGGCGATAGCCCGGTAACAATCCCGTCCAGATCACCTTTGACCGCTACACCCTGCGTCCAGTAATCATGCAGCGCGATGGCCGACTCTTCCTGGTACAGAACGATGCGCTCTCGCTTTTCCGCGTCCTTGATCTTGTTCGGGTTGACTGATGCCAGCCACAGCGGAAGCTTGCGGACCGGCATAGATGTCATTTCGCGATGTTTGCCATCAGCACCAACCGTTGCCATATGGCTACAGTTGAATTTTTCGCTTTGTTCAGCCAGCTTCTGTTGTTGGCGTGGCCAAGACAACCCCATACCTTCAACAACAGGGCGCATCGCCACGAATGGCTCACCGTCATGCTGGAAGGTAACAAGGCTGTTTCCGTGGAAATCCAGCGTCACCAAGGACTGACTGGACATTTCGCCCGTAATGTGTGTATTGTACGTCATGACATACATCCTTTTGTGTGGGTTATGATCATTCAAAGCCTCTGACGCTGGAACCGTCAGAGGCTTTACTTTTGGGCGGATTGCTCCGCTTCGATCACATCCAGGCCCTTGTTGATAACGATCCTCATTGCCTCGGTCATCTTTCCGATTCTCGCTGCGAAGCGCCAATCATCAATGCGGTCCGCCATTTCATCATCAAGCGGAATGTTCACCTTACGTTGCTGTTTTTTCGTCATACTGCATCCTTATTTCGCCAATTGCACTTTTTATCAAGTGCGATTTTGCTTCAAATAAAGTGCATCGTCAATATCTTTTTGCACTTTTTGCAACGTGCGTTTACCTTGCTTCCACAGCAAGGAGGGTCAGATGGCGAAGAAGCCTATAAAAAACCAAAACCTAACTATTAGGATGGACGAAAAGACACGTTTTGCTCTGGACTTCCTTGTCCGTCTGGAAGGTCAGAACGCGTCGAAGCTAGTTGAACGCATTATGCTTGAAAAAGCAGACGCGTCGTATTTTGGCCGCTACAACAAGCACATGGAGCGCAAAGAGTACAACTGGCGTGACATCTGGCACGTGTCAGAAGGCGTACGTCACTTGCTGTTTATTACACACCCGGGCGTCAAAGCGGAGATACACCTCACGTTTGAAGAAGAAGAGATGGCTGAGTTTGTGCAACGACACTGGCCGTTCTTCTGCTCTTCTGATCGCCTATATTCGTTCATCGCTCCCTATGTGGATATCTTGTGGCCTCATATGGACGCGCTCGTTGCCGAGTGGCGAGAACACAAGGCAACTGACCCTTGGCGGGCCGGTGAGTCCATGAAAGCTATCCTCGAAAGCGTAGACGTTGCTCCGCCGGTTTGGCCTCCCAAAAGCAATGGGGACGATGAGTAGACAAAGAAAAAGGCGGCTCGTGAGCCGCCTTAGTCGCAGTGTTTGGTATATCCAGAGCCAAAGCAGTTGATGTCATCAACCTCCTTGCCGCCACCTCCGAATATCGCTGTCAGCGCGAAGAAAGCGACAAAGCCGATAATGAGCCACCATGTTTCTTTGGTCATTTGACGACCTTATCAGTGATCCAAGGATCACATGGGTATTTTTCGGTCAGAACCGCCCGTATGAACACAGCCGCAGACAATTCTTCAACATCTTTTGGCCTCAAAAGCATTTCGGCCTTAACGACATCGACAAAACTCTTCAATGTTGCATCATCGGGCCCGCAGAAAGGTAAATACGGGAACTCATGAACCTGACTTCCTAGGTTCCCAACCGCAATACCGTCCAGCACGCCTCCGATGTATGACATGCAAAACAGGTAGTTAGGAGTTTGATCGCTTTGAAAGCAGCTCTCACGCAGCTGCGATGCTTCAATGCGATTTCCCGGAATTTCTGGAAAAGCCGATACTGTTGCAACACCAGACATTCCAGCGCAGAACATGGACAAGAAAAATATCTTTCTCACCCGCCCCACTCCATTTTAGGAGCGCCGACTCTCTCTGCCTCCAATTCTGTCCATTCCTTGTCGAGGAATAGGACCATATCAAAGACCACTTCTCCCTCGATGCGAGGAATGTATTCAACTCCAATTTCCGTTGAACTGACCTTACCAAACTGGGCGTGATTGTAAGACCCGCCTACCCACTCTATCGAAAGTCGTTGCGTTACAATATGTTTCGGAACGCTGCCGCTAGCAAAATTTACTGCGCAGCCTTTCCCGTTTCGATAAACACTGAAGAATGCCAAGTAAACGTCTTTATCGTAAAAGCGATAATGATCAATATCTTGCCATCTTCCTTCAACACGGACCCGTTTGCTTTGCGCTGTGTCGCCGGTCAATTCTTTGACATCAGATTGCATTTTGCCTGCATCTCCAATGTTTTTCACGCAAACATCGTATGCGGCCTGCATAACCTTATCGGCGGCATCTGCTTTGTACGTTAAGGGCGGGTAAGAAGTGGTCTGGCACGCGGCCAGCACCACCAAAACAGCAGCAACAGCAATATTACGGATCATTGGACATCCTCCTTGATCCGGAGATCATGCCATTTCAACCGCAAGTCGTCCATTCCAATCATCGCCGCGTTTTCTACAGCAGTTCTTCAATGCCGCGCAGCTTGGCATAGCTGATATTGAGCGGGCTGAACGTGCGGCGGATCGTGTTCGGGTTCGGTTTGGGCTTTGTAGTCTGGTTTCCACCCGTGCGGGAGGCTGCAAGCGCGGTGTTGGCAGCCTGCCTGAGAACAGGGTTGTCGCCGCCTTGGCGGCCGCCGGGGAAAGAAGTCAACCCGGGTGTGCTTGCTGCGGCGCTCGCTGTGGCCCCGGCAATTCCTCCAAGCTGGCTTGGGTTAACCTTATCCAGATCAAGAACGTTATCATCGAAAAGACTGACGGCAGTTGCGGCCAGACCACCAAGACCCGGCAAACCGCCAAGGGCATTAGCAGCATAACCGATCATGTTTCGTGCCGGTTTCGGATCAGATGCAACCTTCGTCGCGGTTGCGCCGACAGACGCGCCAATCGGACCAGCGGCAAGGAAACCAAGCGCCCCTGCCCCCAGTGACGCGGCATTCGAACCAAGGAACCCACCCGGATTGTTCACTCCGAACTGGTCCTGTACCCACGACCCGAACCGGTCCAGCGCTTCACCGATGGAATTAATACCCTCTTCTTCGTCGTTAAACACGTCGGATGCTTGGTTAACGCCACCTGTCAGCCCACCAAGCGCGGCCACGGCCGCTCGGTCCCTGCGGTCCAGTTCGGCGCGCATCGACCCAAGGGAACGGTTCTGGTTGGCGGATGACTGGTTGTTGTTGCCGCCACCATCCCCGTTGGCACGGTTGTTTTGATTTTGACTGCGGGTATTGGCAAAAGGCTGCCCCCCGCGCACGGATCCACGGTTCGGGTTGTCGCTTCCCCGGTCGCCCTGATTCCCGCTTAGAGCTTCGCTACCGCCCCAGCTTCCTGATCCACTGATCGACATGGTTTAATCCTCAGTATTCCGGCTCGTAAGCCATTTCGGCGCGTTCAACCGTGATGGTTCGGCGCACTGGCCGGTTAATGCGGTCAAACAGCTCGGTAAATGCCCACACCAACGCATCAAGGCGGTCTGGCGATCCTTCGCCTTCGTACCCTGCCGGGGTCATAAGGCACATCTGTTCTTCAAGTTCCGGGTATGTCCCGACATGCGAAACACGGCCAAGGGCATAAAGCGCAGAAATCGGCTCGGCCCGGACATGTTTCCCACGGGTGGCGCGTACTTCCTCAATCCGAATATTCCGGCGCACACTTTCAAGCGTGTGGCGCACCATATCGCCGCCCTGGTTAACCTCGATCACAACACAATCAGCGTCATGCAGGTCATAGGCAGCCACCACGCTTTGCGCCCATTGCTGCGGTGATCCCCGGCGCGACATGTCGTCAAGGACATAGCCGCGACCATCTGCACCCAAGCCACACACCACAATGCCGTGATAGTCCGACCCGTCATTGCTGGTTACAGCCGGATCAACCGCAACCACAATGCGCGACATTTCCGGGGCTTCATCGCGGCGATGCTCCTGAAACATCTGCCGGTTCCAGATTGCGCCCAAGGCGGTCGGCTCGTAATCACCCTCCCAGATATGACGATAGCGGTCAGGCCGGTGTTTCTTGTCGAATTGACGCTCCTCCTCAAGCTCTGCCGGGAAGAACGGGTTATCGTTGTAGTTCGCTTGAACGACAGTTGCGTTGTCCGGCACAGATGCACCGCGCAACAGCTCGTCAACCGGATCAGACGCGCGCCGAGGGTTCCAGCTAAACCAAAGCTCTGATCCGGGCGAACGAATGGTCGGGCGTAACATTTCAAGCGACCGGGCCGACATGGTCTGCGCCTCTTCAACCCATGCTGCATCAAAGCCCTCAAGAGATTTGATGCTCTCTGCCGTGTGGTCCTGCATCCCTTGAAACAGGAAAAGACCGTTGCCAGGCGTGACAATCCTGTCGTCCAGAATGCGGAAATGATCCGCAACGCCAAGGCTTCTGATCTTGTCTTCCAGCAGCCGCTTGGCTGATTCCTTCAGGCTCTTCTGAACCTCACGAACACAGACCATGCGAAATCCAGGTCTGATCAGCGCAGTTTCAACGCCGAGCTCGGCAAAGAAATGCGACTTGCCAGAACCGCGACCGCCATGCGCACCCTTGTAACGTGAAGGTCTCAGCAGCGGTAGAAACACACGCGGCGTCTGGATATCAAGCGTCGTCATTCTTTCGGGTCGACCACGGTTCGGCGGATCTCACTGATGAACAGGTTGGCGTCAATTTCCGTTTTGTCTGTGAACATGCCGAGATTTCGCCCAAGCAGCTCCAGTGCCTTGTTTGCTCCGGCCGCATTGAAACCATAGGCTGGCACCATGTCACCGTTCTCCGTCTGAACCAGAACAGGATTGCCAGATTTGTCAGTAACCTGCTCTGCCTGCATGGAACGCTCCGCAACAGACATCAGCCTCGTGATTACCCAATCTTGGTCTGCTCTTGTGCGCTTCGTTCGCTCTGCCTGCTCTTTTTCCAGTGCTTTTGCGATTTCAGGTTTCTTAAGGTTCTCATGACCAGTCGCGTGAGCTGTTTTCTCGCTGTACCCGGCGCGAATTGCGGCCTGAGTGGCGTTCTGGTCAATCAGGTATTCCTCGACGAACCTTTGCTGCTTACCTGTGAGCTTCACTTGCCAGTCCTTTCGGGTGTTGGCACAAAAAATCCCGCCGAAGCGGGTTAG
>MDSZ01219367.1_pt1 | contig 16159 bp, 12 predicted proteins | sample 811201 | NCBI WGS metagenome assembly MDSZ01 (sample SAMN05326647, study PRJNA326480) | marine metagenome | isolation source: seawater | place: Indian Ocean: North | collected 2010
ATTAGATATAAAAACTCAAGAGGCTTAAAGTCTAGTTATAAGTTTTTAGGTCAACTTTTAATTGGTCTTGTAACTTTGTTTATTTTAATAAAATATTCAAATCATGAATTCTTGTATGAACTATATTTTCCGTTTTTTAAAAATTTAGTTTTACAAATGGGATTATTTTTTATTCCATTTGGATTGTTTATAATTATTGGCGCTTCAAATGCAGTAAATTTAACCGATGGTTTAGATGGTTTAGCTACTGTCCCTGTAATGTTAGTAGCTTTATCTTTCACATTAATTTCTTATATAGTAGGAAATACAATTTTCTCAGAATATCTTCAAATTAAATATATCCCAGACGTTGGGGAGCTATCTATCTTTTGCGGTTCTATTGTTGGTGCTTGTCTTGGTTTTCTTTGGTACAATGCTCCACCAGCAAAAATTTTTATGGGTGACACGGGCTCCCTTTCATTAGGAGGTTCATTAGCTGCGATCGCAATTATAGTGAAGCATGAAATAGTTTTAGCTATAATTGGAGGAATATTTGTTCTAGAAACTGTATCAGTAATAATTCAAGTTATTTCTTTTAAACTCACTGGTAAAAGAATTTTTAAAATGGCGCCCATTCATCATCATTTTGAGAAAAAAGGGTGGGCAGAGTCCACAATTGTTATTCGTTTTTGGATAATAGCGATTATTTTAGCCCTTGTAGGATTAGCTACATTAAAATTGAGGTAAAAAATGAGTCCTGTTAATTTCAAAGAACTATCTTTTTTAGTTTATGGTTTAGGTTTAACTGGTAGGTCGGTAGTAAATTTCTTCATTAGAAATAAAATTAAAAACTTCGAAGTTTGGGATGATAAAAATAATTTGTATAAAGGAAAAAGATCAAGAGACTTAAATAGATCTTTAAAAAAAGCAAACTATATAGTTCTTAGTCCTGGTGTAAATTTATTAAATTCAAAAAATAGCAAAAAATTGAAAAAATTTAAAAAAAAAATAATTACTGATATTGATTTGATGTTTTTATTTAAAAGAAATTTTAAAAGTATTGTTGTGACAGGAACTAATGGAAAATCAACTACAAGTAAAATAATAGCTCATATATTGAAAAAAAATAACTTCAAAGCTTTCTTAGTTGGAAATATCGGTAGTCCGATCCTAAATATTAATATTAAAAAAAATTGCTTCTTAGTAATTGAAGCCTCTTCATTTCAACTCTCTCATTCTAAGTTTATTTTACCTGATTATGCTATGATTTTAAATATAACTAATGATCACATCGATTGGCATGGTAGCATGAAAAATTACAAAGACTCAAAGTTTAAAATTTTTAAAAATCAAAAAAGCTATCAATATTCATTAATTACAAAAAAACTATTTGCGGAATTTAAGAAAAGAAATTTACAAGGAAAAATTATTATTCCAAAAAGCAAATATTATTCTAGAATTAAATCTAAGATAAAGAATTCTTACCTTACCTTAGATATTAACGATGAAAACATGTCTTTTGTATTTGCTTTATGTAATTTACTTAAAATAAATTTGAAATCATTTGTAAAATCGTTAAATTCTTTCAGAGGTCTTCCTCATAGATATGAAATTTTTTTGAAAAAGAGAAATTGTGTTTTTGTAAACGATTCTAAAGCGACTACATTTCAAGCCTCTAAATTTGCTCTTAAAAATTCCACTAATACCTATTGGATATTAGGAGGTCTTCCAAAAAAAAATGATAAATTCGATTTAAAAGAAGTTAAAAAAAATATCATAAAATCCTATATAATTGGTAAAAATACAAATTTTTTTAAAAGTCAGATTCATAAACAAGTAAACTACTATGTAGCAAAAGATTTGAAAAATTCAATTATCCAAATAATAAAGGATATCAAAAAATTCAAGACAAAAAAAAATACCATATTACTTAGTCCAGCATCAGCTTCATTTGACCAATATTTAAATTTTGAAAAAAGAGGTGAACATTTCAAAACACTAAGCAAACACTATGCAAGAAAATATATTTAAATTTCGATTAATAGATTATTGGCGTAACATGGATAAAAAAATATTTTTTTGTTTTTTAACTCTTTTTTTTCTTGGGCTATTTTTTTCATTTTCATCTACATCTTCCTTAGCTGGTGAAAGATTAAACAAAGACTATTATTTTTTTTTCTCAAAACATCTAATTTTCACTTTAATAGCCTTATCAATAATGATTCTCGTTTCAATTATTGAAACTTCACTTTTAAAAAAATTTATAGTTCCAATTTTCTCAATATCTTTTATTTTTCTAGCATTAGTCCCTGTATTTGGCATAGAAGTCAAAGGAGCTAAAAGATGGCTTGATTTTTATTTTTTTAGACTACAGCCAATAGAATTGTTAAAACCATTCTTTATTTTAATAACTGTAAAAATTTTAACCTTTGAAAAATTACAAAATTCCCAATTGAAATATTTTTTAAGTTTTTTTTTATTATCTTTAGTTTTAATTCTATTAATAGATCAACCCGATCTTGGCCAATCGATTTTGCTGGTCGGAAGTTGGGTAGCTACTGTTTTTATATCAGGAGTAAGTTTATTTTACATTCTGGGTTTTTTTTCAATATTTGCAATTGCAATAACTTGTTTACTTATGTTAATGCCAGAGAAATTTGGATATATTATTAACCGTTTGGTTTCATTCATAGATCCAAGTAAAGGAGATAAATTTCAATCATCATCAGCTCTCGATGCAATAAAACTTGGTGGCTTGAAGGGGCAGGGCATGGGCGAGGGTATTTTAAAAGAAAGAGTACCAGAAGCTCATACAGACTACATTATTGCTATAATTTCAGAAGAGTACGGGTCAATTATATCTATAATAATAATTTTTATTTTTTTGTACATTTCATTCAGAATTATTAAAAATTGTATTAATCAAAATGATCAATCTATTAAAGTTTCTTTATGTGGGCTTACTTCTTTACTAATTTTTCAGACTTTTATTCACGTTGGAGTTAATACCAACTTAATGCCTACAACAGGAATGACATTGCCATTTTTAAGTTATGGAGGTTCATCTTTAATTGGAAGTGCGATTCTTGCAGGGGTAATTTTAAATTATACTAAAAATAAGACTTACTTTTATGAATAAAAAAATTAAAGCATATATTGCAGCTGGAGGAACTGGTGGACATGTATTACCGGGTTATCATTTAGCTAAGCATTTAACCAATCAGAATTATGATGTTAATTTAATTATAGACAAAAGAGGGCATAGGTACATGGATCAATCAAGTGGTATTAAGTTCTTGATTTTACCATCATCACCATTAACCAATAAGAACTTTTTAAAAATTTTCATTTCATTAAATTTAATTTTTTACTCAATTTTAAGATCTTTAATATTTCTAATATTTAATAGACCTTCGCTTATCTTTGGAATGGGAGGATATGCTTCATTTCCTATATGTGTTGCGGCTAGTATTTTAAAAATCAAATTTTTTATTTATGAAAATAATTTGGTGATTGGCAAAGCTAATCAATATTTGCTTCCTCTAGCAAACAAAATATTTGTAGCAAATAATGAGATTGAGGGGATACCAAAAAAATATAACAACAAAGTAATTGAAATAGGAAATATTATAAAAAAAGAGATCTTATATAGCTCTAATAAAAATAGCCATTCATCAAATTATCAAAAAATGAATATACTTGTACTTGGGGGGAGCCAAGCAGCAAAAATATTCGCTGAAAAACTCCCTAATATATTCCAAACTTGCTCAAGTCGAGGTGTTACACTTAAAATTTTTCAGCATTGTTTACCCAGTCAAAATGATAAGCTTAAAAATTTTTATGAAAAAAATAATATAGAATGTGAAATTTTTAATTTTACTTATAATTTAGAAAAATATTTTTCAAGAGTAAATTTTGCAATCACAAGATCCGGTTCTTCAATGTTGGCTGAATTAACTAATGCGAAAATTCCTTTTATATCAGTACCTTTGCCATCATCTGCAGATAATCATCAGTTAAAAAATGCAAATTTTTATCAAAAAAAAGGATTAGCTTTTTTGATTGAAGAGAAGGATATAAGTTCGAAATTATCCGATCTTATTGCAAATGTCTTCAAAAATAAGGATATTTTAAAAAAGATTATTAACGATCAAAGTCAATATTCTGACAAAAATGTCTACAAGAATATTAATCAAATATTAAAGAAAACTTTTAATGAAAAGAATTAATTTAGGTCAAAAAGACATAATTCATTTTGTGGGTATAGGAGGAATTGGCATGAGTGGCTTAGCACAAATAATGAAAAACATGGGTTTCAGGATCCAAGGAAGTGACCAAAGTAAAAGTAAAAACACCTCAATTTGTATAAAAGCGGGAATAAAAATATTTATAGGACATTCAAAAAAAAACGTAGCCAGTTCTACAATTTTAGTAAGATCTTCTGCTATTAAAGATAATAACAGTGAGATAAAATTTGCAAAGTTAAAAAAAATACCAATTTATTCTAGAGCAGAGGTGCTCGCTGATGTAGTTTCACTTAAAAAAAATATCATCATTACTGGATCCCACGGGAAAACAACCACAACCTCGCTGGTATCAAGGATACTTTCTGATCAAAAACTTGATCCTACTATTATAAATGGAGGAGTAATCAACTCATTCAACAGCAATGCAAAATTAGGAAAAGGAGAGTGGTCAATTTTGGAGGCAGATGAGTCAGATGGAAGTTTCTTAAAATTACCCATTAATTACTCCATTGTAACAAATATTGATTATGAACACATAGATTTCTATAAATCATTCAAAAATTTAGAGGACTCATTTATTAAGTTTATAGATAAAACACCTCCTACCGGTAAATGTATAATTTGTATTGATAACAAAAATATTAAAAAAATATTCAAAAAAATAAGGAATAAAAACATTTTAACATATGGAGAAAGCAGAAATGCTGACTATAAAATTTCTAATATAAGATTTAAGGTAAGTTATTCTGTATTTGATTTACATTATAAAGACATAGAAAAGAAAAAAAGAGTCATAAAAAATATAAATTTAAAATCCCTAGGTAAACACAATGTTTTAAATGCAGCTGCTGCTGTAGCAGTATGTTTAAATATCGGGGTAAATAAAAAAATAATTAAAAGATCTTTAAAAAAATTTACGGGTGTACAAAGAAGAATGACAAAAATTTTCTCACATAAAAAAAATGATTTTTATGATGATTACGCTCACCACCCGACAGAGATAAAATCAATCTTAGAGGGAGTAAAAAACATCTGCAAAGACAGAAAGATAATATCTGTGTTTGAACCTCATCGATATTCAAGAGTATTATCTCTAAAGAAAGAATTCGCAAGATCTTTTATTAAATCTAATTTAGTAATTCTTTGTCCTTTATATGCTGCAGGTGAAAGGAAAAACCTTAGATATAATACTCACAAATTTGCAAAATTGATTTCCAATCTTTCAAAAACGCAAGTTATTGTTATTAGAGACTTTAAAGAATTAGAAAAATACTTTAAAAATAATTTAATTAGTAATGAAATCATAATTGGAATGGGTGCTGGGTTAATTTCTAAACACATGAATTCGCTAAAAACTATCTTATGAAGCTTAATCAAGAATTAAATAAAAAATTTGAGAAGAATATTTTAAATAATATTAAACTTTCTAATTATAGTTGGTTTAATCTAGGCGGACCTGCAGAATATTTATTTAAACCATTAAATAAGAAACAATTAATTGAATTTTTAAAAGACAACCAAAAAAATAAATTAAAAATAACCATTCTTGGCGCAGGCTCTAACACTCTCATTAGAGATAATGGCGTCAAAGGTGTAGTGATCAAACTTGGACTAGGTTTTTCTGATATAAAGTTAGTTGATAAAGATATTATAGAGGCAGGTGCTGCAACTTTGGATCGAAAACTTTCTAATTTTGCTAAAGATAATGGAATTGCAAATCTTGAGTTTTTATCTTGTATTCCAGGCTCTATAGGAGGTGCAGTCATTATGAATAGCGGTTGTTATGGTTATGATATTTCAAAAGTTTTATCTTCAATAAGAGTTATAGACATGAAGGATTGCAAGGAAAAAGAGATAAAAAAAGAGGAAATTCAGTTTTTTTATAGAGGAACAAATTTATCGAAAGATTTTTTAATTACATCTGTGAAACTTAAAGGAAACGTTGACTCAAAGAAAAAAATTGAAAAAAAACAAAATCAAATGATTGAGGAAAAAAAGTTATCTCAACCAAGTCAAATTAAAACATGCGGAAGTACCTTTAAAAATGTTAGCGATAGCAAAAAGGCTTGGCAATTAATAAAAGAATCTGGCTGCGATGAATTTAAAGAGGGTGACGCTATGATATCAAAGAAACATTGCAATTTTTTTGTGAATAACGGGAATGCTAAATCATCAGATATTGAAAAATTAATTAATAAAGTTAAACAGGCGGTATCTGACAAATCAGGAGTTAATCTTGAATTGGAGATTAAAATAATTGGTGAATAAAAAAAATTTTAAAAGAGTGCTTGTGGTACTTGGAGGCAATTCAGGTGAGAGATCAGTAAGTCTTGACAGCGGAAAAGCTTGTATAAGGGCCTTAAAAAAAAAAAAATATATTGTCTCATCTTTTGATCCAAAGTTTAAAAACCTAAATTTAATAAAAAAACAAAAATTTGATGTAATTTTTAATGCTTTGCATGGAAAAGATGGAGAGGATGGAATTGCTCAAACTTACTTTGAATATTTGAGAATTCCTTATACTCATTCCGGGGTTGTAAGCTCATATAACTCAATGAATAAATCTATTTCAAAGAAAATATTTATTAAAAATAATATTCTTACTCCAAGATCTTTTAGTCTTACCAAAAATGAAACTGACTATAACAACATTAAAAAATTAATAAAAAAATTTAAAATAAAATTTCCTATTGTAATAAAACCAAATAATGAGGGCTCAAGTTTGGGTGTAAAAATTGTTAGAAAGTTTGGTGATTTAAAAAATAAAGTTCAAAATCTTGTAAAAAAATACGATAACTTAATTTTTGAACAATATATTGGCGGTCAAGAAATACAAGCAGCGGTTATTAATGGAAGTGCTCTTGGAGCAATTGAATTAATTCCTATGAGATCCTTTTATGATTATAAAGCAAAATATATGAAGTCTGCTAATACAAAACATATTATGCCTGCAAGACTAAAAAAAAAAAAATATAGTGAAGTTCTGCGAATAGCAAAAAAAGCTCATCAATCTTTAAACTGTAAGGGAGTTACAAGGGCAGATTTTAAATTTTACAATAATAAGTTTTATCTTTTAGAAATTAATACACAACCTGGGATGACTAATTTATCACTAGTGCCTGAGATAGCAAATTATTGTGGGATAAATTTTCAGGATTTAGTTGAAAAAATTCTGTTAGATGCAAGTGTAAATAGATGAAAAAAAGATTGATAATTAGTCTTATGTTACTCCTTTTTCTAAGCACATATAATATACAAGATAGTTATAAAATTGGCTCTCAATTTACGATAAAAAAAATTATTGTAGAAAATAATTCTATCCTTGATGAGGAAATAATAAAAAAAGAGTTGACTTTTTTATATGATGCAAATCTTTTCTTTCTTAGATTAAATAAAATCAAAATTAATTTAGAAAATATTGATTTTATAAAAAGCTTTGAGGTCAAAAAAATATATCCAAATAAAATTAAAATCAAAATTTTTGAAAAAAAACCTATAGCGGTTATTCAATATAAAAAAGAAAAAAAATATTTCACAGAAGATGGAGATGTCATAAAATTTGTAAATTTAGAAGATTTTGATAATCTACCATTAGTTTTCGGAGATTATGAAAATTTTAGAATTTTCCAGAAGTCCTTAAAAAATATTAATTTTCCTTTTGATCAAGTAAAAAAATTTTATTTTTTTGAGTCAAAAAGATGGGATTTAGTCACAACTAGGAATCAAACAATTAAACTTCCAACAAATAATTACGAAAAAAGTCTGAAAAACTTTATTAATTTAAAAGAACAAGCAAATTTTGAAAAATATAAAACTTTTGATTATAGAATTACTGGCCAACTTATTTTAAAATAAGTGATGCAGGTAAAATCACCCAATTTATTTATAGAAATAAATAATTTGGAGTTTGTTTTCATTGTGATCGACAATTTGGAAAACAATGAGGATAAATTTTTGTATAAAAATTCAGTTCCTTTAGAAGGAATGGAAAACAACAAAATTTCAGATTTTGATTTAGTTTTTAATACTTTAAAAAAAAATATTTTCTTAATTGAAAAAAAACTAAATTATGTTTTTAAAGATATTATTTTAGTTTTAAATTATTTTGATTACACCTTAACAAATCTCTCTGGTTTTAAAAGATTGAATGGGTCTCAATTAGTTAAGGAAAATATTTCTTACATTATAAATTCACTTAAAGCAGAGATAAATTATACTCAAAAAGATAAAACAATTATTCATATTTTTAATGTAAAATATTTTCTAGATAAAAAAGAGATAGAAAATTTACCGATTGGATTATTCGGAAACTTTTATTCTCACGAACTTTCATTTTTTTTAATAGGAAATAACGATTACAAAAATCTAATTAATATTTTGAAAAATTGTAATTTAAAAATAAGAAAAATTATTTCCAAAGATTTTTTAAAAGGCTCTTACATAGTAAAAAAAAATCTAAATCTTAGGTCTTTTTTAAAAATAGAAATAGACAAAAATAAATCCAATATTTTTTACTTCGAAAACTCATCATTAAAATTTAAAGAAGACTTTAAGTTTGGTTCAGATCTAATAATGAATGATATTTTAAAAGTTACAGGGATAAAGAAAGAAAATATAATTGAAATTTTAGGTGAAATCGATTTTTCAAAAGATTTAAACGAAAACGATTTAATAGAAAAAAAATTTTTTACGGAAAATTCTTATCGTAAAATAAAAAAGAAATTACTTTTAGATATTGCTAATGCGAGGATTGAAGAAATTTTGGAAATTTTACTTACCAAAAATTCTAATATTTCTAGTTTTGTAAAAAAAGATTTGCAAATTTTTTTACAGATTAATGATAAGCAAAATTTAGATTTATTTTCACTAAATTACAAATTATTTTTTTCAAAAAAAAATCTATCAAATTTAAAACTTTACGAAGATACAAATACTGAAAGCCTATACATAAACGCTAATAAACTTGTTCAATATGGGTGGAGCAAAGAGGCGGTTCCAATTGTGCAAGAAAAAAAGTCTAAAATTTCCAGACTTTTTAATCTCTTTTTTAAATAGGACCTGTTATTTTTAGAAACATTAGTTGTTTTAATTCATAAAGTAAGATTTTGTATAAAACTAAATGCAAAAGATATTTCAAAAAACTCTTAATGATAATATAGAACTCAAAGGTATTGGGTTACATAATGGGTTAAAGGTAAATTTACAAATCAAACCCGCAAAACCAAATACGGGTATTGTTTTCAAAAGAGTAGATCTAAGTGAAAATAATCTTATTCAAGCAGATTTTAAAAACGTCGTTGAACCAATTTTGTGTACTAAATTAAAGAATGATAATGGAGCAAGTATTTCAACAGTTGAACATTTAATGGCTTCTTTTTATGGAGAGGGTATTGATAATGCTTTAGTAGAGGTGGATGCACCAGAAATTCCGATTATGGATGGTTCAGCGGTTGATTTTGTTGATGCTATAAGATCAGTTGGAACCGAGGATCAAAATAAATTAAGAAAATTTATTAAAGTTCTAAAAAAAGTAGAAGTTGTTGATGGACCAAAGTTTATATCTATAGAGCCACTTAACGAGGATTTAATTATTGATTTTGAATTAATTTATAATAATCCTTTGATAAGAACGAGAAGAAAAGAATTTAAATTAAGTATTGATGATTTATCTCCAATTTATAATTCTAGAACTTTCTGTTTATACGAAGATATTGATAATATTAAAAGAATGGGTTTAGCAAAAGGAGGTTCTTTAGATAACGCTATTGTGGTTCAAGGTGACAAAATATTGAATGACGAGGGATTAAGAAATAGACATGAATTTGTTTATCATAAAATTCTAGATTGTTTAGGTGATATAATGCTCTCTGGAAGTCGTATTCACGGGCACATAAAGACCTCTCAAGGTGGACACGCCTTAACTAATAAGCTTTTAAAAAAGTTTTTCTCTGATAAATCAAATTGGCGACTTGAAAATTTTGAAAATTCAGAAAAAGGAAATCAAAATTCTCACCTTAATACAGCTACAATCAGTGCTTAAGATTGTAAAAATTTACCATTTAATTATATTCTGATATTAATCTTAAATATGAAATTAAGATTATTTATTTTTATAAGCTCGTTTTTACTTGTAGTTTCCTGCTCTAAAAAAGAAGAAGTTTATAGTCCTTCAAAAAAAATCGATCCTTATTTAATTTACAAAGAGGGTGTAAGTTTATTTGAAAGGAACGATTTTTTTAATGCTAGTAAGAAATTTTCTGAAGCAGAGCTTAACTTTAACGATCCAAGTTTAGCGGCAAAATCAGCAATAATGGCAAGCTATTCTTTATATGGAATAAATTTTTACAATGAGGCTGAGGAAAATATAAAAAGATATTTACGAACTTATCCTGCAGATAATAATAATGTTTATGCACACTATTTATTAGCCATCATTTTTTATGAACAAATAAGTGATGAAAAAAAAGATACTTCTCCGTTAATAAAAGCAGATAAACAAATAGATTTTTTTATAAAAAAATATCCAGATACCGATTATGCAAGTGATTTAAAATTTAAAAAAGATCTCATACAAAATCAACTAGCAGCTAAAGAACTTTATGTTGCTAAATTTTACATTTCAGTAAAAAAATGGGTACCAGCAATTAACCGATTAAAAAATATTATAACTAATTATGAGAGAACTGTATTTGTTGAGGAAGCTCTTCATCGCTTAGTTGAGATACACTATCATTTAGGTATGGAGGAAGAAGCCACAAAGTATGCAAGTATTTTGGGATATAACTATAATTCTAGCCAATGGTTTGAACAATCTTACAAGATTTTAAATAAGGATTATAAAATAGCTAAAAAAAAGACAATTAATAAAAGGGAGAATGATAGTTTTTTTAAGAAAATAATAAATATAATTAATTAATGAATGAAAAAAACAAAATTATTAGTAAATACAAGAAAAAAATTAAGCAAATAAAACTTCTTAACGACTCTTATTATAATAAAGACACTCCAAAAGTAACGGACGCAGAGTATGATGATCTGAAAAAAGAAGTTTTAGAACTTGAAAATAAGTTTAATTTTTTAAAAAAAATTGATTCTATTTCTAAAATAGTAGGAGCTAAACCTTCAAATAAATTTAAAAAAATTAAACATCTTAAACCAATGCTATCTTTATCAAACGCTTTTGACAAAAATGATATTGATGATTTTTTTAAGAAGATAAATAATTTTTTAAACATAAATGATAAATATATGGAATTATACTCAGAGCCTAAAATTGATGGGATATCTGCCACATTAATTTATCAAAAAGGTAAATTGATCAGAGGTCTTTCTAGAGGAGATGGTGTGATTGGAGAAGATATCTTAGAAAATTTAAAAACAATTTCAGAAATCCCCAAAAAAATTAAGAATGACAATGTTCCTGAATTGTTAGAAATTCGCTGTGAAGTTTTTATAGGTAAAAAAGATTTTATTAAAATAAAAGAAAAATTTGCTAATCCTAGAAATGCTGCAGGTGGATCATTAAGACAAAAAAATTCAAAGGAAACCGCTAAAATTCCACTCAAATATTTTGCTTACGGTTTTGGAGCGATTGAACCAATGAAATTTGATAAACAGTCGGATTTTTTAAAAAAATTAAGTGAATGGGGGTTTTCAATCAATCCTTTATCTAAAAGTGTGCGAGGTATTAATGAAGTAGAAAAACAGCATTCCGAAATCGATAGTCTAAGAGCATCCTTAGATTATGATATTGATGGACTTGTACTAAAAGTAAACGATTTAAATTTACAAAAAAGATTAGGAAACACTTCTAATTCACCTAGATGGGCTATCGCATACAAGTTTTCAGCAGAGAAAGCAGTTACGAAAATAAGAGATATAACTATTCAAGTAGGGAGGACAGGAGCGATTACTCCTGTTGCAAAAGTTGAACCTGTAAATGTGGGTGGTGTTGTAGTTTCAAACGCCACTCTTCATAATGAAGATGAAATTTTTAGAAAAGATATAAGGATTGGTGATACTGTTCAAATCCAGAGAGCTGGAGATGTAATACCACAAGTATTATCAGTTGAAATCTCTAAAAGAGATAAAAAGAGCAAAAAATATATTTTTCCATCTACTTGTTTATGTGGATCTCAAACAAAAAAAGAAATTAGCAAAAATACAAAAAAAGAAGATGCTGTAAGAAGATGTGTTAAAGGATATGATTGTAAATTTATTGCAAGAGAAAAACTAAAACATATTGTTTCAAAAGAAGCATTGAATATTGATGGATTAGGAAAAAAGGTTATTGATCAATTTTGGGATTTAGGTTTCATAAGAGAACCATCAGATATATTTGTTTTAAATTATACTAAAATTCAAAATTTAGAAGGATGGGGAGAGTTATCAATAAACAATTTAAAAAAAGCTATAAAAAAATCTCAGACAATTTCACTGGACAAATTTATTTTTTCTATAGGCATTAGACATATCGGTCAGGAGAATGCTAAGATTTTAGCGGGTTTTTTTGGATCAATTAAAGAATTTTCAAAACTATTTGACTTAAAGATTAGAAAAAAAACTTTGAAAAGTTTAATTGATTTAGATGGAATAGGAGAAACACAAATTTTATCTTTAGAAAGTTTTTTTTCAAATAAAACGAATACTAGAATTTCAATAGAACTAATTCAAAAACTTAATATTAAAAATTATATTATTCAAAATATTGATGGAAAATTTTCTAACAAAAAATTGATGTTTACTGGAGGTTTTCAGAATATGAGTAGATCAGAGGCAAAAGCTATTGTAGAAAATAATGGAGGTAAAGTATTAGGAACTATTTCAAAAAATCTAGATTTTTTAGTTGTAGGAGATTCTAAACCAACAAAACGTAAAATTGATCAAGCAAAAGAATTAAATATAAAAATCCTTCAAGAAACTGAATGGAATAAAATCTTAAATAGCTGAACAAGCTTTTTTGAGCTCAACCATTTCAAGCCTATTCATAAAACCTCTAATATTATTAAAAACTTTTTTGTGATATCTATTTAACCACCTTTTTTCTTTATTATTAAGCATATTTATTTCTATTAGATTTTTATCAATAGGAACCATCGTTAAATTTTCAAAAAATTTTTTATTTTTCTCTTTTTTTACATAAATTAAGTTTTCTATTCTAATTCCAAAATTATTTTTTTCATAATAACCAGGCTCATTTGATACGATCATCCCCTCTTTAAATCTAATATGATTACTCTTAGAAATTGCTTGAGGCCCTTCATGGACATTAAGAAAATATCCAACCCCGTGTCCTGTGCCATGAGCATAATTAAGATTAACTTGTTTAAGATATTTTCTAGCTGCAATATCAATCTTTGAGCCTGTTGTTGTATTTTTTATCTTAAAACTCGAGACGGCAATATGCCCTTTTAATACCCTAGTAAAAATATTTTTTACTCTTTGGTTAGTGTTATTTAATGAAATTGTTCTAGTTACATCTGTTGTTCCAAACTCATATTGCCCTCCAGAGTCTACAAGGTATATATCTCCATTCTTAAGTCTTCTATTAGTTTTTTTAGTGGCATTATAATGAATTATTGCACCATTAGGCCCTGTTCCCGAGATTGTTGGAAAACTTAAAAATTTAAATTTATTACTTTCTTTTCTAAATTGATATAATTTACTAGCAGCACTAATTTCAGTTATTTTTCTTGAAGAAAAGTTTCTCTTTATCCAAAAAAGGTATTTTGTAAGAGCAACACCGTCGTAAATGTGTATTTTTTTGACATTTTTTATCTCTACCTGACTCTTAATTGATTTAAGATTGTAGATAAGATCTTCAGTGTTAAGTATCTTATTTCTTTTTAAAATTGTTTTTTCAAAAAAAAGAGAACAAGTTTGCCTATCTATTAGAAATTTTTTTTTTCTTATTTTAGATATAAATTTCTCAATTAAATTTATATCTAAAAATTTTACTTTACTAAAATTTCTTTTTAGTTTTGAGGATAATTTATTAAAATCACAAAAGAAAATTACAGTCCCTTTTTTTGAAATTAAAGAGTGACTATAAGGGATCGGGGAATATTTGCTATCTCCTCCTCTGATATTAAATAACCAAGCATTATTTTCGCTAGAAGTAATTAATTGAAAATCTGCATTTTTTTTTTTTAAATTAGAAATAATTTTATTGATTTTGAACTTAAATGTATTTCCTACTGAAAAAGTAGGAAGACTGTAGAATTTGTCATTATTTTTTTTAAATTTTCTTTTCCAAATTTTATCAACTAAATTATTTTTAATAGGTTTAAGTTTACAACTATTTTTACCGAAAAACGTATTTAAAGTTTTTTTTGTAAATAGTTTAGGATCAAAACCAATTGAAATCTTCTTACCTTTTAAAATATCATAAGGCATTCTTTTTGGAAAAGTAATAATTTTAAAAAATTTCCCACACTCTTTTGAGGCTTGCAAAGTATATCTTCCATCAACAAATAAAAAATTGTCTTTTTTTAGTATTAAAGAGAAACCATAAGAGCCAGTAAAGTTAGATATGAAATTTAATCTGTCGTTATAGTTAGGAATATATTCTCCAAAAAATTCGTCATTCTTAGGAATTATGTATCCGTCAATCTGCTCTTTTTGAAAAGAATACTTAAGCTTTTTTATTTTTTCCATTTTAACATTTTATTTTTTTTATACCTATCCCATCCTGGGCTTCTATAACTCTCATCAAATTCTATTGTGTTATCTTGATTAAATTCAAAATCATCTGTTGTAGAAATATCAGTTTCATTTTTTTCAACACTGTTATCCGGTATTTCATTAATAAATCTTGAGGGTAAAGCATCCATCCAATCTCCGTGATATGCCCGTTTCATCGCAAATGATAAAAAAGCCTCTTTTTTTGCCCTAGTGATACCTACGTACGCCAATCTACGCTCCTCTTCTAAACCAAAATCACCTTTTTCCTCTATGGATTTTTGATGAGGAAATAATCCCTCCTCCCAGCCTGGTAGAAACACCACATCAAATTCTAAACCTTTTGCTGCATGCATTGTCATCAAATTTACTTTAGCACCTTCCCATTCTTGATCTATTGAAGTAGCTAGAGCAACATGCTCTAAAAAACTTTGTAAATTTTCGTAATCTTGCATTGCTCTTAGTAATTCTTTTATATTTTCCAATCTATTTTCATTCTCTAAATCTTTTTTATTTTTAAGTAATGAAGAGTATCCAGATTCATCTAAAACAAGTTTTAATAAATCGAAATGTTTCATTTTCAAAGAGTCTTTTCGCCATTTGTGAATCATATTGATTAATTGACTCATTGCAGTTTTTATTTTTGGTTTAAAGTCTCCTCTTTCCAAAATTTTTATAATTGAGTCCTCCAGACTTAATTTATTATTTTTACCAAACAAATAAATTTGATTTAATGTACTTTCACCAATACCTCGTTTTGGAGCTCCAATAACTCTTTCTAAAGCTAAATCGTCAAATTTTTGATTAATTATTCTTAAATAAGCCACAGCGTCTTTTATTTCTGCTCTTTCGTAAAATTTTATACCTCCTAAAACTCTATATCCAATGCCGACTTGAAGAAATCTTTCTTCAAATTCTCTAGTTTGATAAATCGCTCTGACTAATATCGAAACTTCGTTTAAAGAATACTTTTTTTTAATCTTTTGTTCTATTATATCACTTACACCTTGAGCCTCTTCTTTTCCAGTTCTGTAACAATTCAATTTTACTAACTCTCCCTGATTAGCTGCGGACCATAATTTTTTTCCAACTCTATTGGAGTTATTTGCAATCAAATTTGAAGCTGTCTCGAGTATATTCTTTGTTGATCTATAGTTTTGCTCTAGCTTGAATACTTTGCAATTTTTATAAATTTGATCAAAAGTAAGAAAATTTTTAATTTCTGCTCCTCTCCAGCTGTAAATTGATTGATC
>MDSZ01194122.1_pt1 | contig 16158 bp, 10 predicted proteins | sample 811201 | NCBI WGS metagenome assembly MDSZ01 (sample SAMN05326647, study PRJNA326480) | marine metagenome | isolation source: seawater | place: Indian Ocean: North | collected 2010
AGCGTCAGCCCCGATATCTCGGCGCCGGCGGCCCCCGGCGCCCGGAGACCCAGCTCTTTCCGGCCGGACGCGCCCGAGTACAGGCTCCAGGCCAGCGCCGTCTTGGACACCAGACTTAGCAGGCAGAAGTAGAACTCGGTGTCCAGGTACCGCTGCTGGCCGGGGTTCCACAGGTACCAGATCTGGGCGCCGGCAAAGCACGAGAAGAACAAGAACTGCGTCACGATAATGACGTACAGCGCGTCGGGCGGGTCCTCGGCGTTGGGCCCGGGGTGCTGCAGGCTGTCGTGGAAGACGGCCACGGGCATGAACCAGGCGCCCAGCAAGTAGGGCACCCACGCCAGCGTGAAGATCCAGATGGGGTCTATGATGAATGGGCTCTTGAAACCGGTATCAAAAACAGTTTCAGCACTGATGGGTTGCCTGTCATCCGTGTCGGGCTCCTTTTCGATTTTCATTGGGTAGATGTTAATTTCGTATTTGAAGCAACTAGCAAGTAATATCCCAAGTAAAAGCAACCCAATGTGCCCCCCCAGCACCACCTGCGTCACAACGCGCAACGTGTCTATATCACGCGTCACCATAGGCCACGCCAGCACGGCCGCGTACGTGACATACAGAATTCCAACACTCTTGATGTGCGTCTCTTCTGCATAGGGCGCCAGCTTCAACAGGCACAGTGCAATACCGCCCAGCGCAATGAACGCGGCGTTCCACGCGAACGCCTCGCTTTCAACAATAAACAGCGCTATGAATGTACCAAATTGAGCCAGGTCGTACGCAGTATACGCCCATACGTAAAAACGCTGTGTGTGCACTGCAAGCAAAGAATTGCGAAAGCATTCAAACACGTTGCATGGCAGTGAAATACGTTCGGTGATCCCAAAAATAACAGGATTGTACTCAGTGCGGTCAGCATCAATATTTGTGGACCACCCGGCTTTCATCCTGGCCGCCGCGTCGCTGAAGTAGCCAAACATCTGCACCGTTCCAACGGACACACACAGCGGCACCAGCGCAATCACATCCGTGATACCACACAAGAAACTCCACGAAGCGAACATGATGCTGGCGCTGAAGGCGTACTCGAACCACCGCATCCAGTGCTTGCCATTGCGTATGTTATCACTATAGTGCCCACCCCAATCCAGCACCACCGCCAGGTGCTGCAAGGTCGACAACAAGTGAAACGCCAGCACCATGTATTCGATGTTTGCCTCGCTCAGCAGGCACGGCACGGTCCGCACAAAGCAGCCGCCGTCCTGGCACCCGTCGGGGCCAAAACCGGGAGCCGCCGTGGTGCCGGTGTCGTTTGAGAACTTGCCCCACTGGGACCGCCCAAAGGTAACGTACGCCGTCCACGTGCCGTCTGAGCTGGCCAACCACGCCAGCGCCACGCCCGACGCCAGGTGCAGCACGAACAGCATCCCGTTCCACCACTTCAGATGCGTGACGTTAATTTTGTCAACCTCAAAGGTAAACATGACGGCGCCGGCGGCGAACGCAAACAGCACAATGAACACGCCGGACACGGGCTCGTGCATGAACCCTTTGCTGTTCTTGTCGTCGCGATACAACAGCCACGGGATCAACCACCCGATGCCAAAGGTGACAGACACCAAAACGAGACGTCCTAATTCTTGCGGACAAGATGCTTTAGGCATGCTAACACTTTTACACCACCGTGGACAGCGCCAGCTTATAGTGGTGTGTGCGTTGCCTTGGCCAGCTGCCAGTCCCGGTACGCTATCTTACTCACCCACGACACGACGCACGCGCTCGTCACGACGAGCTCGGTAACGTGCACGGCGGCCCAGTGCCCGGAACTTCCCAGGATAATGCCTAACACGACGCCGACACTCACAAAGCCCAATTCCAAAAACCAAGTTGCTTCCGGGTAGTAGTGTCTGTATATGCGCAACTTTTGAATTTCCCTTTTGTCGGGTGTGTCGGGTGTGTCGGGTGTGTCGGGTGTGTCGGGTGCGTAATACCCAATGACGGAAAACAAAGCCAGCGTCATCGCCCAGTACGCAAGAACTATCGGGCGCTGGTCCGGCTGCTCGTCGTACTTGATGTGCCACACGTGGTTCATGGGCAGAGTCGTCAGCGAAATACCAAAGAACGCTGTCAGTGCGCGACGCCGCCAGCTGCCTTCGTAAATGGCATAGACCGCTAGCACCGCCAGTATCACGGCACCGGGAAACACGTAGTACGCGAAGCCATCATCGTTCGCAAAGCTGGGCGTCGTCTCGACGCTGTCCGTGAACTGGTACGCCACCAGTAACGCAATGTAGATCACCGAAAATACAACCAACGGTCCACTTTTGAAGACGTCCGTCCGGTACAGCATGTGCAGCATGGACGCCATGAACGGGATGTACAACGCACGCGACAGCTCGGCGGCCTCGTTGTTGTCTGCCACGACCGTGCCGTTCGTTGCGACAAATTCCGATACCAACACGCCGATCCGCAGCTGTTTCAGCACCGCGTTTCCCTGCGAAGAGGCCGAAAAGTGCGATATCAAGACCGTTTCGGACAAATTTGGGGCCTGCCACGTGTAGGTGTACGAATCACTTCGACTCTGGTGCCACTTCGTGCTGGGGCACGGCTTTTGCCCCTGGCTGGGGTCAACGCCGTCGTGTGCGGTGATGCTGCCGTGCGTTACGTCGTCGAACGCATTTGTCCAGTCTCTGGTGTTCACAATCCGTATATCATAGCTTTGCCCCGGCTGGTACGCCGTTTGCACCACGGTGCCGTTCAGCACCTGTATTGTCACGTCGTTTGGGTCTGGAATCGGATTTGACCACATCGCCGAGCTCCACGCCTGCCTGGTGATTCTCCGGGGCGGGCTGTGCAAGTTTGATTTCAGGCCACATGCCATATAGGTCGGGTGCGCAAGCGCAAGCCGAGCGGCGGCGCAGAGAACAACAATGGATGCGCGCATCGCTGTTGTTGTCGCTCAGCGTGGCCCACCGAAGTTTATAGTTGATTCTGCTAGGGCGGCCCAGCACTCAGCACACCCACCACCGACGCCAGCCCGATCTCGCCCCAGCACTTTAATGCCGGCAACCTGGCGTACACCCGCTCGAGACCGGCCCGCGTGCCACCCACGCCGAACCAAAACCACATGGCGTGCAGCACCAGGGCCACCACCTTGTGCCAACCTTGGACACGATCTTGGCGCACGTGACGCCATGTCACCACGGGGACGTAATGCAAAACCACGTGAGCCGCCCACATCCGCCACCCGAACAGCGACCGCTTGTCTGCTGCCGCGCGCACCACACGATAATACCCCAGCATTGCGTACGTCGACACGACGGCCACCTGGTGCGCCACCACGACGCACACGGGCCGTGCCCATCCCAGCCTTTTTCCGCCTACCAGCACGGCCCCGTGCAGCACGGCGGCGTACCGCGACCAGCTGAAGCACGGGCGTTTGGACATGCGCGGCCAATGTAACGCAAAATCAAATTTATTACGACCTCGGTACACTCTACTCCGCTTCAACGTTGCCGCTATTCGGCACGGTGTACTCAACGGTCAGCTCGCACGAAATCGGGTAGTTGGCGTCGGCGTGCAGCTCTTCGCCGCACGACTTGTCGGCCGCAAAGTGCACGGACAGGCCGTTCTGCAGATCGGTCTTGGGCAGCTTGGTCAGCACGTTACTCTTCAGCTGCTCCAGGCAGACGTCGACTACGGACCGCTGCACCTTGAGCCACTTGCCTTCGCGCGTGCGCTCGGACGACGGGTCAAGCCCAAGCTTGTCCCAATTGCGGCTGATGACGTCGGCCACCACGTGATCCTTGTCCAAGTAGTAATAATCCTGGCCAGGAAACGGGATGATGCCTTCATGCAAAGTTTCGGCCTTGACCGACCCGTAACGCTCGACGAGATCTTCGTTGGCAATCTGCTGCGGCGAGTACAGCACCGTCTCGGCGCGCGACGTCTCCCACGGCATCATGGCCAGCAGCGGACTGAACTTGTCGCTGGGCCGGGCGCCAAACGACTCTGCGTTGTGCTCGAGCCAACCCAGCTCGTTGCGCGCCGCCGAGCTCAAAGGCGCCGCGTTGTCGCCTGCCAGCTGCGCGCTGACAAGAACGGTGGCACCGAGCGGATTGTTCCACGCCGACGTGCTAACCTTTTTGATGATGGCATTCTTCAGCTCGGGGTCGCTACCCAGCGACGCCACCTGCACAACGCCGTCGTTCATGAGATCAAGACCCTTGGCGTTTGCCGTGACCAGCACGCGTGCGGAATGCGTTTTTACAGCCTGCGGTGCAGCGCCCGATGTGACATTTTTATTTTTGTCCTCCATTGCTGTCTCGGGTGCAACGGCTTTGTTGTTGTTCTTTGAGTTTTGCAGCAAGCTCATGTATACAAGGGACAATACAAGTTACATGACCGTTGACGCCGTTGGTATTTATAGTGTTGCGCGCGGCCGTCAAAAATTAAGCACAACGTCGTTCGAATTGTCGCGTGGCAAAAAGGGATTAGTTTCTTGACATTCTCGAAAATAACCAGTAGCATTACTTTTCTTGAGGTTCCGAACTCTTGCATTATCATTGTTAGATAGTGTTTTGTCCTCAAGCAGTGGGTTATGTAAGCTTAACCCTTCCAAAACCAAAGCAACGGTCAAGAACACGGCCTGCTCCGTGCCCAGCACCCAGTACGACCGCAAATCGTCCACCGTTGTACTGAGAGCCAAGAAAATCATAGCGGTAGACAGCAAGTGCAAGCTGCGCTGGTGTGTAGACAGCCTGTAGATGGTCCACGCCACAACAGCGCACAGCATGTTCAGCCGCACGGCCTCGTGCATCTGAAACAAGCATTCAAAGTCGCTGGACCCAGTGGTGTTGTGCACGATTTGGTTGTGGTAAATGAGACCGTACACCTCCATCTCAGAATCCACTACGTCACAGCGTTCTTCGTTTTCTGGGTGAATAATGACGCTTTGGTGCCACTTTTCCATAAAAGAAGTGCCGAGTGCCTGTGTTTCTTCGTATACGACCACCGTAATCTCGTGCAGCAAGTACAGGGTGTAAACATCCAGCAAGCACAGCACAATAGCCAGCGCAATGCGCCGCGCCAGCAGCACGTGTTTTTTCAAGTCATTTGTGTCGTCTGCGTTCCTCTGTGCAGCTTCGTCTTTTGTACCGGCAAAAAGCGGTATGACGCAAACAGTCACCAACGCGCTAACAAGCGCCAGCCAGTATATATAATTGTGGCGCAAGACAGAAATGTTGTTAAAATCGTAAGGCAGGGCTTCGGCGGTGACAACCGTGCACGCAAGCCACAATGCTGCAGCCAGCATGATCAATAAAGTTTTTTTGTCCTTGCTGCTGTCGTAGTGCTTATATGCTAAGAAGACTGCACCAAAAAAATTAGACACCAGCAAGAAGTACACAAGACTAGTGTTGAAGTACTTTGCCTCGTTGTATGAGCTCGTGGCAAAGTACCACAGCCATACTAAAACGACGAGTGCCGTTAGCATAACAAATTCTGTTCTATTGTCATTCGAAGTCATGTGCGCTTGTACGAACACTGTATTCACAAGCGCACCTACCTAGGCAAGCAATTCGCTTGTACCGGCTAGGTGACGGAACACTCGTTTATACTTGTGAAACCGACCAAGACCAATGTCCCAAGCAAGCGCCAGCACCAACGCCAGCGGCAAACGCAAGCGCCGGCGCACCGACGCCACGCACGAGACGCCCGCGCTTGAAGCCGCACCGGGGGCGCCACCGTGCAACACAATTCCGGACGAAACGTGGAGTCCAACGGTTGACTTTGCCTTTCTCTACAGCCTGGTCCGTCAAATCAGCCCCGAGGCCCAGCCGTCCATGCCGGTGCCCGAACACGACGCCGCGGCGCCCGAGCTGCAGGTGTGCACCCGAGCGTACGAAGACACCTTCTTGTTCGAGCCGGGCATGCACGAGAGGCCATGCGTGAACGGGCGCACGCACTGCGAAAGCGTGGCCATGAACGGTCCCGTGCTGAAAGAATTTCTGCTGCCGTCGGATGCCCCAGCCGCGGCTTCGACGCGCCCGTGCTTGCTGTGCATGCGCACCGCCATTGCTCAGGCGCACTTTCAGGCTTTGACGCAGCAGCACGGCAGCCAGCACATCATCTTGCAGCGCCACTGCAACGTGATCGGCGGAGCCGGCGAATACGCGCCCGAGGCGTGCTTGGTGCCGGCGTCGTGCGCAACAGGTCTGGTAGCGCCCATCGTGCTGCACACGCGATCAAGCCTTAAGGCAACGACGGTAGACGGCGTGCGCGGCTGGACGCAGCTGTACGCAACGCCAACGCATACCACGGACGCGTGCCACGACAACTCACACGAGTCTTTTTTAGCCCGTCTGGCAGTCTGAGCAACGACGCAGACTGCCCGACATTCGAAGATCGTTGTGCGTGCGCGCACTGGCTGCAGTTTGTCCACGCAACGTGTCGCGCGGCGCACGCTGCGTTCTGTCGCGATCCCCAGCGCAAGTGGGGGTGCAATCTTGCGCAGCTGTTGTTGCGCTGCTTTCCGCAAAAAACGTCGCTGCGCAACTTCACGCGCTACTGTGGCAACGCAGAAAACTTAAAGGACGACATTGTGCAACACGTGCTGGCTGCTGTGCGCGACATGCTGGTGTGCAAAGACTTGTCCGCGGACACTTTGCAGCGCGTGCACGAGGCCTTTGCTGCCGCAACGACGCAAGACTTTCGTCACTGGCTGGTGGGGCCGCCGGCCCGGTTCGCGCCCATGTATCTGGCGCTCCGGTGGCGTGTCGTCAGCGCCGTGCGCGACGTGCCGGCGCTCAGAACGGCTATCCGGCACCACATGACGGCGTGGCCAACGTACGAAAACTTTATATTAACCCAGGTGCACGCCGTGCGCCGCGCCGTCAACGCCGCCGGTCCAACTGAGCGGCTGCTGAGCGCGTGCGACAACGCCGTGAGCAACACGCGTGGCATGCGTGTTGTCATCAGCTCGTCGCCCAGCGCAATGTCTGCCATGGTGCGGCGCGCCGGCGTGGTCAACTCCGTGATGCGCACACGCCAAGCGCCGGCGTGCGAGCGCGACCACAAGCTTATGGAACAGTTGCTGAGGTTTTCGTGGCGTGCATCTTCCGTGCACGTGATCCACATGCTGACACAAGTGGGCATGTCGCCCAGCGCGCTGCACTTTTGGTCGCAGCCGTCGCTGTCGACGGACCGGCGTGCCGTCGTGCAGTGGTTGCCAACACTGCCACCCGACCAGCTGCAGCTGACACTCGAGCTGGCGCGTGCTTTGCTCGTGCGTGGCAAGGCGCGCCTGCACCGCCTGAGCCAGAACTGCCTGCAACAGCAGATCAAAGCTCGCGCTCGCCGCACCAAGCTCAAGCTGCTGACGACAAAGAGCTACATATTTGCGTGTCCGACGTGCCACCAGATCCGCGGTTTTGTGTGTCCCGCCACGTGCTGCAATGGCACGTCAACGCCAGTGGCCGTGCCGGGCATGGATAACTATTGCGCCATGGGGACAAGCCGTTGCATCGTGGATTTTGACGAACAGTTGCTGTACTGCGGCCGCCGCGTGGAGCGCAGCACCATGGGTGGTGTCGACTGCCGCCACAGCCTGTTGCTGCGCATACCCATCGACGGGTACATGTTGGAGTGGTTCGACCAGTTCGTGCTGCTGTGCCCGGGGTGCACACGCCTGGTGGCGCACCCAAGCATGCCAAACACAAGCGAGAACACGTACGGCGTCGACGGCTTGTTTCGCTGCGTCCGGTGCCGGTGCGGCGGCGACGAAACACCGGCACAGCCGCAGCCGCCGTGCAGCCACTGTGGTGAGATTGTGTCGTCCACCAGCTCGCACCAATGGCGCAGCCACGTGTTCTGCAGCCGCTGCCGCCGCAAGTGGATGGTGGTCGGCAACCCGGCGGAGCATCTGGACATGACCGTGGTGCACCGGGCCATCGACGAGCGCTGGAACCCCAGTCGCGTGGCGCGCGTTGCCGCCGACGCCGCCAGGTTGTCTAGTTAGAACTCAATGTTGTACGCGCTGGCGGCGCGCTTGCGCACGTGGGGACTCTGCCGGATGACGTCCGCGTCGTCGCGGCTGAGCAGCGTGTCTCGCTCGTGCAACATGCTGCTGGGTTGCGCACTAGGGGGTTGGAACATAGCTCGGGAGCTAGTGCTTACAGTGCCGGTCATTGTTTGATCATTGTTCGCATTTGCAGTATCTGCACTGGTGTCTGAAGTGCCAGCGCCACTAGCACCAGAACGACCTGTACCATTGCTTCCTGTCCTTTTTTCCATGAAATAATACACAAGCAAAAACACGCGCAAAGCATCTGGCAACAGCGTACGCACAAACCACGCGGCCAGTGCACCATTGACCAACGGCGCCCGACCCAAGCGCACGCACATTTGCACACGATCAGGTTCGTCGACCTTGCACCCAGCGTTGTTTGCAATCTGTGCCGCACAATAGTTGCGCGGCACCATCCAGAACGTTGCGTCTCCGCTGCACGACATGGTGTGATCCGCATCAGGGCAATCCAAGTCCATGACATCCCACGCCGCAATCAAGCTGGCCAAAAACAAGTAGGCGGCAACTAACCCATACGCAGACAATATATGCATTTCGTCAATGTCTAGTGACTTGTTCAGAATACAAACCACAAGTGCGACCCAACACAGACCGCGCAAGACCATGCCCGTAGCATCCATGTTTTGCAGGTGGTTGCCGCCCCCAAAGTCCCAGTAATCATGGGCCAAGCCACAGGGCGCCGAAACAGAATCAATGGTGGACAAAAACGCGGCTACCGAAATGGTCTCGCACGTCAGCATGTTCAACCACATGGCGCCTGGAAAAATGCCGTGCTCGCCGTGCATGTGTCTTCACGGTTATACTGGTGATAAAGACCGCGTACCTATATGGCGCGCAAAGCCCCACGTGCCGAGACAACGATCGGCATACCACATGCGCGCCCAACAGTTGTGTGCTGCATTACGCCCACGCGTGCAGCTGCCGGAGTTGTGGTCAGCTTTGCTGTTTTACTTCTCGCTGTCTTTTTTGTTTGAACTGCCCGAGCTGGCGCTGCTGCAGCAATCTCGCGACAACAATTACACGGCGACCCAGTACGGCGTCGTGGGCGGGCTCAGCTCGCTGCCGTGGGTCTTGAAACCCGTGTGGGGTCACATTGTGGACAAGCACGCCTTGCCGCTGGTTGTGTGGTGTCTGATGTGCTACGTCGTGTACGCCGTGGCGTTCTACGTGCTGACGCTGGATGTCAGCATTGAAATTTTTGCTTTGTGTGCCACCATGGTCAGCTGGTCGCTGTGCTTTATGGACGTCATTGTAGATTGCGTCACCGTAACGTACGTCCGAGACCACGAAACACAAGACAATTCGGGCACTTTCCAAACAAGAATATGGCAGCTGCGCGCCGTGGGCGGTTTGCTGGCGGGTTTGCTGGGTGGTGTACTGACCAGCGAAGTGGGCGCGGAAGCGGTGCTGTGGCTGTGCGCATTGCTGTTTGTGTTGCCGTTGTCGACGCTGTGCAAGTCCGCGCCATTTGCCAAACTGTACGCCCAAAAGCAAAGCATGGCACTGGATAGAAAACAGCAAAACCCGGAAACACGCCGCAACGCTTTGCGTTCCATGATGAGCGGAGTGTGCACGCCCGATCTGCGTGGCATGGTGCTGTTTTCGTTCCTGATTGCCGCAACGCCCAGCATTGGTGGCTACCTGAGTTACTACGTGCTCGAGCACGGTGTCACAGTGCTGCAGCTGACCATCGTGGACGTCGTGGACTACACGGCACGGTTGTCCGGTGCCACCATCTGGCATCGCTACTTGCGCGGCGTCACGTACCGAAAGCTTTTTGCTGTGTGCACGGTCGTTATCGTGGCGCTGAAGGCCGTCAACTTTATCCTGGTGTCCGGTTGGCTGCGCGAGAATTGGGAATACGCTTTGGTCGCAGGCGCCGACGGTGCCGCATTGTGCCTGGCTGCCCAAGTGCTGGTGTTGCCCATCATGAACTACGTGGCCAAAAGCTGCCAAGCCGGGCACGAAGGCCGCACGTACGCGCTGGCCATCAGCATCTCCAATCTCGGCGGCGCGCTCAGCGTGCTGATGGGCACGGCCATTGGCGGCAGCTTGCACGTCGGCGCCAACGGAGACTACAGCGCAATGGCGTCGCTGATAGCCATCACCGCCGCGCTGGCATTGGCTCCGTTGCTGGCCTTGCAGCTGGTGCCGGCTAACATTTCGGGGTACACGCGCACGCACTGCCAAGCCAAACGGGGCGCACGCCACGTCACACCGTGTCCTGGATCGGCGTGCGACGGTGACGACTACGACGACGATGACACCGGCGTGGAGCTCAGCGTCACGTCCACGAATCCGGCGTCTGTGGTTATCACCGACGTGCACGAGACCTATAAACATGACGGCGACGCAAGTTCTTTGAGAACAGTGTCTTAGCCATGAGCACGGTAAATTTGCCGTCTAACGTGGTACGCACAAAGCACGACGCGGATAACGGCATCCAGCACTTTCAATTCTACGCCAACGTAAACAACGTCAGAACCCCGGGTCTAAAAGTCGTCATCAAGAACTCGCCCAGCGACATCCAAGGCTCAGCCGCGTTCTTCAACTTGTTGGTGGATTGTGGCAGTCGTAACGAAAACCTAGACCAGCTGGGCGGCGCGCACTTGCTCGAGCACGCGTGCTTTTTGGGTTTGGGTGGCGAGCCACTGGGCGACGTGCGAGAATACTTTTGGACCCGACAAGGTGCACGCGATAACAACAACGCATTCACAACAGTGAACGCGATTAACTACAGCGCTGAAACAGAGATGGAGCACTACGACAATCTTTTGACCACCTTTACAAAAATGCTGTCGGGTGCCAATCTGCAAAACCTAGAAAACAATCGCTACTTCAGGCAAGAACAGCAAAACGTGGTCAGCGAGCACCGTCGTAACAACAACGCGGCCGAAAGCGCGCGGCGCACCATGGTTGCGGCCACCAGCATGGTAAACAGCGCTCTCGGTCTGCACAACGCGCGGCCCACCATTGGCAGCGAACGCGTGTACACCGCCATGACGCCCGACGACCTGCGCGCCCTGCACCGTCAATGCTTTTGTCCGTCGCGTGCTACTTTGGTGGTGTGCGGTTTGCAGGACACGGACGGCACCTTCCTAGAAAAGGTGCACGCTACGCTAGGCAAGGTGCCTATCAACACCGCAAGAGCACCTTTGCAGACACCCATGCCCACCATGCGTCAGGACATGAGCACTGGACAGCGCATGAAAATCATACAGTCTGGCAACGCCGCTACCTACGTTGCCTTTGCCACTGCGTACCCCGACATGGTCCAAGGATCAGCATCCGACAGGCTGAAGTCGTTTGCCAAGCGCATAACGCTGGACGTGCTGCACGAGCTGTTGCTGCCGTCTAGGGAAGGCCAGCAAGGCAGCGGACTGCTGCAAGATTTGTTTACGTCCAACTTTGTGTACCAAGGTGTCATTATGCCAGCGCAAAGCGGCTACGCCTCGCCCAGCGTGATGTTGATGGCGGTGCCGTCGGACAAAAATTCAGAAGCGCAGCGCGTGTTTGCGGTGCAAGCCAAAGTGCAAGAAATACTGTCTTATATGCTGCCAAACTTTTCGAATATAAACAATGCAGACAAAATGCTTGAAAACGCCAAGCGGCGTGTCATGGACAACGACAGCAACATGGCCAACGGAACTTTGCGCGGAATCTCGGACGCTTTGCTGCAAGGCGTGCGTTATCGTAACTCTGATTACTTTTTCAATCGACACCGGCACGTGCAAAATGTGACACCACAAATGATTGAAGAAGTCGCCAAAACGGTGTGGTCACCCGAGCGTCTGTCTATTGTGGTGCATTCGCAACACGACAAAACATTTAACGATCCCGGCAATGAAACACATTTCAACTTGGACACCGTGGCAAAATTTCAAATGCGTGCTGACACAAAGCTTGACGCAGATTCGTATTATTGTTCAAAACTTTCACAGCTTGGGCAATTCATGATACAAAACAGCGTGCAAAAACAAAGCAAAAACTGCATCGAGTGCACGCGCACGATCAAACCTGATTACTTGGCCGAGGTGCGTCTCACATACACCAACCTGGCACAAGGCATTGACAACTACGAGGAAGCAAAGGTGATGGCAGAGGCGGTTAATCGTTACGTCAACAAGGAAATGACTGACAGTTTGCCCGCAAATGCCAACGTGCAAGTCAGTGCCATGCCCACCGCACTAGGTTTCCACGTTTTTGTGCGCGCGCACCAAAACTATATTAACACGGCCGTGCACGAAATAAAAACGTGTTTAACCCATGCATCTGAAGACAAGATACAAACTGAGGTCGCAAACCTGGTAGCCTCACACGTGGCTCTGTTGAATGGCGACAAGATGACAAACGCAAACGGGATCGCAAACGAATTGCTAGCGAAGCAAGTGTTTACATCCCCCACGCTCGGTTTTACTATACCCAGTCACAACGATCGATATCAACAATTGCAAGAGTTGCAGTTACACCAAAACATGATAAATGTAGTAAAAAAAATAAAAAACCTAGCGGCTCACGGGCAAGCATCGTGCTTTGCAACGCTCAACACGTCAACTGCACAGGGAGTTCAAGCCGTGCACAACACAAGTGTTGCCGTGCACGAAAACTACACTGCCGACGGCAGCACAAAGACTATGCCCAGCAGCACAGCTGTCGTCAAGTCATCAAATACCAACTCTGCGACGAACATTGTCGAAGTAATCGAGCAAAATTTTGCGCCCAGTGGCATCACAGAACCTTTGCAAGGCAGCAAGCCCTTTCCCTTGCGTCAGTCGCCGCACGAAAAGTTTGTAGCGCGCGACATCCCAAACACGCAGGAGATCATGTACCACATGTGGGTCATGCTTCCAAACGTCAGCATTGGTGATATGCAGAAGAACGTGGCAACACGCGTGAGCTGCGAAATATTTGCGCAAACACTGGGCAACGGTTTCGGTGGTGACATGATGAAGACGTTGCGCGGTGAACACGGTCTGACATACGGCACCACGGTGAATCTTCAACTGGGCAGCATGCTGAATCTGAGCGCGCATCCAATCTTGCAGTGCACGGCCACCTTTAAGCCGCCAGATTTCAACAAGGGCGTGCGGCTGATGACCCAGGTTATACACGACGCCATTGTCGGCCCACAATCTGTCACGCAGCACAGACTGGCCGAGGCAAAATTTAACATTGCGCAAGACAGCTTGAAGACGCGCTACACGCGATTTTCCATGTCAAGAGACGTTGTCACAAGCTTGATGCTGTCGCACCAGTTGCTGAACACGGACCACGACACGCGTGCTGCACTGTGTGGTGTATCTTTTGGTAACACCGACAAAAAGCCGCTCACCTTTCGTGCGTACTGTGCTGAAATGGAACGCATTTTGCCGTCGTCTGTTGCAGACATCAGCATCTACGGTGCGGCTGTCGGCACCGGTGCAACCGACTTGATGCAGTCGTATCTGAAAAACCGCACTGCCGCTGCAGCTGCAGCATCAGCACCTGCTCGTGCACCCAACGCACCAATGGCAAACAACAATGCGCACACCTTGAATTGTGTGAAGCTTCGTCTATAAGTAAACTGTCGCCATCAAAATGCTACACATAGTGTGTGCCATGGGTCAGCAATGCAGTGCATGCTGCAAATCACACACCAAACTTGCTGTGCCGCTGCCATCGCCGTCGCCACCCGCGTCAGTGCCTGCTCCTAGAACAAACACAACGCGCATGCACCCGCACCAAAGCATGGCCGGTGATTTGATAACACCACGTCACGCGCGCAAAACTGAGATTGTTCTTACACGTCTTGAAGACTACGTTGTGCTCTAGCTAATATGTGCTTTCTAACGCACATGCCAATTACTGCAAGACACAAAACAGCAATGATAACATAGGCAGACGTGCTGGCGTCATCAATATTGCTGTTCACCACGCGAACGGTTGCAGTCGTTGTGCCTGCACACCCCTGCCCCGTGCTGCTAAGACGTCTTTCCCACAGCGTGCTTTCATCACGAAACTGATAGCTGGACTGCATGTTCATAGAGAGCGACATTTTGTGCGCACAAATACATAACAGTGAGTAACTTGCCTTTATACAGTTTGTGTTGCATGTGTCCATGGGTTAATCTCAATCACGTTATTACATAAAATGCGTCCGGGATAACAAAGCATGTAATGCCCCACAAAATCGCTTGGTGTGGCGTCGGCTAAAGGCTTTAGGCACACGCCAACGGGTCGTTTGTCTGTGCTATCCTTGAACGGTGCAACCAAAACCTCTTTACGAAACTTTATAGCAATCCTCGTACGAAATATCTTGGCCAGCGCGTGCAATGCAACCTCGTCCATATAGGCATGCGGTGTCTTGGCGTCGTTGAGCGCTCGTGCGGCTTCTGTTGTGGTGTCGTTTGGATTGCCTGCCCATGCGTGTATCTCAGCATCGGTTTGGATTTGGTCTGCAACCATGTCACGAGCAGTTTTGCACAACATGGCATCGTGCTTGTGAAAGAACTGTACCATGTCCGTTGGTCGTTGTGTTGTCAAAATCGAACTGACCTGTATGGGCAGCAGGTCAACTGCCTTTGTCCAGTTGTGCTCGAGCACGCCAAACATGACGGCACGATAACCGCACGATCCGTCACCGAGCACGTCGCGCAGCAGCAAACCTTCGGCATCGTACACTGGCTGACTCACTGTTGTGTGCGACATTGCAACGTGATTGTGGCAACATTTCGGTTATACTGAATGATTGCCCGTCACTCGTCCAACTTGAGACAGCAATCAACCTTAAGCAACGTTTGCACGCCTGATTTGGGCTTTACCAGCATTTTGCTGACGGTGTTAACACTGCAGGGTTGTAGTGCGCTTGGTGGTTGCATGTGTCCCGTGTCGGTGCCAATGGGCAAAAATAAACATGTGTTTATCCCATTGTCTGCGTCTTCGACAATACCTCGGCACAAAAGTGTTTTTGCGCACGTTTGCCTGTTGCAATTGTATGTGCACTTGTTTTGATTAAATTCACACACAGCGTCGGTGCCGCACTCGTTACTGTCTAAATTTTGGCACTGTGTAATGCTGTTAAGATCGCTGAAGCCGCGCGGGTTTTGCGTGCCTGATTGCATCACAGCGGATGCGTTTGCGTTGCGCACAAAATTGCAATTATCCACCGGCACCACGCGCGTGGTCGTATTGACAAGCAGCTCTTCTGGTGTTTCGAACGACACTGTGGGGTCCGTAATTACAACGTCCGGTGCATCTTCCGGCTCGCTCGGTTTCTGGTTTGTGAACGGATACGTCGTGTGTCCGTCTCGCGCAACACCAGGTGCAGTAATAAGATCGGTCCAGCACACAACACCGGGGCCGTGGTCAAAGAATTGCACGTGCCACGGCGTGGGTCGCGGTGCCTGCGGTGGACACTTGATTATGTTCACGTACGATGCTCGGCCCATCAACTTTGGCTGGCCATCTGTGGCTGTCGTTTCTTGCAAACATCGTTGCAGCGCTTGTTCAAAAGTTTGCTGTTGCTGCAACAAGGCGCTTTGCGTTTGAAAGTTGGCAACATCAACGCATTGCTCCGGGGACGTGCATGATTGTTGCGTGTTCATGAAGTACACCGTGTGGTCCGCGCGCGTTGCTGGTGACAGCGGAACTGGCAGCGGTCCCACGTACAGCACGCACGAAGCGACGTCAAGAGGTTCTGTGCTGCCGTGCTGGAACGCGTTGCACGTGGGCAAGTGCTCCAGGCACGCTTGCAAGCACGCGCGCTGCGTGCGGTTTGCGCTTGTGATCACGGCGTTCTCACCGTCTTGCCAGCCCAGCCCCATGCGATTTATGTGACGCTCACTGATCAAGTTTGTTTGAGAGGACGCTTGCACGCTAAGCTCGGCCTGCTGGATGCACGCGTTGCTGCCCGCTTGGCGCGCGCGCGTCAGCACGGCAGACGACGCAACCAACGCTACGTTGTCATTCATGGCTATTGGCGCTGCACCGGTGTCGAACACAAGCTGCTCAACGGCGTTGTCATCCAATCCCTGCACAGGGTGCGCAAACGCGTGACCCAACACTGAACTGAGCGTACCGGGGCAATTCGTCAA
>MDSZ01210209.1_pt1 | contig 16156 bp, 12 predicted proteins | sample 811201 | NCBI WGS metagenome assembly MDSZ01 (sample SAMN05326647, study PRJNA326480) | marine metagenome | isolation source: seawater | place: Indian Ocean: North | collected 2010
AGGTCCTGAGACTCCGAAATTTCTGATAACAATCTAAAATCAGAAACAAACGACGCGGTGCACTTTAAAGGAGAAAAGGATGAAAAAAACACTCTTTAAGGCGGCTAAAAACGCATAATTGGTGCCTCTATGCAACAGATATACCGGGTTTTGATTAAAACGGCAGCAACATGGGTCTTCGATTCTTGCTCGGGACTCGGGAAGACCTACCCTGTTCCGCGAAAGTGAGCAGAGCAACTCAATTACGTTGCTTTTCTAATGCGCTTTCAGCGTTTCCTCCCCCTCGAAGGGTCCGAGCCTTCAATGGTTTCGGGCCCTTTTTTTCTGCCCCTGGCCGAAAGCCGGCTTGCAGACCCGCGGCCAACCGGTCACCGTGCCGGTCAGCCTTGGGGATCCAGCGCCAGCTGAAACAGCGCCGTGGGCGCCCATTTGCCGAATTTGCGGCCGATATCGGTGAAAAAACCGACTTGCTCGAAGCCATAGCCGCGGTGAAACCGTACCGACGGATTGTCTTCGATGGCGATGTCGGGGTCGAGGCTGGCGACGGCCAGCATGGTCTTCATGCCCAGCTCGCGACAGCGGTCGGTGACAACATCCATCAGCCGCCGACCCAGCCCAAGTCCCTGTGCATCCGGGTGGACGTAGATCGAAGATTCCACGGAGAACCGGTAGGCCGACCGAGGGCGGTAGGGGCTGGCGTAAGCAAAGCCGATGATCCGGCCGGTCCCGGCATCTTCGGCGACGAGGTAGGGCAGGCCCTTGTCCAGCACAGCTTCGGCGCGGGCCTGCATCTCGGCGGGTGTCGGCGGCACTTCCTCGAAACTGATGAAGGTCTTCAGCACGAACGGCGCGTAGATCGCAGCGAGGGCGTCGGCGTCGCGCGCCGGGTTCACCGGGCGCAGGGTCGGGGTCATGGTCTTCGGCATCCTCGTCGCACGGGTGATGATTTTTGCGCTCTGCGGTGTACTTTCTTACAACAGTCTCCGTCCACGTCAGAAACCAAAGAAGTCCCATGGCCCAGGTACAAGCCGAAATCGTTCTCCCCACGCAGGAACTCCGCGACGACATCCCCTTTTTCCAGAAGGTTCTGGGGATGCGCATGGATACCATTTTTCCCGCCGATGACCCGTCAGTGGCGGTGTTTTCGGGGCACGGCCTGCGGGTGCGGGTGGACAAGGACGCGACCACGCAGCCAGGCAAGATCCGAATTCTGGCCGAAGACCCCGAGACCTTTGCCGACGGCGCGACCAGCCTGACCGCGCCCAATGGCACCGAGATTGAAATTGCGCCGCTGAACCAGCCGCTGATCATGCCGGAGACCCAGCACAGCTTCATGGTGCGCCGGTTGGCGGATCAGGCGCCTTGGGTCATAGGGCGCGCGGGCATGCACTATCGCGATCTGATCCCCGACCGCCTCGGTGGCTCCATCATCGCCAGCCACATCCGCATTCCCGATGGCGGACCGGTGCCGGATTCCGTGCACTACCACACCGTTGGGTTCCAGCTGATCTTCTGCTACCGGGGCTGGGTCGATCTAGTCTACGAGGATCAGGGCGAGCCCTTCCGCCTGTTCGCCGGGAACTGCGTGATCCAGCCGCCTGAAATCCGTCATCAGGTGCTCTACGCCAGCGACAATATCGAGGTGATCGAGATCGGCGTTCCGGCCGAGCACATCACCACGCTGGACCACAGCATGAAGCTGCCGACCCCGGACTTCCGCCCGGACCGGGAGTTTCAGGGCCAGCGCTTTGTGCATCACCGGGCTGAAGACGCGGCGTGGCAGGACTTCCGCATTCCCGGGTTCATATCCCGCGACACCACCATCGCCGCCAACACCAAAAACGTCGCCGGGGTCGAGGTCGTGCGATCCAAGGGCACGCCGACACAGGCGACCCGGCATACCAGCGACATTCTGTTCACCTTCGTGATGGAAGGCGGGATGACGCTGCTGGGTGAGGACGGGGCTTCTCACCGGCTGTCGCTGGGTGACGCCTTCGTGGTGCCGCCGGACATGGTTACGACCTACAGCGAGCCGAGCGAAGACCTCGAGCTGCTAGAAGTTTCCCTGCCCGGTGCCTTCGAAACGCATCTTGCCTAGCGCGGCCTGAGCCGTCAGGCTGGCGCGTGTTTCAGCTTGAGGGAGGGCCTGCGGCGATGAGCGACGTGACCCGCACAGACGTAATCGTGATTGGTGCTGGCATAGCCGGCGCTTCGGCGGCCGACGCGCTGGCGGCGGACTGCAAGGTGGTGCTGCTCGAACGCGAGCCCCAGCCCGGCTATCACACCACCGGTCGGTCGGCGGCGCTGTTCGCGCCGGTCTACGGGCCTGCGCCGATCCGGGCGCTGACCCGCGCCTCGGCAGCCTTCATGTCCAGCCCGCCCGAGGGCTTTGCCGATAGCCCGATCCTGTCGCCGCGCGGCGCGGTGTTCATCGCGCGGGAAGACCAGCTGCCCGCGATGCAGGAGCTGCACGACGAACTTCGCGCCGAGGGCAATTTCGAAGAGCTCGAAGAGGCCGGGATCCGTGGCCTGCAGCCGCTGGTCAGCGAGGGCTACGCCGCTGCCGGGCTCTATGACGTGAACTGCGAGGACATCGACGTCGCGACCCTGCATCAGGGGTTTTTGCGCCGCGCCCGCGCCCGGGGTTGCACGACAGTGACCAAGGCCGAAGTGCTGTCGCTCGAAAAGCTCGGCGACGGCTGGCGGGTGCATACCACGGCGGGCCAGTTCGAAGCGCCACGCGTGGTCAACGCCGCCGGTGCCTGGGCCGATGCGCTGGGGCAGATGGCCGGGGCCGAGCCCATCGGGCTGATCCCCAAGCGTCGCACCGCCATGCAGATTGCAGCACCGGACGGGGCCGAGGTCGGCGGCTGGCCGATCGTGGTGGACGTGCAGGAGGAGTTCTACGTCAAACCCGTTGCCAGGCAGCTGCTGCTGTCGCCGGCTAACGAAGACCACGACGTTCCCAGCGACGTTCAGCCCGACGAACTCGACATCGCCATCTGCGTCGACAGGGTCGAGCGCGCCTTCGACTTCCGCGTGGGCCGGATTGAGACCCGCTGGGCGGGGCTGCGCAGCTTCGTCGCGGATAAATGCCCGGTCGCAGGCTATTCGGCCGAAGTCCCGGGGTTCTTCTGGCTCGCAGGGCAGGGGGGCTATGGCATCCAGACTTCACCCGCGCTGGGGGAGCTGGCCGCGGCCTTGGTGCTGGGCAAGCCGCTGCCGCAGGCCATGGTCGATGAGGGGGTGGATCTGGCGACCCTTGCGCCGGAACGTCTCTCAGCCTGACCCCGATCAGGCGAGGCTGTCCTCGCCCTCGAACAGGCTGGGGTCGCGCAGCACCGCCGGGTCCAGCGCGCCGAGCCGTTCGATCAGCGACAGCACCATGGCAGCGATATCAGCGTGATTGGCGGTCGGCTGTAGCGCCTTATCGAGATAGAGGTCGCGGGAGAGTTCAACCTGCAGCGCATGCACCCCGGCCTTTGGGTCGCCGTGGTGCTGGATGATGTATCCCCCGGCGTAGGGCCGGTTCCACTCCACGATCAGCCCCGAATTCCAGAGCCTGTGCAGCACCGACAGCACCACCGGCTTGGCACAGGTGGTGCCGAAGCGGTCGCCGAGCACGGCATCGACCGCGCCGGTGGAAAGCCCCTGCCCCTCGCCCGGGACGTGGCGCAGGCGGAAGGGGTTGCGGTCCCGCCGCAGGCCCCGGGTGGCAGAGGGCGACAGGCCGGGCATCGAATGGCAGTCGACGAGGATAGCGTGGCCGAACTGCGCGCAGGTCAGCCGCAGTTGCTCGGCCAAGGCTTCGTGGTAGGCGTGATGGACCCTGTCCAGCCGCTGCTGGACAGAGGCGGTCGACAGTCGCTGGTCGCCATAGATGCTCTGCTTGCCGCCGATCAGTGTCGGCACCACGCCCAGCCCGGCCAGCACGCGCGGTGAGCGGCTTCGGTGGGGTGGCAGGTCGGTGCCTTCGTCGAACAGGTCGGGGTCGAGCTCGTCCCGGTCGCGGTTCACGTCGCAGTAGGCGCGGCTGTAGCCACAGACGACCAGCGGCACGGACAGCGCTGCGGCCGCAGGCTTGACCAGGTCCAGCACCCCAAAATCTGTCGCCTGCAGCAGCACATCGTCGTCGAGCGCGCTCGCCCGCCGCAGGTCCTCGGGCAGAAAGGTGCCTGCGTGCGGGCAGGACAGCACCACAGGCAGTGATGGCTGTTCGGGCCGGACGACAGACACGGGCGGCGGCGATGACATGGCTGTCACCATAGGCGTGCGACGAAAAACAGGAAGCCGGAAAAAACCCATACCAAGGGATTGCCAAGCTCAAGGCTTGAGGCTAAGCCCCTGGTTCTGGCGACGGCCCCGGCGGTCTGAGCCTCGGTTGGGCGGTTAGCTCAGCGGTAGAGCACCACGTTGACATCGTGGTGGCCACTGGTTCGATCCCAGTACCGCCCACCATTTCCCTTTGACATCCCCGGACAGTGCTTCAAATCTCAGGGCTTCAACGTGCAGGGGGATTGCGCTGTGTCACGTCTCTGGATCCGGACTCCGCTGGCCGTCTTCGCCGAGCAGCCCGCCGATGGCGGCGTTGTGGTCGAGGGCGGTCGGATCGTCGAGCTGGTGCCCATGGGTGAGATCCCGGTCCATGATCAGGTCTATGATGCCAGCGAACAGGTGCTGATCCCCGGCCTGATCAACACCCACCATCACATGTATCAGACCCTGACGCGGGCGTTGCCCGGCGCAGTGGACAAGGAGTTGTTTGACTGGCTCAAGGCGCTTTACCCCGTCTGGGCCGGGCTGAGCCCCGATATGGTTTCGGCCAGCAGCGAGCTGGCCATGGCGGAACTGCTGCTCTCGGGCTGCACCACGACCACAGATCACCACTACGTGTTTCCCGCTGGCCACGAGGATGCCATCGACCGGCAGGTGGCCGCAGCACAGGCGCTGGGGATCCGCGTGGTTCTGACCCGGGGGTCGATGAGCCTGTCGGTCGAGGACGGCGGGCTGCCGCCCAAGTCGGTGGTGCAGGACGAGGACAGTATCCTCGCCGACAGCGCCCGGCTGATCGACCGCTTCCACGACCCCGACCCGCTTGCCATGACACAGATTGCCCTCGCGCCGTGCTCGCCGTTTTCGGTGACCCGGGGGCTGATGCAGGCTTCGGCCAAACTGGCGCGGGCGCGTGGCGTGCTGCTGCATACGCACCTCGCGGAGACCGAAGACGAGAATGCCTTTTGCGAAGCGACCTTTGGCTGCCGTCCGCTGGATTATGTCGAGGACTGCGGCTGGCTGGAGACCAAGGCCTGGTACGCTCATGGCGTGCACTTCAACGACGATGAGCGCGACCGACTGGCGCGCGCCGGGGCAGGGGTCGCGTCCTGCAGCCATTCCAACATGCATCTGGCAAGCGGGATCTGCTCGGCCTGCGAGCTGGAGACCGCCGGTGTCGGTGTCGGGCTGGGCGTCGATGGTTCGGCCTCCAACGATGCGTCGAACATGATGCAGGAGGTGCGCGCGGCCTGGCTGCTGCAGCGGCTGAAGTACGGTTCAGCGGCGGTGTCGTGGCGCGATGCGCTGCGGTGGGGAACGGCTGGGTCGGCGGCGCTGCTTGGCCGCGATGCGCTGGGCCGGATTGCACCGGGCATGGCGGCGGACCTCGCGCTGTTCCGGCTGGATGAGCCGCGTTTCAGCGGGGCCGGGGATCCGCTGGCGGCACTGGTGGTCTGTGGCGCGCACCGGGCCGAGGCGGTCATGGTTGCAGGCGAATGGCGGGTGAAAGCGGGCGCGCTGGTGGGCGCTGATCTGGACGGCATCATGGCGCGCCACCAGGGGGCTGCATCGGCGCTGCAGGCTGGCCTCTGAGGCGTCTCGCTCCCGGGGGCTCGTGGTGATCCTGCACTGAATTTATGCTGATTCACCAACGTGTCGACGCTGATCTCTCCAAATGCGGGGTGCGCTCTGGCTGATAGATCTGCGGTCATTGATGGCCAGCGGTCCAGAGTCGTTGCGCTCCGGCACGAAACTGCGGCGCAAACGGACAAACGATACTGAGACCTAAGTTGCACGTTTGCGTCGACAATTTGCTTTCGATGCCCTATTTGAACGCCTTGCTTTTGTGCAGGCTCGTGACGGGCGCTGCGGATGCAGGGCAAAGCGTCACAACTCACTCTGGCCGACAAGACGGATTATGAACACAACGCCGACGTTGCAAGTAGAGAACCTCGTCAAGACCTACGGGGGTGTCCAGGCGGTCCGGGGGGTCAGTTTTGACGTCATGCCGCAGACCATTGTCGGCCTGATCGGGCCCAACGGTGCGGGCAAGACCACGACCTTCAACATGATCGCCGGTGCGGAGAAGCCGACCGAGGGTCGTGTCTGGTTCGACGGTACGGAGATCACTGGCAAGCCCACCGACCAGCTCTACGATCGCGGCATCGTCCGCACGTTCCAGCTCAGTCACGAGTACGGTAAGATGACCGCGCTGGAGAACCTGATGGTCGCCGGGGCCAACCAGCCGGGCGAGAACATTTTTATGAACTGGATTGCCCCCGGTGCTGTGCGCCGGCGTGAGCGCGAAGTCCATGAGCGCGCCGAAGAGACTCTGGCGTTTCTGGGCCTGACCCACGTGACCAACGAGTTGGCCGGCAACCTGTCCGGCGGGCAGAAGAAGCTGCTGGAGCTGGGTCGGACGATGATGACCGACGCCAAGCTGGTGTTGCTCGACGAGCCCGGGGCCGGGGTGAACCCTACCCTGATGCTCAAGGTCATCGACATGATCCGGCGCCTGAATGAAGAGCGCGGCTATACATTCTGCATCATTGAACACGACATGGATCTGATCGCCGATCTCTGCGACACGGTGGTGGTGCTGGCTGAAGGCCAGGTGCTGACCCGCGGCGCCATGTCCGACGTGCGCGCTGACGAGCGTGTGATCGATGCTTATTTCGGCGGAGACGTGGTTTGACCCAAGTTTTTTATCGGACACCACTGCGCTTCTATGGGAGGTCGCCGCAGCATGGCTGAAGCCAAGAAAGTACTGGAACTGAGCGACATTCATGCGGGCTATGGAGACACCGACATTCTCCACGGCATCAACATGCACGTCTGCGACGACGAGGTCGTGGTGGTCATTGGTCCCAACGGCGCGGGTAAGTCCACGGCTGTGAAGGCGATTCTGGGCCTGCTCAACATCCGCAAGGGCGACGTGCTGCTCAACGAGCAGGTGATTACCGGCACCCCACCGGAGAAGGTGATCAACCAGCGCGTCAGCTACGTGCCCCAGACCCACAACGTATTCGTGAGCCTGACGGTTCAGGAAAACCTGGAGATGGGGGCCTGGACCGTGCCCGAGGGCATGAACGACCGCATCGAACGCATGTACGAGATGTTCCCCGATCTGGCGGAAAAGCGGCGGCAGTCCGCGGGTTCGCTGTCGGGTGGTCAGCGGCAGATGGTGGCCATGGCCAAGGCGCTGATGGTTGACCCGGAAGTGCTGCTGCTCGACGAACCGACGGCGGGTCTTTCACCGCTGTATCGCTCGGTGATTTTTGCGGCTGTGCAGTCGATCAAGGACAACGGCGTGCCGGTGCTGATGGTCGAGCAGAATGCCAAGCAGGCGCTCGGCGTTGCTGATCGCGGCTACGTCCTCGTTGACGGCAGCAATCGCCACACCGGCACGGGCCAGGAGCTCCGCGAAGACCCCGAGGTCGCGCGCATGTTCCTCGGCGCCCGGGATTAGGGGGAGGATCGCGACCATGTGGGACGCCTTTGGCTTCGAGTTCATCAACTTCTACCTGATCCCCGGGCTGGTGCTTGGCTGCATCTACGCGCTGGGCGCGATCGGGATCACCCTGACGTTCGGCATCCTGCGCTTCGCCAACTTCGCCCACGGCGAGGTGATGATGAGCAGCGCCTATCTGACCTATACCTTCATGGCGCTGGCTGCCGGGCTGGGGTTCAGCGTGGTGCCGCTGGTCGCGGCCATCCCCGCGGCGGTGGTGACCATCGGGATCGCCCTGGTGATCGACCGGTTCTTCTATCGACCGTTCCGCAAGAGCGAGACGATCATCATCGTCATGGCCAGCTTTGGCATGATGCTGATGGTGCGCGCGCTGGTGCCGGTCATCTGGGGCCCGAACCAGATCACCTTCGTCCGGGGCATCACCCCGATGAAACCCTATCTGGACGGCATGCTGCTGGTGCAGGACAAGCAGTGGCTGATCGTCATGGGGACGATCGTGGTCATGACCGTGTTCAGCCTGATCATGAACTACACCCGCATCGGCAAGGCCATGCGTGCGGTTTCCGACAGCCCGGATCTGGCGCGGGTGACGGGCATTAACGTTGAGACGGTGATCCGGGCAACCTGGATCATCGGTGGTTTCTGTGCCGCCGTGGCCGGGGTGTTCCTGGCCATGAACACCCAGCAGCTTTCCGTGACCATGGGCTTCCGCATGCTGCTGCCCATGTTTGCTGCCGCGATCCTTGGTGGGATCGGCCGGCCCGTGGGCGCCATCGTCGGCGGCATGGTCATCGGCCTCGCCGAAGAGCTGATCGCCTACCCCTGGCAGGGTGCAGTCATGCAGGTGGTCTGGTGGTTCTCCGAGGTTATCAACGCAACCGGCATGACCGAGTGGGCTAAGGCCGTGCACAAGGAAGTGCGCAGCACGCCGCTGCTCAGCCCCGGCTACAAGGCCGGTGTTGCTTTCGGGATCATGGTGATCATGCTGATCGTCCGTCCGGCCGGGCTGTTCAAAGGGAGGGTGTTCTAGATGTTTGAGTGGCTGCTCAGCGACCAGATGGTCGGCAACATGCTCTACGTGAACAGCCTGCTGCTCATGGGGGGGATCTACGCCCTCATGTGCCTGGGTCTGAACGTGCAGTGGGGCTTTACCGGCCTGTTCAACGCCGGGATCGCCGGGTTCGCGGCCGTGGGGGCCTATACCTACGCGATCCTGACAACATTTGCTTCCGGCATGCATATCGGCGGGTACGAACTGCCGATCTGGGTCGGCATGCTCGCCGCCATGATCGCCAGTGGGATTATCGCGCTGGCGATCGGGGCAATCTGTATCCGCTTGCGTGCGGACTACCTTGCCATCGCGACCATCGGCATCGCGGAGATCATCAAGCTGATCCTCAAAAACGAGACCGCCATTACCAACGGCCCGCGCGGCGTCGCAAAGATCCCGCGCAGCTGGGAGCACCTTGGCGATGCCCGGGTGGCTCAAAAGCTGCCCTGGCGGCTGTTCGGTGAGCCTTCGGCCTACGAGGGCTTTTTCCGGGAATGGTACCCGCTGCTGTTTATGCTGACTGTGGTCGGTTTCGTGTTGCTGGTTTATCTGGCGCTGGAGATCGCGCGCACCTCGCCCTGGGGCCGGGTGATGACGGCGATCCGTGAAAATGAGGCTGCTGCCCGCGCTGCGGGAAAGAACGTGACCCGGCTGCGGATCGAATCCTTCGTGGTTGGCGCTGTCATTATCGGACTCGCGGGCGCATTTTACGCGCAGCAACTGCGGTTTATTGAACCTACCAACGCCTTTGACCCCACTAAATTGACCTTCCTCGTGTGGGTTATGTTGATCATGGGCGGCAGTGGGAATAACCGTGGCGCAGTCTTGGGTGGCTTGATGCTCTGGGTGATATGGTCGGGAACGGAGCTGGTTATCCGCTTCGGCGCCAATGTTCTTGGCGATATCTTTCCCGATTTGTCTTCCAGTGTGCTGGTCACCAAAGCAAGTTTCTTGCGCCTGTTCCTGATCGGGCTGATACTTCAGTTCGTCTTGCAGAGATTCCCGAAAGGGATACTACCCGAGGTGCGTCCCGCTGCCCTTGGGGGAAAAACCAACGAAGTGCGGGACTAACGTCTTTGGAGGAAATACCCATGAAAAAGACTCTTCTGGTAAGCGCAGCGGCACTGGCTTTCGCCTCTGTTGCTTCCGCTCAGGTCAAAGTCGGTAACCCAATGGCCGTTACCGGCCCGATCCCAGACCTCGTTGCCCCTATGGTTGACGCGGTAAACCTCGCTGTTGCTCACGTGAACGAGCAGGGCGGCGTTCTGGGTCAAGAATATGTAATGGTCGCTGCCGACTCTGGCTGTGATCCGGCTGCTGCCGTCGACGCTGTTACCAAGCTGGTAAACGTTGATCAGGTTTCTGCCCTCATCGGTCCGGTTTGTTCCGGCGCCACCATCGCACAGGCAACTTCCGTTGCTATTCCTGCTGGTGTTGTGACCCTGTCCGTTTCTGCTTCTTCGCCAGCGATCTCTACGCTGGAAGAGGGCACCGACCTGGTCTTCCGTACCGCTGCTTCCGATGCTTACCAGGGTGTTGCTCTGGCTGAGTTGGCAATTGCGTCCGGACTCAGCGACATCGCTGTTTCCTACGCTCAGGACGACTACAACGCTGCTCTGGCTGCGGTATTCGCTGATGCTTTCGCGTCGATGGGTGGCACCGTCACCGCAAACGAAGCACACGAGCCAGACAAAGCTTCCTACCGTTCTGAAGTTGCCACCATGGGCTCCACCTCCGACAACCTGGCGCTGTTCGCGTATTACGGTTCCGGCGGTATCACCCTGATGCGTAACGCTCTTGAAACGGGTGCATTCTCCACCTTTCTTGGCGCTGACGGCATGCTCGCTCAGGAAACCATCGACCAAATCGGTGGCGAGAACATGGAGGGTAAAGCGACCTTTACCACCTCTGCTTCTGACCCAAGCCGGGCTGGGTTCGTAGCATGGGCAGCACTGGCTGAAGCAGCTGGCATTCCTGCATCTGACCCGTTTGTTGCAAATTCCTATGATGCAGCCTTCATGATGGCTCTGGCGATCGAAGCGGCCGGCTCTGCTGACCGTGACGGCATCGCTGCTGGCCTGCGGGCGATCTCTGGCCCAGACGGCGAAACAATCCTGCCAGGTGAATTCGCTAAGGCTAAGGAAATCCTCGCTGCTGGTGGTTCCATCAACTATGACGGTGGTTCCGGCCCACAGGACTTCGATGCCAACGGTGACGTTGCTGGTTTCTTCAGTGCGAGCGTGGTTGTGCCTAAGGGTTCTGCAACCAAGCTGACCATCGGGTCTAAGTCGTACGACCCAGATTATGTTTGGTCGGCTACGCTGCTGAAGTAGTTCTGCTAGCTTTGATATGAGGCGCCGGGTGCGATCCCGGCGCGATGGCGGCGCTGGTCCTCGTGAGGGGGCAGCGCCGTTTTCTTTTTGGGGGCAACCTGTCGCGTAGGGTGCGCGTGGGAGATTTGAAAGCCGCGAAGCGGCGTCAAATCGAGCGCGCCACCCTGACCTTTCATGCTGGAGCCGCAGGCCGCGAAGCGGCCCAGGCTCAAGCGCGCAACCTAAGGCATCTGCTAAAGCGCCAGTCGCCGTTCACTGGCGCAGAAAAGCACCAACCCGCGCCGACAAAGTTCCCCAGTGACACGCCGGTGACGCTTAGGCGCAAGAACCGAGCTACAGACATGTTTGGCTGGGTGTCACACAGTGCGGCAAGAGCCAGAAGGGGCTGAGCGTGAAGCGTCAAACCGAAGCTGTTATTATTGGCGGCGGAGTCATCGGGTGTTCGATCGCCTATCACCTCGCCAAGCTCGGCATGACCGACGTCATGCTGCTGGAGCGGCAGGAGCTGACCAGTGGGTCATCCTGGCACGCTGCAGGGGGCGTACATGGGCTTCATGATACCAACAACATCGCCCGCCTGCAGTACTACACCATGAATCTGTACCGCGAACTTGAGCAGGAAACCGGGCAGTCTGTCGGGTTCCACCAGACCGGATACCTCTACCTCGCCCAGACCGAAGACCGAGCGCACCAGCTGCGGATCAGTGCCGCCAAAGCCCGCCAGTTTTCAGGGATTGAGTTCCACGAGATCAGTCTGGAAGAGGCGGGTAAGCTTCACCCGTTCGTTAATCTCGATGGCATTCGGATGGCGGTCTGGGAGTCCGAGAGTGGTCACGTCGACGTCAACGGCGTGACCCACGCGTATGCTCAAGCAGCCCGCAACCGCGGCGTCAGCATCGAACGGTTCTGCCCGGTGCTGGAGACCAACCCGCGCGCCGATGGCGGTTGGGACGTGGTCACGGAAAAGGGGACGATCCAGACCCGGGTGCTGGTCAACGCAGCGGGTCTTTGGGGGCGGGAGGTGGCTCGGCTAGCGGGCCTCGAACTGCCGCTGATGCCACTGGAGCACCAGTACTTCGTCACCGAGGAGATACCCGAGGTTGCCGCGCTCGACTTCGAACTGCCCGCCGTCGCAGACCGGGACGGTGAGTACTACTTGCGTCAGGAGGGCATGGGCTTTCTGGTGGGCGCCTATGAGCGCGATGGCCGCTACTGGTCCGAGAACGGCACGCCGCTCGACTTTGGTCATGAACTGCTCAACGACGACCTCGACCGGATTGCCGACAACGTCATGCGGGCCTGTGAACGGCTGCCGGTGCTGGGCGAGGCGGGAATCAAGCGGGTGATCAACGGCCCCATGATCTGGTCACCCGATGCGGCTGCTCTGCTTGGTCCTGTACCGGAGCTCAGCAACTATTATACCGCCTGCGGCATCATCCCGGGCTTTTCCCAGTCCGGCGGGCTGGGGCTGACGCTGGCACAATGGATCATCGACGGCGAACCCGAGTACGACATGTTCCCCTGGGACATGGCGCGCTACGGGGACTGGGCCGGAAAGGCCTTTACCAAGGCTCGTACGCTGGAGACCTACGGCACCCGTTTTTCGATTCATTTCCCCTTCGAGGAGCGGGAAGGCGGGCGCCCAGTCCGCAAGCGTCCGGTCTATGACCTGCAGAAACAACTGGGGGCCGTGTTCGGCCTCAATTTCGGCTGGGAGCATCCGCTCTGGTACGCCCCGGAAGGCGTGGCGGCCGAGGATAGCTATGGCTTCGAACGCCAGGACTGGTGGCACCACGTTGGTGCTGAGTGCCGCGCGCTTCGGTCCGGGGTTGGGATCATCGATGTCTCCAACTTTGCCAAATATGAGATCAAGGGGAGTGGCGCAGCACGCTGGTTGAACCAGGTGGTGGCCAACCGGGTGCCGACAGAGGTTGGGCGCTCGTGCCTGACGCCTTTGCTGTCTGTCAGGGGCGGGATCGCGGGTGACTTCACCATCACTATGCTGGACGACGAGCACTTTCTGATGATCGGCTCTGGGATGGCCGAACGATACCACAGCCGTTATTTCAACGCGGTGCCGATGCCGGACAGCGTCAGCTTTCAAAGCATGACGAGCGGCTGGGCGGGCTTCAACGTCGCCGGGCCCTCGGCGCGGGAACTGCTGGGACGGCTGACCAACGACGACATCAGCAACGAGGCCTTCCGCTTCATGCGCTCGCGTCAGATGACCGTAGCGGGGCTGGCAGCCAAGGTGCTGCGTGTGAGCTTTACCGGCGATCTGGGCTACGAGATTTATGTCTCGGAAGCCGACCAGCAAGCCCTCTATCAGGCCCTGCTGGACGCTGGCGAAGAACTGTCGGTGCGGCCGGTCGGGTCCCGGGCGCTGATGAGCCTGCGTCTAGAGAAGGGTTACGGTTCATGGGGGCGGGAATACTCGCCTGAGTACTGGCCGCAGGAGGTCGGGCTCGACCGGCTGATTAAGCTCGATAAGGATGAGGATTTTCTCGGCAAGCGGGCCTATATGAACCTGAGGGACCGACCACCCCGCGAGCAGCTGGTGGTCATGCGGGTCGACACCCCAAACAACGCTGATCCTGTCGGCGGTGAGCCGATCTTCTCAACCGCAGGCGACTATATCGGCCGGGTAAGCTCCGGGGGTTACTCCTATACCACTGAGCAGGGCCTTGCGCTGGGTTTCCTGAAGCCGGAGTACTGCGAACCGGGGATGGCCGTGGACGTGGCGGCGCTGGGCATGCCGCATGCAGGTACGGTTCTGGGCGAAGCGCCCTTTGATCCCTCTGGAGTGCGTCTGCGCTGCTAGCGTGATGATCGTTGCCAGCGGGCTTCCGCCGTCGATGAAGATTCGCGCGGTGCTTGGCCCTGCCGCGCGGAGCGCGGTCGGGGACAAGTCGGCGCAAAACACCGAGGTTGATCCACCTTTTCCCAGGCCACCTGCCACCACCGGAAGCCACGCCCCACGCCCTGTCCGGAAAGACTGCATAAACCAATTCACGTACATCCATATATTATGCGTCAACTTTAGACTAAGACGGTGAGGATAGACAGGCCCTTGTCGGCGTCCTATCACCCCCTGTGATCACCACAATCTGAACGGAGACGGCGCCACCATGGCCAGCTACCAGTATGTCTATGTCATGAAGGGCCTGCGCAAGGTCTTTCCAGGCGGTAAGGAAGTCCTCAAGAACGTTTATCTGAGCTTCCTGCCTGGGGCGAAAATCGGCGTCGTCGGCCTCAACGGCTCGGGTAAGTCGACGCTGATGAAGCTCATGGCCGGGCTGGACCAAGAATACGACGGCGAGGCCTGGGCCGCCGAGGGTGCCAAAGTCGGCTACCTGCCGCAGGAGCCACAGCTCGACGCGACCAAGACCGTTGGCGAAAACGTAATGATGGCCATGGCCGAGACTAAGGCCGTTCTCGACCGCTTCAATGAAGTCACCGCGCTGACCGCTGACCCGGAGACCGACGACGAAACCCTCAATGACCTCTACATGGAAATGGGGGAGTTGCAGGAGAAGATCGACGCCGCCGACGGCTGGGATCTCGACCGCACGCTGGAAATCGCCATGGATGCGCTGCGCTGCCCGCCGGCGGACTCGCCGGTCGACACGCTGTCGGGCGGGGAAAAGCGCCGAGTGGCGCTGTGCCAACTGCTGCTGTCCAAGCCCGACCTGCTGCTGCTTGACGAGCCGACCAACCACCTCGACGCTGAATCCGTCGCCTGGCTCGAACGCTTCCTCGACGAATACAGCGGCACAGTCGTCTGCGTGACCCACGACCGCTACTTCCTCGACAACATCGCCGGCTGGATCCTCGAGATGGACCGCGGCGAGTGCATCCCGTTCGAGGGCAATTATTCGGCCTGGCTCGAGCAGAAGCAGAAGCGGCTGGCGCAGGAGGCCAAATCCGAAAGCGACAAGCAAAAGTACCTCGAGCGCGAGCTCGACTGGGTGCGACAGGGGGCCAAGGCCCGCCAGTCCAAGTCCAAGGCCCGGATTCAGCAGTACGAGGAGCTAGCCAACACCGCCGCGCGCGAGAAGTACGAGCCCGGCACCATCGCCATCCCGACCGCCGAGCGGCTGGGCAATCTGGTGCTGGAGGTCGACGGCGTGCGCAAGGCCTTCGGCGAAGACCTACTGATCGAGGACTTGTCCTTCCGCGTCCCTCCCGGCGCGATCGTCGGCATCATCGGTCCCAACGGTGCGGGCAAGTCGACCCTATTCAAGATGATCACCGGCGCCGAAACCCCGGACAGCGGCAGCGTCCGGCTGGGTGAGACCGTGTCGCTGGGCTACGTGGATCAGAGCCGCGACCACCTCAACGACAAGAACTCGGTGTGGCAGGAGATTTCCGATGGTCTCGACATGATCGACGTTGGCAAGACCCAGATGCCTTCGCGCGCCTACGTCGGCGCCTTTAACTTCAAGGGCGGGGACCAGCAGAAATCGGTGGGCCAGCTATCGGGCGGGGAGCGCAACCGCGTGCATCTGGCCAAGATGCTGAAAACCGGCGCTAACCTGATCCTGCTCGATGAGCCGACCAACGACCTCGACGTCGATACCCTGCGCTCGCTGGAAGAGGCGCTGCAGAAGTTCGCGGGCTGCGCCATGGTGATCAGCCACGACCGTTGGTTCCTCGACCGGCTGGCGACCCACATTCTGGCCTATGAGGGCGAGAGCCACGTCGAGTGGTACGAGGGCAACTACAGCGACTACGAGGCCGACCGCAAGCGCCGCCTGGGCGCAGACGCTGAGCAGCCGACGCGGATCAAGTACAAGCGCCTCACCCGATAGACCGCCGACCCGCTCGCCGACGGAACCGCTGAACCAGTAACCCGGCAAGCCCTGCCTTCCCATTCGGTGGCATTTTGTCGTGACGACGGTATTGCAAGCCCGGCTCCCGTAAACAACAGTAGTTATTGCAGAAATTCAATTTAGGATTGAAAAACGAGCATAAATGTTGAAGAGTGTAGGACCGAGGATCGGTGCCAAGTAGAGAAATCCCGTGCGA
>MDSZ01166743.1_pt1 | contig 16153 bp, 15 predicted proteins | sample 811201 | NCBI WGS metagenome assembly MDSZ01 (sample SAMN05326647, study PRJNA326480) | marine metagenome | isolation source: seawater | place: Indian Ocean: North | collected 2010
ACCACGTTGATAGGCTGGATGTGGAAGCGCAGTAATGCGTGCAGCTGACCAGTACTAATAGCTCAATTGGCTTAATTTATGCACTGAAAAAAATTTTATAATTATGAATAGATTTTTTATTAAGGAAATCGTAAAATTTACGAAAAAACTCCTACCAGTTAGATTTAAAACATTTTTAAAAAAATTTAGAAAATTTAATGCAATCAATAATCTAGATGTTAAATTGCTTAATCATTTAAACTTCAAAAATGGTTTCTTTATAGAATGCGGTGCCAATGATGGTGTTAATCAATCGAATACTTGGTATTTCGAAAAACATCTAAATTGGAAAGGTTTACTAATAGAACCACATAAAAATCTTTTTAAAGAGCTTGTAAAAAATAGATCAAAAAAAAATATATTTATTAATTCTTGTTTAGTCTCCAAAAATTATAAAAAAGAACATATTTTTTTAAGTGATAAAAATTTAGAAAGTAGAGTTATGAATAATTTTGACCAATCAAATGCTAGAGTTGATACAACGACTTTAGAACAAATATTTATAAATAAAAAAATATCACAAAAAATCGATTTACTTTCTTTAGATGTGGAAGGTTATGAATTTGAGGTTCTTAAAGGTATAGATTTAAATAAATTTAATATTGAGCACATACTAGTAGAAACAAATAACCTAGTTTTAATGAAAGATTTTTTAGAGAAATTCAACTATAAATACATTGAAAGTTTTAGTTTCCATGATTTTTTCTTTAAAAAAAATAAAGAATAATTTTCAATCTAGTTCGAAATTTTTTGAATAATTTTTAAACAATTTTTTTGTTTGCTTACTTTTTTCTAAATAACAATTTCCTATCACTAATTTGTCAAGACCTGTTCCCATAAAGCATCTAAAAGCATCTTGAGGCGTATTAACTATTGGCTCACCTCTAACATTGAAAGACGTGTTTACTATAATTGGACATCCAGTTTTTTCCTTAAATTTTTTTATAAGTTTAAAATATTTCTGATTTGAATCTTCCGTAACAGTTTGTATTCTTGCCGTATTATCCACATGAGTAACTGCTGGTATTTCAGATCTTATCAAGTTTAATCTTTCTATCCCAAAAACATTTTTTTTTAAATTATTGTTACTAATAAGTTTATTTTTTTTTACATTTGCCACCATGAGCATGTAAGGGCTTATATAATCAAATTCGAACCATTCTTTTACATCATCTAATAAGATAGATGGTGCAAAGGGGCGAAAACTTTCTCTGAATTTTATTTTCAAATTTAAATTCTTTTGAGTTTCATTAGATCTTGGATTTCCTAGAATCGACCTGGAACCTAATGCTCTAGGTCCAAATTCCATTCTACCTTGAAACCATCCAATTGCTTCATTTCTATTTAAATCCTCTGCAGTCTGTTCAATTAAGTGCTCCTCATTTAAAATAGAATATTTTGCTCCAATTTTAATTAACTCTTTCTCAATCTCAGCTTGGTCAAATTTTGGACCTAGAAGAGATCCTTGCATATCATCCTTATTGTTGACTTTTCTTGGATTATTTTCCTCAATGTGCCATAGTGCTAATGCAGCTCCTATGGATCCACCTGCATCACCTGCAGCAGGCTGAACCCATATATCATTAAATATTTTTTCTCTAAATATTTTTCCATTAGCAACACAGTTTAACGCTACACCACCAGCCAAACACAGATTAGGAATTTTATACTCTTTTTTTAATGACCTTAAAATTTTTAATAATATATCCTCAGTTACTTTTTGAATAGACGAGGCAATATCCATATGAAACTGACAAATTTTATCTTTTTCACTTTTTCTTGGTTTATTTCCAAATAAATTTTCAAATTTTTTTGAAGTCATCGTTAATCCAGTTGCGTAATTAAAATAGCTTTGATCAAGTTTAAAGGATCCATCTTCTTTTATATCTATGAGGTTATTAATTATTTTTTTTTCATAAATTGGTTTTCCATATGGAGCAAGTCCCATCAATTTATATTCTCCGCTATTAACTTTAAAACCTATATAATAAGTAAAAGCTGAATATAGAAGACCTAAAGAATGTGGAAAATGAATTTCTTTTTTTATTTCAATTTTATTTTTTCTACCAATTGCTACAGTTGTAGTTGCCCATTCACCAACACCGTCTGCTGTTAAAATAATTGCATCTTCAAAAGGTGAAGGAAAAAATGCACTTGCAGCATGACTTAAATGATGTTCAGAAAAATAAATTTTTTTCTTATCATTAAAATTACTATCGTTTCTTTTTAATTGATCTAAAAGATATTTTTTTTGAAATAATTTGTATTTCAACCATATTGGTATAGATTTACAAAAAGATTTAAAGCCACGGGGTGCTAAACCAACATAAGTTTCCAACAATCTTTCAAATTTTAAGAATGGTTTCTCAAAAAAAATTATTTTGTCAACTTGTGATAAATTTATTTTATTAAAATCTAAAACAAATTTTATTGCATTATAAGGATAACTAGAATCATGTTTTTTTCTTGTGAACCTTTCTTCTTGTGCTGCTGCTACTATTTTGCCATTCTTAATAATAGCTGCAGCACTGTCGTGATAAAAAGCAGATATTCCTAATATATAATTCACTTAAAAAATAGTATAAATAAAAGGAGCGATTGCGGAACCTTGGCTTAAAATTATTATTCCACCAAAAATAACTAAAACAAATATTATTGGAAATAACCAATATTTTTTTCTTACTTTTAAAAATTCCCAAAATTCTTTTATAAAGTCCATTGTTAATACTGATTTTTCATACTGCTTTTTATATCATTTCTCTCTTTCCAATATGAATAATTATTATTCTTTTTTAGTCCTAGAATATCTTTATTAAAAAGTTTAAGTAATAATCCAGTTGGAGTTACTATTACAAAATAAATAATTCCCATAACAATTGGTGAAAAAATATTTCCTAAAAAAATTCCTATTTTAAACCATATAAAATTTAGAGGATTTAGTATTTTTGAATTAAGAAATCCTAAAACCAAAAATATAATTGATATTAATATTAAGTAATATAATAATTTTTCTTGAATAATATAAAAATATAAAAACGCCAAAAAGAACACGATTGAAAAAGTATATCCAAAACTTTTATTAGATCCAATTTTTTGACTATTATCTATATAATTTGTCATTTTTATATATTATTTGAATAACATTTAGTAAATTAGTTCCAAAAAATAAATTAAGTTAACATTACAATAATTACAATGGATAAATTTAAAAATTTTTCAATTTTTGTTTTTTCTATACTTTTTTCTTTGTATCTTCTAGAAACAATTCTCAGTCTAAATAAGTTATATAAAAATAAATATAACTCTAATTATAACGACGAAACCGAACTTAAATCAAATAATATATATTTTGATAATAGAACTAAGTTAGAGGTTTTTGAAGATATTAAAAAAAAAAATAAACATTTATATACTTTTAATTTTGTTTTTAAAAAAATCTATTTAGATAGATTTAACAAATATACAAATAATAACAAAATCATTCCGCTAGGTGGAAAATCAAAATCAAAAGTAATTCATTGCAATGAAAGTGGTTCGTGGGTTATTTATTCAAGTGATAGATATGGTTTTAATAATGAGGATAAACATTGGGATACTGAAAAAAAAAAGATTTTACTACTGGGAGATTCTTATACTCATGGTGCTTGTGTTGACTATGAGTTTACATTGGCTGGTTGGTTCAACAAAAATCTGACTAAAAATTCAACTTTAAGTGTTGGATCAGACGGTAAAGGACCTTTATCTAGCTATGCTTCTCTTAAAGAGTATTATCCAAACAATTTAAGTCATGTCATTTATTTTTATTATGAAGGAAATGATCTAGTAGAATTAAAGAGAGAAATTAGCAATTATACTTTAAGTAAATATTATAGTGATAAAAATTTTTCCCAACAATTAAAAACAAAACAATTTCAAATTGATCAAGCATGGAATAAAATGTTTATAGATAGTAGCTTTAATTTAAATAAAAGTAGAGCTATAAGATTTTTTCAACTAAGATTTTTAAGAGAAAAATTAAAAAATTTTCATACAAATATTATATCAACAAATCAGAAATATAAGATTAATAAAAAAGACTTGAAACAATTAGAAGAGATATTAATTAAAATGAAAAATTTTTCGGAAAAAAATAACAGTAAATTCTTATTTGTTTATTTGCCCGCACCTTTAAGATATTTTCTTCCATACAACGAAGATTATGGATATAATTATTATGATGATGTAATTGAAATTATAAAAAATAATAATATCGAATACATTGATGTTTATAAAGAAATTTTTAAAAAGGAAAAAAATCCAAAAAACTTTTTTGCACAAAAAAAAATGAATCATTACTCAGAAGCTACTTATGAGAAAATTGTACAGCTAATTATTAAAAATACTAATTTCGAAAATTAACCATTAGTTATAATTACGAAAAAACCTGATAATGAATAACTAAATGTTGTTACAACAGTTCACATGATAAGTTTGTGGTAAAAAATATACGATTTTCACTCTATTAAAAATTACGTTATTAGCATATTTAGAAGAATGAAAAATTAGATAAGAATAATATATATTTGAGTGACATAAAAAATTTTATTTATTTCTAATTATTCTTTGAATATTTAAATTAAACTTATTATGATATATTAAGTAGCTTTCTAATGTACGAGACAATAAAAATTTCCCATCAGCTTTTACAGTTAGATCAAGATATAAGTACTTGTCTAAGATTGCTTGAAAATTTAAAACATAAAATAATATTCGTTATAGATAAAAATAAAAAGTTATGTGGTTCTGTTACAGATGGAGATGCTAGACGATTTTTTATAAAAAATATTAAATTAAAAAAAAACACACCTTATCTAAAAGATATAATGTTCTCAAATCCATATTTTATCTATGACAAAGATTTAAAAAAAAAAACATTTATAAAAAATAAAGCATTAAAAAGTTTTAATTATATACCCGTTTGCGATAGCCAAAAAAGAATAAAAAAAATATTATCACTAAAAAATTCCAAGACAAATCTAGATGATTGTAAAGTAATTTTTATGGCTGGTGGATTTGGTAAGAGGCTTTATCCTATAACAAAAAAAATTCCTAAGCCAAATATTGTTATAAATAAAAACTCAAATTTAATAAATCTAATGAATAATTTTTATTTGAATGGATTTAAAGATTTTATAATTTCTGCCCACTACAAGTATAAAGAAATTAAAAAAGAGATAAAAAAGTTTTGGTTTAATGAAAATAAAATAAAATATTATCTTGAAAAAAAACCGTTAAATTCATTTGGTTCAGTTCCTCAAATTATAAATGATTATAAAATTAAATCTCCTTTTTTAATGATAAATGCTGATATTATGACAACTTTAAATTTTAATTCTTTTAAGGAGTATTTTTATAAAAATAAATGCTCATTTTTAATGGGTGTTAAAATTTTTAATATTACCTTTCCATATGGAATAGTTAAAAGTGAAAAAATGTATTTTTCCTCAATGGAAGAAAAGCCTCAAATCGATATAAACGTAAATGCTGGTATATATATGATGCATCCCAAGATAGTAAAATATTTTAAAAAAAATAAAGCTTATGGCATGGATGAAGCTATAAAAATTTTGAAAAAAAAAAAAATTAAAATTCATATTTTTCCAATTCAAGAATTTTGGACAGATATTGGTAACAGAGATGATCTTGAAAATGCAAAAAAAATCGCTGGTCTTCTTAATTATTAGATTAATAAAAGTTCAAAAAGTTTACCACTCTTTTTAGATCTTTTTTTGTTAAAAAACTCGAAGAGGGTATTGGTAATATCCTTTTTAGAAATGAGTTAGATTTGAGTTTTTTACTGAAAATCATTTCTTTTTTTAAAAGCTTTTGGTCTCTCATTGGTACCCAAAAATCTTTAAGCATAATTTTTTTTTTGATTGCATTTTTAATTAAATTTGATTTGTTTACCTTATTATCTAAAACAATAAAATTTTGCCATATTGTATTATCTGATTTAATCAATTTAAATTTATTTGATTTTAACTCTCTGTTATAGAATGTTTTTATTTTATTTTTTTTATTCTTTATTTCCTTATATCTTTTTAATTGACCTAAAAGTATAGAAGAATGAAGATTGGAAATTTTATAGTTAAAACCGAAATCCAAGTGATAATATGGTTTATTTGTTTTCGAATTATCAATAAGATGTTTAAATATTTTTGCGAATTTTGCTTTATTAGATAATATTGCTCCTCCAGCACCAGCTGTTAAAGATTTATTGCCATTAAAAGATGTAATTATCATATCAACACTTTTTATAAGTTGCTTATCTTCAATTAATGAAAAAAAACTTCCTGCACAGTCTACGATAATCTTTAATTTAAATTTTTTTGCAATTTTTCTAATTTTTTTTAAATCGGGGATAATACCCGCAAAAAAAACTATAATAATGCTAGATACTCTTTTATTTAATTTTTTATGATAAATTCCATCACTTCTTAAATAGGTTTCCTTTTTTAGAGTATTTTCTAAATTTTCCAAATTTATTGATAAATATTTGTCTTCCACATCAAAAATCCAAGGTTTATGACCACTATGGATTATTGAATTTATTGTGGCTATAAAAGTATAGTTTGAGGTGATTATTAATTCTTCTTTTTTTAAATTAAGAGATTTAATAGCTAGCAGAAGTGCTGCGCTACCACTATTAGATAATTCTACATGTTTGCAATTTGTTAATTTTATTATTTTATTTTTTGCCTCTTTTGAAATATTTCCATATGTTGATATATAGTTATTTTTTATTGCCCTCCAAAGTTCTTTCTTTTCAATATTTGAAATATCAGGCTCTAGCAAATTAATTGTTTTCATTATATTTTTGCCATTCAATCATCTTTTTTATTCCTGTATCTAAACTTACAAAAGTTTTTAAATTGATTTTTGATGATATATTTTTAATATTAGGTATTCTTCTTGATGGAGATCCCGCAGTTACTTCTTTAAATACTATTTTTTTTTTAATGTCTAAGCTAGATATTATTTTTTTTGCAAGATCCTTTATTTTTATTTCTTCTTTATCGTTACCTATATTGAATATCTGATTTTTAATTTTAGAATTTGAAATTTTATAAATTTGTAATATTGCATCGTCAATGTAACAAAAAGATCTTGTATGATTTGCTGAATATATCTCTAAAAATTCATTATTTTTTGCTTTTATTAATAATTCGGGAATCACATGAGCAATACCCATTCTTGGTCCATAAACATTATGTGGCCTAAGAATTAAATAATCAAAATTAGATAATTGTATATATTTCTCCCCAAATATTTTCGAGAGGTAATAAGAATCTCTGGCTATAATTTTATTAGATATAACTAGATTTTTATCTTCCGATATGGGTTGTTTCTGAATTCTTTTAAAAATTAATGGAGAATAAACTTCACTTGTTGAAAAATAAATAAATTTGCCTCTGAATTTAATTTTTTTTAAAAAATCAACTAAGTTTATTAATGAAAGTGAATTTTTTTTCATTGTATTTATTGGTGATTTGTTTACGTTAGACACGCCTACTATAGCTGCTAAGTGAAATACTTTTTTTATATTTTTTAACCTAAGATTTATTGGCTTTGTTAAATCTATATTCACAAACTTTACATTCTTATTCTTACTCAACCTAAGTATATGCTTGTCTTTTCTGCCTCTTTCAAAATTATCTAGAACGTAGATTTTGTAATTATGCTTTACGTATTTTTTTATTAAATAATATCCAATAAACCCAGCTCCACCTGTAATTATTATATTGTTCATGTATAATCTCCAAGTATATGAATATTCTGTTTAACTTTTTTTCTTAACAAATTTTTTGGTATTACATGGTTTAAATCAAAAATATATTTATTCGATTTAAAGAGTCTCTGAAAGTTTAGTTTCAATATTTCTTTGTGTTTTATGCAAAAAATAATTATATCAAATCTTTTGATGTACTCCTGAGTTAATCGTTTTGCATTTTTTTCATACGGATCATATGAAATTATTCTAAATCCCTTTTTTTTTATCAGACTATAAAGCATCCTCGAAGGACTATGTCTAAAATCTCCTACATCTTCTTTATAAGTAGTCCCTAAAAGTAAAATTTTTTTTTTGCCTATTTTTCGTTTCATCACATTGTTTATAAAATTATATGAATTAATCATCATTTTTTTATTAATTTGCATTGATAAATTTGTTAATTTAAAATCAATTTTTTTTTTATCAAAAAGGTTATTTGATAGATTTGCAAAATAACCGTCTTTTGTTAAACAATAACCACCTACACCGATTCCTGTTTTCATAATATTATTGTGAGATGGTCTTAATCTTATAGCATCTAAAATTGAATTGAGATTTAATTTTCTGCTAGAACAAAACTTCATCCACTCATCTGTATAAGAAATATTTAAAGCACGATAAGAATTTTCTATTATCTTACAGGCCTCACATTCTTCAATTTTGTTAAATTCAAATAATGGGTATTTTTTTGTATTAATAAAACTTTTTAAAAATAATTTTATATTTTTTTTTGATTTATTATTTATTCCTGAGTACGCTCTAAAATTATTATTTATTGAGTTTAAATAATTATTTCCAGGCATTATTCTCTCAAAAGAATAACCAAAAAAAATATCATTTTCCTGAATTTTTCTTTTTCTTAGTTCGCTTTTTAGTATCGGAAATATTATTTTTTCACAGGTACCAGGAGGCAATGTGCATTCATAAATTATTAATGATTTTTTTGAGACATTTTCTCCTATTTTTCGAGTAATACTTTCTAAATTATTAAAAAAATTTTTATTTGTTAAATCAAATCCAATGCTAACTATTATAATTTTGCTTTTGCTTAAATCCTCAATATCATTTGAAAATTTAATTTTATTTTTATGTACAAGAAATTTTTTTTTTAAATTAGCATCTGAACTTCTTATATTTAATATATTTTTTTTTAATAATCTTACAATTTTAATTCCTTTGTAGTTTTTTTTTTCTATGCCAATTACATTGTAACCTTTGCTGGCAAGATTTATACACATTGGTAATCCAACAAAACCTAATCCAATAATACATGCTTTTTTTTTCATACTTTAATTTTTTTATATGTTAAATCTAAAATATTATTTGAAGTATTTTTTAAATAATAAGGATTTTTAAGTTTTTTTACTTTTTTTACAAATTTATTTGAAATTGCATATTTATATTTTCTTTTAATAACATTTATATTGAATGCTGAATGAATTATATTGCCAGGTGCAAATCGATTTTTTTGTCTATTACCTAAATTTATACATGGTATTTTAAAACTACAACTTTCGATAATTCCGCTAGAAGAATTTCCAATTAATAAGTCACTTTTGCTTAATAAGTAATAATATTTATTTATACCCAGATTTGGCACCAAAGTAATATTTTCTTTATTTAAATTCTTTTTAATCATATCTAGATATTCAACAAAACCTTCATCTGCATTTGGATAGGTAAAAATTATTTTTTCATTAATATTTTTTAAAAAATTAAGAAAGATTTTAAGATTTTTTAAATTCTGATTTACAGGAATATTTGTTTCAGGATGAAAGCAGGCAATTATTTTTTTTTTGTCGCTTTTTAAAAATTTTTTTTCTTTTAAATTTAAAAGGACTTTTTTTATTAGTTTAATATTTTCTAGTGCTGGCGCTCCTACAATATGAATATTTTTCTTTATACCAATGCTGTTTAATTTTTTTTTATGTTTGATTGTTTCAACTAGATGAACTCTAGCCATTTTCGAAATAGAAAAGCGATAAATATCATCTAAAGATCCTAATGTCTCGCTACCACCACATAAATGTACTATTGGTATTTTGTAATTTAAACAACAGAATGAAAATCCTAGCATTTCATATCTATCTCCTAGGATTAAAGCAGAATCAAATTTCTTTAATTTTAAAATTTTATTTGTTTCTTCAATTATATTTTTGAAATATATTAGGATATCTTCTTCCATAGATTTCCTGTAATTAAATTTAAGAAGAACTGATTTTTTTTTAAATTTTTTATCAATCTCACTAATTGTTTCTCCGAATATTTTAGATTTATGCGCTGAATTTATAATTAGTGTCGTATTAAATCTTTTGTCATTAAATGATTTGATAATAGTTTGTTTTAAAATTCCAAAGTCGGATCTAGCAGCTGTAAATATTAAAAGATTATGTTTTTTTTTGTGTAGACTTTTGAGCATAAGAATATATACAGTCTTTTAAATATTTAATAACTACATAAATTGAAGAAAAAATGGAATATGATAATCCTAAATTTGAGAGATTTTTAACTTTTTTTCACAACAGTCCAGGTAGATTAAAAAAATACATGGAACTTTTGCTTTTGAAAGACAAGGCCACACCTTATGCTACGACTGATAGAGCTTCTCTTAATCAAGTAAATGTTGTTTTGAACACAAAATGTAATTTAAAGTGTGTTTGGTGTCATAGAGAAGAAAAGCACTTTAAGGAGTCTGGTTATTTAGAAAGGGACGGGGATCTTGAAAAATTTAAAAAACTTATTCCATTATTAAAAGGATTTAATTCAATTCATTGGGGCGGGTTAGCAGAACCTATGATGTATAAACCAATTTTTGAATTAACAAAATTTGCAAGAAATTTTTTCCCTAAAGTTCGTGTGACTACTAATGGAACCTCTCTAATGCCAAAAATTGTAGATAAAATTCAAGATGCTGGTTTTACTGATGTTGAGGTGAGTCTTGATGGGTTCGATAGTATAACGAATAAAAAATTTCGTGGATCTGATGAAGATAAAATTATAAACTACTTAGAGGATTTATCATCTCGTAATTGTGTTGATATACAAATTAATAGCGTAGTAGCCGATGTAAATATAGATTCTTTATGGGATGCGATAGATAAACTTAAAAATGTTAAAAATTTAAAAAAAATACATACAATCCCAATATTTGTTACAAAGCATATGCAGGATCTGGGTATAAAGGCCGCTGAAGTAGAAATGCATATGAAATTGTTAAAACATTGGCAAAAAAAAATTCATGAGTATAATTTGGACATTAAATTAAATCCTGAGCCAACTGATGTTACTCTTGACCCTGTTGTGGCAATGAAGAGACTTCATAATATTTGTTTCACAGTTTTTGAACATCCATTTATCAATCTAGATGGTTTCATCACACCCTGTGGAAGGTTACAACATATTAATTTAGATAATGTTTTGGAAAAGGGTTTTGATGAAGCCTGGAATGGTCCCAAAACACTTCGATGGAGAGAACAGCAATTAAAAGAAAATTACGGAACCTATTGTCAGAGAGAATGTTATATGAAAAATAGGTGCAATGGAAAGCTTCATGAGCTTGATGAATTCATGGGAAAGCATGATGAAAAAAATATTATTCTTAATAATCAGTGATCAAAGACTTAAAGATAGATTCAGAAACTGAAGCTAAAAAAAAAATAGTTGTAGATTTAAATAAAATTCAGGATGGAATGAATGTCACTGAAGATTTCTTTATAAAAAAAAAATGTCAAATATCTTGGGTTGTAAGTAGGGTATGTGACCACAATTCTGGAAAAATGGTATTAAAAAAAAATTCCAAAATTGCAGTATGTCCATTGCATGGCTGGGAACTTAATCTTGAAAATTTACGATATAAAAATATAAATATTCAAAAAAGAAAACATTCATTCGAAATTAAAAAAAATAAATTAATTGTAAAAACAAATAAAAAAAAATTTTTTACACCAACCAATAAAATAATTGAAAATGAAAAAGTTAAGATCAGATATTTGTCACATGCTTCTATTTTGATTAGTTATGCTGGGATCAATTTATTGACCGATCCATGGTTTTTTGGACCTGCATTTCAGACTGGATGGTGGCTAAAAAGAGGTGTAACTTTGGAAATAAAAGAGTTATTACCTTTAGTAAATTATATTTACATATCCCACAATCATCCTGATCATCTTCATTTAGAAACATTAAGTAAATTTGACAAAAATATAAATATAATTACACCCAAGTTTCAAAGTGGCTCTACAGTGAAACTTTTAAAAAGAGCTGGTTTTAAAAATATTTTTCAATGTGATTTTAAAAAATATTTTTCAATTAAAGATCGTTCATTTATTTTTACTGTTCTTAAGTCTGGAGACTTTAGAGACGACAGCGGTCTTTATCTTCAAATAAACAATAAAAAAATTTTATTAAATGTAGATAGTAATTATTTAAATTCAGATGTATTACCAGAAAATATTGATGTATTGCTTACGTCATTTGCAGGAGGAGCCAGCGGTTTTCCTTTATGTTTTTTAAATTATAGTAATCGGGATAAAAAATTAATTCTTGTAAGAAATAAAAATGTAATGCTCGAGAGAGTTTATCGTTTAGTAAAACTAACCAAACCCAAATACCTAATTCCTTATGCTGGCCATTTTTCAGAAAATGCCAAAAGGGATTTCTATATTTTAAAAAATAATAAAAAAAATACCATAGATGAAGTTAAAAATCTTTTATCAAAAAAAAAAATTTTAACAAAAATAATTGATGTTGAAAAAAAAGACACACTAATTATTAATAAAAATAAATATTTAGTTCAAGATAATTATCAAGTCGATAAAAGTTCTAATATCTATAATGAAAATTTAATTATAGAAAATAAACAACTAATAAAAAATTTAGATCATGATAAAATCATAAAAGACTATTTTGTAAACTCAAATTTTGCTAGCAACCTAATTTTGACTCTAAGAACTTGCGATGATAATTTTGAAAATATATTAAATAATTATTATTTTGATTTTTCTAAAAATCCTATCAATTATAGAAAAATCAGCAATTTAAAGCTTGATAAATTAAAAAAAATAAAAAATAACAATAAAAAATATTTAGAAATTTATGCAAGAATTGACAGTCTATTGCATACTATTAAAAACAAACTTCCATTTGAAGATCTTCTGATTGGGTTCCAATTAAGAATTTTTCGAGAGCCAAATTTTTATAACACAGATTTTTGGTATCATTTTACAAATGTTTATATTGATGGCGCATATTTCAAATTTAATGAACCATGTAATTCTTGTGAAAAATTAAATCAACAGATATTTTAATAAAGGTCATTATATTTTAACTGTGAAAATTTTTTTTTATCTTTGTTAATTCTTTTTCCAATAATTTTCTGGTATTGATTTATTGGGATTCCATTTTGTAAGGGCCTCAATGGAATTAAGTGTTTTTTATTAATTATATTATTTTTTTTTAGATTTAAATTCAGATAAATTGATTTCTTTGCAATTTTTTTTGTAGAAATTTCTTCTTTAGTCAAAAATCTTGTTTTGTTTTTTATTGAAATTTCTATATCTTTAATATTGGTAATAAATTTTTTTAGATCTTTGCATTCCATAGAGCAATAATGATCTGGACCATTATCATATTTGTCCAAAGTTATGTGCTTTTCTATAAGTTTTATCCCAAGGCTAATAGAGCAAAATATTGCCTGGTCCCCAATTGTGTGGTCTGAATAACCATAAAGATAAGGCAATTTTTTCAATGTTAAAATGTTAGATAAGTATGAGTCTCTAAGATTTGTTGGATAACTTGAAACGCAATGTGTCAGTAAAAGCTTATTTTTTCTTAATTTTAAATGATTGAGGGTTTTTTTTAAATTTTTTGTATCAATCATTCCTGTTGATAGAATAATGGGTTTATCAAAATTTTTAATATGATCTAGTAGCAAGTAATTGTCATTATCACCAGATGATATTTTATATGCTGGCATATTTAATTTTTTTAAGAAGTTAGCACTTTTAATATCAAAGGGTGTCGATAAAAAAATTATTTTTTTTTTTTTACAATATTTAGATAATTTTTCAAATTCATCAAAGGTTAGAGAATTTTTTTTCAACATTTCGAATTGATTTCCATAACCAGTTTTTTTTTGATAATTCGCAAGAGATGTGTTTTTCTTCAACATTAAATCTGGAACAAAAGTCTGAAATTTAACAGCATCGAACATAGCATCTTTAGCATAATCAATCATTTTAATCGCTCTATTAAATACACCGTTATGATTAATTCCTATCTCTGCAACTGTAAATATGGATGAATTTTTTGAAATTATTTTGTTATTTATTTTGATAAAAGTCATTATAAAAGTTTATTATAGCTTAATGAAAAAAAATATAAAAATCTTATTTTTAAAGAAAAAAAATTGTAAATACTGCAGTAAGATTTCTGAAATTTTAAAAAAAAAATATAAAAAAGTAAGCATTTCTCATTCTATTAAAAATCAAAAAAAAATTAATTCTTTTGATTATCTTATATGTTTTAGATCACAGGAAATTATAAAAAATAAAATATTAAAACAAATTAAAATTGCATCAATTAACTTTCATCCTGGTCCTCCTGAATATAGGGGCATAGGTTGTGCAAATTGGGCTTTATATAAAAATGAAAAGTATTATGGTGTTACTTGTCATTTAATGGATACAAAAATAGACAATGGTGATATTTTAAGTGTGAGAAGATTTAAAATAGGCCAGAATTATAATTTAGAAAAATTATTAAATAAAACACATTTAAAATTATTTAATCAGTTTAAATTAATTGAAAAATCAATTTACGAAGATAATTTTGATAAATTTTTAAATAAAAAAAAAAAAATTAAATGGTCTAAAAAATTATTCAAAAGAACTGAATTAAATAATTTGTATAATATTAAATTAAATATAAACAAAATAAGGCTAAAAAAAATATTAAGGGCCACTTTATATGGTAATTACAAACCATACATACAGATACATGGACATAAATTCGAATATGAAAAATAAAAATATTACTTGTGCTTTTATTTTTGCAAGAAAGGGTTCCGAGGGATTAAAAAATAAAAATATTAAAAAAATTAATAACAAATTTCTATTTGAATATAGCATTTTAATTGCAAAAAAACTAAAGGTTGATGAAATAATTGTATCATCTAATATTACTCAAATAGAGAATTACTGTAAAAAAAATAAAATATTCTTTATTAAAAGACCAGAAAAACTAGCATCAGCAAAATCAGCTGAAATATTAGCTTGGAAACATGCTTTATTAGAATATGAAAAAAAAAAAAATAAAAAAATAGATATTTTTTTATCTTTGCCAATTGTTACTCCTGTAAAAAAAATTTCCAACATTCGAAAGAGTATTCAGATCATTAAAAAAAAAAAATATGATTTAGTTGTTTCTGTTACAAAAAGTGAGGCAAGTCCAAATTTTAACTTATTCAAAAAAATGGGTGACAGATTAGGCTTGTTTAATAATATAAAAAAAACATATAGGAGACAAAATAATCATTATTATTTTGTAGTGCCTAATTTTTATGTTGCAAAGAGAAAATATGTATTATCAACAAATCATGTTTTTAATGGAAAAATATTTCCCATGGAAATTCCTAGAAAATATACATTTGATATAAATGATAATTATGATTTTCAAATATTAAAATTTTTAATTGAAAATAAAAAATTATAATGCTTAAAATCTGCATAATAGTAGACCATCCCACTAGGGACTTGCCTGGCAATATAATTTTAGCAAATAAATTAATTGAAGAAAAAAATAGAGTTTTTTTAATTCCCTCTAAATATATTGAGGAGTGCTTATTAATTAAGCCTGATTTGGTAATAGCCAATTATGCCAGGCCTGTTTATGAAAATTTTTTCAAAGCTTTAAATTCCAAGGGTATTGATATATGTGTAATTGATACTGAGGGGGCACCATTTGGTAAAAATAATTCTCACTACCAATATTATCCACTTACAATATTTAAGTATATTAAATATATAAAATATTATTTTTTATGGGGAAAAGATCAATACAATTTAGCTTACAAATACTGTCAAAAACTTAAATCTAATAATTTTTCTAAACTTAAAGTAACCGGCTCCCCAATGTTTGATTATCATAAAATTTTAAAACAAAAAAAAAATCAAAAAACACTAAAGAAAAAAATTATCCTTATAAATACTGGTCTGTCTATAGCGAATCCAAGGTTTTCAAGTGGTTATGAAAATGAAGTTGATAATATAATTAAAGAAGCAAATGTAAAAAAAAAAATTGCTTTAT
>MDSZ01179069.1_pt1 | contig 16143 bp, 15 predicted proteins | sample 811201 | NCBI WGS metagenome assembly MDSZ01 (sample SAMN05326647, study PRJNA326480) | marine metagenome | isolation source: seawater | place: Indian Ocean: North | collected 2010
CACTCAATGAGGAAGACGGAGGAGCTTTAGAAATATATAAATACAAAAATAATCAAAATCAGTTTTTACAAAGGCCAGATATCAATAATTTAATTTTAGAGAGAAAAATATATCCTAAAGCAAATGAATTATTGGTATTTATGTCCAATCCAATTAGCATTCATGGTGTTGAGAAGTTTGTATCAAATAGTAAAAATAGAATTTTTTCTTACGGTAGTTATACATTAAGCAAAAGAGTTGATTGGGTAAAAATTTAATTAATTTTATTTAAAATTTTATTTTCAATTTTGTAAATTTCATCACAGTTACTTAAATTATCAAATTTATGCGTAATACATAATATTGTAAATTCTCTTTTAATTGATAAAATGAATTCCATAAAATCATCACTGGTGCTTTTGTCCAAGTTACTAGTTGCTTCATCTAAGATTAATATTTTTGGATCCCTATACAAGGCTCTTGCTATTCCGATTCTCTGTTTCTGCCCTCCAGATACTTTTGCTGCATTTTCACCTAAATTTAAGTTTAGACCTTCAGGTGAATTAATATAAAAATTTTTAAGTTGAGATCTATCGAGTGCTGTCTTTACTTTATCATTATCAATTTGCTCTTCATCTATGCCAAATGCTACATTATTTTTTAAATTGTCATCGGTTATATAAATATCCTGTGGTACATATCCTATTGAATTTCTCCATCCTGATATATTTAAGTTAATATCTGAATCATCAACCATAATTCTTCCATTTTTTGGTTTTAATAATCCTAGGAGAATATTTATTAACGTTGATTTTCCAGAACCACTTTCACCAACAAATCCTATAAAACTACCTTTTTTAATGGTTAAATTTAAATTTTTAAAAATTGGCTTATCTTTTTTAAACTCAAAATCAAGTTTTTGAATTTTAATTTCTCTTTCAAAATTTATAACTGGAATATTTTTTTGTGAATTATCGACCGTTATGTCTTTAGTATATGATTTATCATTTAATATATTGTATAAATTAATTATGACTGGTCTTAAAAAATTAATTAAATTTAATGAATTTATAATTTTTATTGTTGAAGGCATTAATCTTATAGTGCAAGCTGAAAGAAAAGAGATTATTAAAACAATTTTTTTAGAATCTATGTTTAAATTAAACAGCATAAATATTAAAAATAATATTGTTGTGATAGACACAATTTCTATTAAAAATTTTGGCAAACTTTCAATAAAAGCATATTTAAAATGAATAAAAGCATGGTGTTTATTGCTTTTTATATATCTATTTTTAAAAAAATTAATAACATTATTTACTGTTGATTGTTTTATACCCATAACTGCCTCTATTAAATATTTTGTAGACTGTCTTCTAAAATGAGCTCTCTGCTCACCCCAGCTTTTAAGTTTTTTTTTAACAGAAAATATAAATATAGAACTAAATAATAACATAATTGTTAAAACTATCAGTGTAACTTTGGGATTAAGAAACAAAAATATTCCGAAGATAAATATTATTATAAGTGTCTCAACAATTAAAAAGACCAAATTATTTAAAAAAGTTTCAAAATTTTTTGCATCCTCCATATTTCTTATTATCTCTGCGGTATTAACATTAACGTGGTATAAATAAGGTTTTGATAGATAGGCAGTGATTAATTTGGAACATACATTTGCCCATATATTGCTTGCAAATTTATTTCTTATCCAAGAAAAAAATATTAAATAAAGATTTTTTAGATAGTAAATAAGCAAGAATGCTCCTAAAACTATAAATATTAAAGTCTTTTGATTAATATTAAATTTTTTTATATCTACAAAACTTAATGTTTCATAGAATAAATTTATATCTAAAATGATTGATATAAGAGGAATTACTAATCCTAAACCTATCATCTCTATTAATACTTGAAGTAAAATTAATACTAATATTATTAAAACTTTTAATTTCTGGTGTTGAGGTATTATAAAGTAAGTTTTTTTTAAAAGTTCCATCACATTTTTTTAAAATTAATTAATTTATTTTTCTTTAAAATTTTTGTTAAAGTTGAAACCTCATTTAAATCTAAATTACATTTTAGAGCTATGTCGAATATAGAGTTTTTTCCATTGCTGTAAGCTAAAAAATTTAGAATATTTTTTGTTGGTCTTTTTATACTATCCTTAGCTAGTGTTCTATACATTCCATACTTAGTGAGAAAGGGTTCACCCGAGGTCTTGATAACTGGAAATAGACCAAATTCAATCGTATCTACAATTTTTGTAAAAAGTTTGAAAGTTTTTACCATTCCTTTAAATGATAGAATTTTTAAATTATCTTCACTTGTATGATATTCTTTAAATTCATGGTATTTAGTTCTTGAAAATCCACAGACAGGTAAATTAATTTTAGGTGAACAATATTGTCTTTCGTCGGAACCCCTTTTTAAAAATGAAAATTTTTTCTTATTTTTAATATTTTTAAATGCTACATTTAAAATTTTGTCGGAAAAATTATTTCCGTAGGGCGACTCAATGTGAGTAAATACTTTATTATCTCCAACGCAACTAATGACAAAACCTCCTATCACATTTTTTTTTAAATTTTTGTAATTTTTTTTTATGTAAGTTAATGAACCTATGGTTTCTGGGATAAATAGAAAGTTATAAGTAAAATTAGGATTAGGATGATATTTTTCAATGTAGTTTGCTAAAGCCGTGCACATTAAAATACCTGAGAGTTCGTTATTAGCCATAGAAGGGTGACAAATATTTGTTGAAAAAAGAAACTCTTTTTTAAGTCGCCCTTTTATTTTATTTTCACCTAGCACCAAATTTCCTTTTTTTAAAGATGAATCGACTAGCACCTCATATTTCCCTTTTGGTAATTTTTTTAATTCCTCATATGACAAGCAAAAACCCCAATCTTTTTTATAATAAGAAGTTACGTAAGGAATTGCTTTAGGCTTAGATTTAATTGTATATATTTTTTTTATTAAATCTTTTTTATCCATGGTTTTTTTTATTGGAGTAGAGTAGGACACGATATGCAAATTATTTTTTTTAAAAGAAGCATATTTTTTGTGTGACCCAATATGTCTGATGTAAGAGTCATTAATATTCCATTCATTTGGAATTATCCAATCATAAATTTTTTGTCCACTTTTAAATTTTAGAATTCTAATTTTTGGGAGATATTTTTTTATAAGTTTAAGAGTTTTGATATTTCCTTTACCAGTTAATGACCTATTTATTGGAAATAATTCTTTAGCAAGATTTATGAATATTTTTTTTAGGTGCTTGTAGTCAATACTCATGAAAAATTTATATACCTAAATTAATTTTTTTATGAATATCCCTACCAATATTTACTAATGTTCTAAATTCTTCTGGTGTTGCTGACAATGCATTATCTCTTATTGTGTTGTCAGATTTATCTAAAGTAAAATGTTTTTCTATGATATTTGCACCTCGTGTTATTGCAATCAAACACGTTTCAATTCCAATTGAGTGGTCACTATATCCGTCATAAATACTATTATTAAACTTTTTTGGAAAGTTTAATAGATCTTTTGGAAAACACGGATATTTTGAAACACAAAATAAATATTTTATTTTTCTAGTCTTTATAAATGGTAAATTCTTATGTTTCCACATACCCAATGAAACAAAAGTCTCTTTGTTTAATTTAATAATTTTTTTGGATAAATTTACATTTTCTTTAACAGTCCGAGATGCAATTTTATATCTTTCAAAATTAAATTTTTTGATGATATCAAAGGCTTTGTTAGAAATTACTGAAAACATTAATTCTATTTCAAAGTATTTAGACCATTCAATAAGTTGTTTTATTCTTTTTTCATCAATAACATTAATTTCATTAGGTTTATCTCTCCAACCAAGTTGGAATTTTACAATATCTGCTCCAGAAAATTTACTTTGTTTTATTAGTTCATAAGACAGATCAAGGTTTCCGTTATGGTTCATGCCAACTTCTGAAATAAAAGTAATTTTATTATTTTTCATTTATAGATGTTTAATAACAAAATTTGTTGCAATTTTGGCTGCCTTAATTTCTGACTCATAAGTTAACCCTGCTATATGAGGCGTAACTATTAGATTATTGTTATTTTTTGCATATTCTATCAATATATTTTTTTTATTACTTAGATTATGCTCATTTCTAACAACATCAACTCCCGCACCTTTTATAGTATTATTTTTAAGGAATTTAATTAAATCTTTTTCAACAACGATCTCACCTCTTGAGGTGTTGACAAAATAAGAGCCTTTTTTCATTGATTTAAAAAGTTTTTTTGAAAAAAAATTTTTGTTTTTTTTATTATAATTTATGCAACAACATACAACATCTGATAATTTAAGAAGTTCTTTTATATTTTTAAACTTTCTAACTTTTTTTGTTTTAGCCTTAACAAATGGGTCGTAGATAAAAATGTTCATACCTAAAGATTTAGCGTATTTTGATAAATTAGATCCAATTCTACCATATCCAATTATACCTAAGTTTTTGTTATACAACTCTGAGCTTCTAAGTTTATCTTCCATATTTCTCCAATATCCACTTTTTACAATTTTATTAGAAAATCCAATTTTTCTAACTACGCACAGCATTAAAGCAAAAGTGAATTCTGAAGATGCCTTAATATTTATAAATTGTTTAGAATTTCTTAAATGAAAGACTTTTATATTTTTTTTTTTAGCAAAGCTAAGATCAATGTGATTTGTGCCTGTTGAGGGTGTAACAATAATTTTCAGTTTTTTTGACTTATTTAATATTTCTTTATTTATCTTGTATTCTGGGCTAGGGCTACAAATCCATCCATCAATTTTTGGCATCATCTCTTTTACAAATTTTTTTGTTTGTTTATAAGCAAATATACATTCATATTTTTCTGACAATTTTTTTTTTTCAGTTTTTATAAATTCAAAGGGTGAAGAAATAAGAAGTTTTTTTCTTTTTTTTTTTTGATTGAATTTATTTGTAATTTTAGCAGTAATTGAATTTATTTTTTCAGGTTTATTTTCACAATATCCATTTTCTATTAAGTTTTTTGCAACAGTTAAATCAAATTTCTCATCTATATTAATTGATTTTTCTGGTGGCATTATAAGTGGATAGTTTTTTTTGCCTATTCTACTATTTTTGTAAAATAAACAATTTCTTGTCATTAAGTAAATGGCCCCATTCCGTATATAGGATTTTTCAAAACCTTGTCTGAAAGAACTTAGTTCAGATTCTGGGTATTCTTTACAAAAGTTAGATACTTTAAATTTACTTATTCTTTTAAGTCTTGTAGGGTGTTTTTCTCCAGTTTCAACATAACTTATAACAGAATCTGTTTTCTTATTTGATTTTATAATCTTTATTGCATTATCAATATCTTTGAAAGTTCTAAAAGGTGCAACACATGGTAACTCAAGGACATAATCATACTTTTTTTTGTTTAAAATTTCGACTTTTCTTACAAAATCCTTTAAAGAAACTTGAGATGCAATTCTATCAGCTGCCATTTTTTTTGATCTAAGAAAAGGCACAGAGGCACCATATTTTTTACTAATACGAGCTATGTTCTTATCATCAGTAGAAATATACACCTCGTTAATATACCTTGATTTTAATGCAGCATAAATTGTATAACTTATTAATGGGTGATCATTGATTGGGTAAATATTTTTTTTAGGTATTCCTTTTGATCCACCCCTGGCTTGAATGACGCAGATTAAATTAGTTGTAATTTTATAATCTTTCATAGTTTTGGACATTGAACTTTAAACAATTCTTTAAATCATAAATAAAATATTTTTGCTTCATAAAAGAAATCAATTTTTTTTTATTAAGCTTTAAAAAATCCTTATGTCTTACAGCAATTAAACAATAATCATACGCTTTCCTTTTAATTTTATTTATAGGATTAATATTATGAAATCTCTTTAGTTCCTTTTTATCTATATAAGGATCATATATATCAACTTTGTTACCATTCTTGATGAGTTTTTTATAAATTGGAATTACTTTCGAATTTCTAATATCATTACAATTTTCTTTAAATGTAACACCTAAGATTAAAATTTTTATTTTTTTTTTATTGAAAAATTTTTTTTTATGATACTCAACCCTACTAATAACGTATTTGTTCATATTTTCATTTAACCGTCGACCAGCTAATATCACTCTGGGGTTATAATTGAATTTTTTAGAAATATGACTCATATAATAAGGATCGACACCTATACAATGTCCGCCAACAAGTCCTGGAAAATATTTATGAAAGTTCCATTTTGTAACAGCCGCATCCAATACTTCATTAGTATCTATTTTTAATTTTTTAAAAATTATGCTTAATTCATTTACGAAAGCTATATTGATATCTCTCTGGATGTTTTCTATGAGTTTTGCAGCTTCTGCAACTTTTATTGAACTTGCAACATGTAATTTTGATTTTATTATAGATTTATAAATTTTTTTTATAAGACTTAATGATTTTTTATTTGAACTACTTATAATTTTATTCACTTTGGTCAACGTATATCTATCGTCGCCAACATTAATTCTTTCAGGTGAATAACCACATGAAAAATCTCTGTTAAATTTAAGGCTAGAAAATTTACTTAAAATAGGAATACAAATACTTTCTGTACAACCTGGATAAACTGTTGACTCAAAAATAATAATCGAATTCTTTCTCATTATTTTACCTATTGATATACATGCTTTTTTTAAAGGACTTAGATCAGGTTCATTATTTTTTTTTATGGGGGTGGGAACCGTCACTATAAAAATGTTACATTTTTTAAGGTCATTAAAATTTGTTGTTAAATTTAAATTTTTGCCATTAAATTTTGGATATTGATTATTTTTATCTAGACCTCTTGATAAAGAATTTATTCTTTTTAAATCAATATCTAGGCCTATTGTTTTAAATTTTTTGCTTAATTCAAAAAAAACAGGAAAACCAACGTATCCTAATCCAATTACACCAATATTAATTTTTTCCATAAGATTTTATTTTTTATAATATTCTTTGTACCACTTAACAAACCTTTTAATTCCTTCCTTTACATCCACCTTTGGTTTATAAGCGTATAGTTTGTTAGCCTTTTTGATCGATGAAAAGGTCTTAACGATATCACCCGGTTGTTTTTTTAAATATTTTTTATGAGATTTAATGCCAATTTCTTTCTCTAAAACTTTTATATATCTCATTAAATTAATTGACTTACTATTTCCTAGATTAATAATCTCAGAAATATTTCTTTTTACATTTTTTTTTTCGATAATTTTTTGAATTCCATCAATAATATCGTCAATGTAAGTAAAATCTCGTTTATGATTTCCATAATTAAATATTTGAATTTTTTTTCTCAAAAAAATATTTTTTGTAAATTTAAATAAGGCCATATCTGGTCTACCCCAAGGTCCATAGACAGTAAAGAAACGAAGACCAGTAGTTCTAAAATTATAAACTTTACTAAAGGATTTAGCCATTAACTCATTTGAACATTTCGTTGCAGCATAAAATTGTATAGGATTCTCACAACTTTGGTTCTCGTCTAAAGGATAATTATTATTTTCACCATAAACACTGCTGGTGCTTGCATAAATAAAGTGTTTTATTTTTTTTTTTCTAGAAATACTTAATATATTATAAAATCCATTTACATTATTTTTAAAATATTCATCTGGTTTTATAATCGAATATCTAACACCTGCTTGAGCTGCTAAGTTGACTACAATATCAATTTTATTCAAAAAAATCTTGTTAATCTTTTTTTTGTTTGAGATATCATATTTATAAAATTTAAATTTTGATTTATATTTTTTTAATATTTTAAGCCTACTATATTTTAAACTTTTTGAGTAATAGCTGTTTATATTGTCTACTCCGATAATAATATGCCCGTCAGCTAAAAGTTTTCTAGATAAACTAAACCCGATAAATCCTGCACATCCAGTTATTAATATTTTCATGAATTTATCTCTTTTTTAAAATTTTCTGTCAAATCATCGACTATATTTGTATTAATTTTTGCGTAGTTTTTACAAAATGCATTTATTTCTTTTTGTACTTTTTCACTGAACCACCAATCATTTATATTATCTTTAACGGAAATTATATGTTTTTCTGCCATTTCAAAATTAGGAAAAATTACCCCTACATCCATTAGTCCCTTAATATTTATCATTGCAGTTTCTCTGAATTTAGAATAATCAAAATCGTTTATTACAATTGATGGATAGTTTAAAGCTAATGTTTCTAGTATTCCAGTTGAATAATAAGTATGTACAATTAATTTTGACCTCTTATAAAGCTTATTAATTTCTGTTTTTCCATCGTCGTGCTCAGAATTAGGAAAGTAATGTTTAAAGATTTTTTCTTCATCAAGACCGAGATATCTAGAAAAATTTCTAAACAGAAAGTTTTTTTCGTTCGTGTGTTTTTTTAAATTGTTTAAAAAATTTACTAAACCATCTAAATTTTGTAAATATTGATTAACACCAGATGATGAATTAACTTGTTGAGTGTATTTCAACATTGACTTCAAAACAAATAAGATTTTGCCTTTTCTTTTATCGAAACTTTCTTTATTTAATGGTTTTAATATCCCGATATTTATAATTTTTGTATTTTTTGGTGTCTCTCCCCATGTTAAAAAAAAATCCGAGTTATTTAACTGATAATCTTCCCCAGAATTAAACAAATACTGAAAAAAACTACCTCCGTGTTGTCCAAAAAATATTTTTGACTTATTTACCTCCTTTTTTTTGGCAATGTAAAATAATATTAATTCTTCTCTGTAAGAGTGTGATGTGAATATTAATTTTGGGCTTTGTGGCCAATTAAATTTTTTTATAGATTGATCTAATGAATCATAGTTTTCAACATATGATTTAGGAATAAATTTATGTAAAACACTAGACACAAACTTCTCAAAATCATTATTTTTTAAATTAAGTCTCAATTTTTGACGTAAATTTTCATTATATTCAAAGTCTTCATAATTGCTTTGAACAAGTGGAATTCCAAAGGCTTTGAGTTTGAGCGACAATTTAAGATTATTAATTTTACCAAGATATGTATCAATAAAAAAAAAATTTGATTTTTTATAAAATAGGCTATTAAATTTTGTAATAAATTTTACAATTAAATTTTTAAATTTATTTCTTTTGTATCTATATGATTTGTAATACGTTTCATAACTACCATCATCATCCAAAGACTCATAGTTGTTCAAATTTTTAAAAAGTAGAATTTTTTTATATATATGATGATTAAAAAAATCAGTCCTTAATTTAAGACTTGTGTCATCTATATCATGTAAAATTAATTTTTTATCATCGGAATTTATGAATACAGTTGAGTAGTTGTCTAAATTTTTAAAATATATACTTAAGTTAGTCCACCTCTCAAAAATAGAGTGAATAAACATATCAAGCCATGGTTGAAAAACTATTTTCCAATATCTATTTGAGTATGTTGTTCCATGTATATTATTAAAAAGTAAAGTTAAATCTTTTATAATAATATTATTTAAACTTCTTAAATAATCATAATCTTGGTAAAGTTTCTCTCTTTTATCCCAAGGATGTTCTCCAAATTCATATTTGAAATTTAAAGAAAATTTTTTTTTTGAAAATGGTAAACAACTTTTATTTAATAGTTTATTTAAAGTATTTTTTTTCCATGTATTTTGTATTGATGTTGTTACCAAATTGACTTTATTATCGGACATTAAATAATCATATTTTTGTTATTTTTTAGAATTTTATCAAAAAAGTGTATTTTTTTACTTTTTGTTCTATTTTTTGAGTGCATTCTATATTTATAAAGAGGTAATTTGATGTAGCCAATTTTATAATTTTTTACAAATCTTTTTCTAAGTTCATGTCCCTCTCGCATTTTAAATTTTAGATTATATAATCCAACTTTAAATAAATATTTTTTTCTAAACATTATTCCACAAGCGATATTTTCTTTTTTATTCTTACTTGGTAAAATTTTATTTTTTTCATCTACACGAACATAATCTACTTCAACAGCTTGATATTTAGTAAAAGTATCTAGGAATAATTTTGATAAGATAACAAAGTATTTGCTTACAAAATCATCTGAGTCTACTCTTACTATATATTTTCCTGTAGAGATTTTTATTGCTATGTTTAAAGACCTCGGTAAGCCTAAATTTTTATTATTATTAATAATTTTTAAATTTTTATGTTTATTAAATTTTTTTAATAGTTTCTTAGTGTTATCCTTGGAAAAATCATTTACTACAATAATCTCAAAATCACTGTAATTTATAAGCTTTTGATTCAATAAACTTTCTAAACATTTTACAATCCATTTTTCATGGTTATATACACAAACAATAATTGAAACTACTGGTAAAGTTTTTTTTTTTGAACTCATAGTAAATATTAAAAAAATATATATATTTAATTTTTTAACTATATATAGATAATTTTTAAATGAGAATTATAATTAAATTACTTTATGTCATTATTTTGTTTATCAATAAATTACTTGCTATATTTAACAAAAAGCATTTTAAATTCAGAATTTATGAGAAGTTAAGAAATAATTATCATATCTTAGATTATAGAGAAAAAAAAATTATTTTTTTTACACCATCTTTAACATCATATAGAAGAGCCGAAAATATTTTTAACCATGAACCCGAAACAATTGAATGGATTAAAAGTTTTAGGGCTGATGATAATAAAGAAATTGTATTTTGGGATGTTGGTTCATGTGTTGGTCAATTTTCCATACTCGCTTGCTTGCACCACGGAAATATTAAAGTTTGTTCTTTTGAACCTTCAACTAAAAATTTAAATCTATTATCAACTAATATATCTTTAAATAAACTTGAAAAAAAGATTATTTTATGTCCATACCCTTTATCAGACAAGTCTCATCAAATTAATCACATGGTAGAAAAAGTAAATGAGGAAGGTAAAGCTTCTAACTCTTTTGAAACAAATAATGTGCAAGAAAAAAGATATAAATATTCTACTATTGGATATTCAGCAGATTTCCTAATAAAAAATAATATTTTGAAATCGCCTAAATATTTAAAAATAGATACGGACGGACATGAAAAAAATATAATAAATGGATCAATAAATTTAATAAAATCAGGAAACCTAAAAGAAATACAAGTTGAATTAACGGATGGTACTAATGATGCAGAGTATTGTATTAATTTGTTAAATCAAAATAAATTTAAACTGATAAAAAAATTTAGGGAAAAAAAGTACGAAAATATAGAAAAACACATAAAACTTTTCAATTTTAGGTTCAAAAAAATTGATGAATAAAATAAAACAGGTCAATTTCAAAAAAAAAATATATTTTTTTTTAAAAAAAAATTTAGGCTCAAATCAAGATATTTGCTTACACTTAGACTTATTCAATTTAAACAATTTATTTAGATTTAAGAGTGAAAAAGAATTATATAAATTCATCTATAATATTTTCAAAAAAAAAAATCGTTCAATACTTATTCCGTCTTACAGTTTTAGTTGGGGAAGAGAAAAAAAAAAGAAAATTTATATTCTAAAAAAATCGAAATCAAAATTAGGTTTTCTTCCTGAATATGTCAGAAAAAATAATTTAGGCTCCAGAACAATGGATCCAATGTTTTCTTTTTATGTAATCGGTAAAAAGAAAAGATACCTTAATTTTGAAAATAATACTTTTGGCAAAGGATCAATTTTTGAAGAAATGTATAAAAATAATTGTAAAATTATTATGTTTGATACATTTCAATTTGCCCCAACCTTCATACATTATATTGAACAACATTTTCATGAAAAATTTCAAAAGCTAACTTATAGATATTTAAAAAAATTTTCTGGATATTTTGGAAGTGAAAAGAAAAACCAGAAATTACAAATTGTTGTATTTTCAAGGGTGCTAGCTAAAAAGAAAATTTATGATGATACTAAAATAGTATTTCATCTAAAAAAATCGAACAAATTTAAAAAAATAAATATTAATGGTATAAATATAATTATGGTGAATAGTAAAGATTTGTTTAATACTGGAATAAAAGGTTTAAAAGAAAATAAAAATTTTTTTTACAAAAATGTCGGCTAACTTCATAAATTATTTTAAAATTGTAGCAAAAAAAAATTCAGATAAAATTGCTATTGACAATGGTGTGTCATCTATATCTTTTGGTAAGCTTGATGAATATTCAGATCAGCTTTCAAAGATACTATTTTTCAAATTAAAAATAAAAAAAAATGACAAATTATGCATAACCTCAAGTAAAGACATTTTTAATTTTATTTTGTTATTCTCTTGCTTGAAAATTGGAGTTACAGTAACTTTTTTGGATGCAAATTCTCCAAAAATCAGAATAACTAAAATATTAAAACAACTAAAACCAAAACTGATATTAATTGACGATTTATTAAAAAAAAAAAATTCACAGTAAATACCGTAATATTTTGTTTACCAAAAAAAAAATTGCTTTTCTAAGTAAATGTTTAATTACCTCAAGAATAAATTATCCAAAATTAGACTCAATTGCATATATTATGTTTACCTCAGGTTCCACAGGTGAACCAAAAGGTGTTCCTATATCTCAAAACAAATTATTAAATTTTGTAAAAATTGCAAAAAAAGAACTAAAAATTAATAATAAAGATATATTTTCTAATCTTAACCCGCTGTATTTCGATAATTCTGTTTTTGACATTTATGTGTCTATTCTCAATGGCTGTAAAGTTGTTCCTGTAGAAAGTTATGAACTTGTGTCACCTTACAAGTTACTAAATAAATTAAAAAACCAGAGAGTTACGGTATGGTTTTCAGTACCCACTTTAATTTCATATATATTAAAATTTAATATCTGGAATAAAAGATCGGTCCCAACTTTAAAAAAGATAGTTTTTGGTGGAGAAGTATTTCCTAAAAAAGATCTTAAGAAAATTTTTAACAAACTAGATAATACGAAATTTATAAGTGTTTACGGGCCAACTGAATGTACTTGCATTTGTTCAAGTTATATTGTTACGAAAAAAGATTTTTTGAAAAAAGAGATAAACAAATATCTACCTCTAGGTAAAAGAATGTGGGATAGTTTTAAATATAAAGTAATCGACAAAAAAAAGGGAATTAATAGAATTGGAGAATTATTATTGGGAGGTAAAAATGTTATTAAAAAATACTTAGATAATAAACTAAAAAATAAATTTATTTATATAAATAAAAATAAGTCTGTAATATTTTATAGAACTGGAGATTTGATATTTATAGATAAATACAAAAAAATTAGGTTCGCTGGTAGACTGGATAATCAAATTAAATATAAAGGATATAGAATTGAATTAGAAGAAATTCAGTCTACAATTAACAATCTTAATGAAGTTAATAATAATATAGTTACTTTCGGTAAAAAAAATAATTGTCAAGAAATAACTTGTTGGATTAAATTAAAAAAAAAAATTAAAATTCATAATAAAGTTTCACCTTTATTGCCGAAATATATGATGCCACATAAATTTATTTACGTTAACGATTTCCCAAAAAATGCTAATGGCAAAATTTCAAAAAAAGATTTAGTAGACAATTATTATGATCAATAAAAGAATTTACAAAATTCTAAATAAAAATTTTGGATTAAAGAAAAATAATAAGAATTTAGATTTATTCAAAGAGGGCATAATAGATTCTTTTGGTATATTTAAATTAATTGATCATTTGGAGAAAGAATTTAAAGTTAAAATAAATTTAGATAAATTTTCCCATAATAACTTAAGATCAATTGAAAGTATTTCAAGATTCCTAAAAAAAATTAATTAGTATTGAGTTTATAATTAACAATTTTGGTGTTTTTTTTTGACATTTTGAAAAATTGAGAAAAATTTTTTTTATTTTTCTTATAACTAATTTTTTTACCTTTGCTCAAATTTTTAATTAGATCCAATAATAAATACAATTTATAATTATAGTATAAATCTTTATTAATCTCTGTATGATTTTTAAAATTACCTTTATATTTATATTTTATAACTTTAATAATTTTGCCAGTGTCAACACCTTCATCCAATTTATATAATGTAATTCCAACAAACTTATTACCGCTTAAAATTGACCATTTATTTGTGTCTACGCCTCTAAAATTAGGCAAGATACCAGCGTGTGTAGAAAAAATTCCACCTCTAACTCTCTCAATTATTTTTTTTTTCAATATAAAATCTGATATTAATGAAATTCCATAAAGTTTTTTTTTTCTAGGTAAATATTTAATTAATTTGAGTTGATTTTTTGGAGTTAGTTCAATTAGTTTAATCCTCATGATTTTGCATTGATATTTCAATGCGTTTATTGAATTTATTCCCTCTTGATTTGTATTAAAATTTTGTAAAGGATTTTTTTTAAAATAAAAAATTTTGTCAAAAAATATTTTATATTTTGCTAGTAAATAAATTAATATTAAGGTTTGGATAGGCTTTTGAGTTATACAAACTAGTTTCATTTTAATTAGTATATATTAAAAATTTTTAAAGATATTTTTGGAAAATTAATCACTAAAAATCTTCTGACAATATTTCTTAAAATTATGAGTTGTGTGTTAAAAAAATATTTATCTTGTAAAAGGTAAATAAAATTGATTTGGACAATAGAGTATATATATCTTAAAAAAGATGTTTTACTTTTAGAATACTTAAAGAAAACTAGCTCTTCGTTCAGAAAACTATTAAATATACTTATTTCCTTTTGTGATAAAAAATTACTCCACCTCTTTTTCACATTTCTCAATAAATAATAATCTTTTGGAGCTTTTTTATTTAGGTCAGTGCCTTTTTCTATGTTTTTCATTAAATATGAACTTTCGCCGTACCATTCTTTACCTAAAAAAGTTTGCTTTAAAGAACTTTTATAAAAGTTGACTTTAATATTTTTACATAGTTTTTTCATTTCTTTTTCTAGATTATAGTTCATTTTCTCATTAATAATGTAAGTATAATTTTTATTTTTTGAATTTCTCAATTTTTTTATAAATCTTGTTCCTAATATCCAATTAATTAAAACTTTATCAAATTGATTTGAGGTTATTTTTTTAATTTTATTTATTTTTGTACCTGCATTAAGACTACCAGCAAATGCTGCTCTAAAATCTCTAATCACAAACAAATAATGAGGATTAATTGTTTTTTCATAAAATTCACAATGCCAAGAAACATGTTCCTGTGCAATTAAAATTTTTTTTTTTGAAATATCTATTTTGTATAACTCTGCGAAAGCGTAATGAATTGAAAAAAATGATTTTTTAAAAATATTTACTTCATTACTTGTATTTAAGTAAAATAACATTTTTTTGTAAAAAAAATTTCTTTGTTTCAAATTTCTAATAAAATTTCTCCTTTGTAATTTATATGCTTTAATTTTATAAAAAATATCACTAAAAGTTTTTGCTATTTTGCTATTGTCATAATTAATCAAATCTATTTTATAAATAGTAATTGTTCTCATAAAGCTAAAGCCAGGCATAATTAAAATTTCTTTATGGCTGTCAAATAAACTATGAATCCAATCTAAACCATTGTGTGAATGAGCTGTTAATATGTAAATTTTTAATTTTTTAAGATTATCAAAATTATTTTTCATTTTAGGTATTTAAATAGTGTATAACCTAAATATATAAAAATGAAAAAAAAAAAGGGATATCTATTTTGGATTACTGGGCTTAGTGGCTCTGGAAAATCAGAGATAGCAAAATACATACACAAGCATATTAAAAATAAATTAGGTCCAACTTTATTAATAAATGGTGATGATTTAAGGAAAATTTTTAAGCTGTATGACTATTCCAAAAACGGCAGGATTCAAAATTCAATTAAGTTTACAAGACTAGCAAAATTTATAACTGATCAAAATATAAATTTAGTTTTTGCAGTTGTTGGTATGATGAATAAGCCCAGAAAGTGGAATAGAAAAAATATTAAAAACTACATAGAAATATTTATAGATTCAAAAATAAATCTAATAATTAAAAAAAATAAGAAAAGAATTTATAGAAAAGCAAGCAATAATATTGTTGGTAAGGATATCAAAGCTGAATACCCAGATAATCCAGATATTAAAATAACTAATAATTTCAAAAAGGATATTAAAATTTTATCGTATAAAGTAATTGATAAAATA
>MDSZ01035062.1_pt1 | contig 16141 bp, 17 predicted proteins | sample 811201 | NCBI WGS metagenome assembly MDSZ01 (sample SAMN05326647, study PRJNA326480) | marine metagenome | isolation source: seawater | place: Indian Ocean: North | collected 2010
ATGCAATTGGAATATCTAGAGCACTAGTGTGATTTGAGCAAAAAATATAACGCTTGTTTTTAATGTTTTCAAAACCATGAATGTTTATTTTTATTCCAGAAAAAAATATTAAGATTTTGCCCCATAAAAATTCACACTGTTTTAAGATAGTACTGTTTTTATCAAAATGACTAAAAATTATGAGTAATAATCCAAAAATAAATGTTATTGATATTGTTATTATAACAAAAATAAATGTTTGTAAATATTTTATAAGAAACATAGTTTAAAATAATTAAATTTATTAATAAATATAATAAATAATAATGAAATCTATAATCGAAAAATTTAAAAATAATCTGCAGCAAGAAAATTTAAAATGCACCCCTCAGCGATTAGCTATACTTGAACAAATGATGAATTTAGATGATCATTTAGAGGTTGATGAGATATTAGTAATTTTAAAGGATAACGGTGTAGAAGTTTCTAGAGCTACTTTATATAGAACCATTGAAATTTTAGTGAAATATCATTTTATAAGAAAGTTAGATATAGGTGATGGAAGAATACGATATGAAAAAAAAATAGGAACTAGCCATCATGATCATATGATTTGTGTTGACACGGGAGATATTATTGAATTTTGTAACGATGAAATCGAGAGAATTCAAAATACAATTGCAGATCAGCATGGATATGAAATTATAAGACACGTCCATCAATTATTTGTTAGAAAAAAAACTAGTTAAAAGAAAGTTTTTTTACTTCTTCATAATCAGTAGAGTTTTGTGGCATTTCCTTTTCATAACCATATCCTTTTAATATCCCCTCAATCATTATTTGCAAACCCATTTGGTAATAATCTACTAAAGCATCAAATTTATCTGCATTTTTTAAGGAATTATTTTTAACTGTCACTGTATTTAAACCTGACAAAATAGGTTGTGCATATAGGTTATTTTCAAGTTCTTTAATTTTTTCTTTATAGGTATTGTACGAATCTATTGGAGAACCATCATATTCACCCATCATAATATGTAAAAGATCATGATTGTTTGACAAAAAAAGATAGGTATCGATTAATGAGTTTAAGTTCTCCTTACTGTTGAAATTATTAATTTGTTGATTAGATGTTTGCGGTGAGCAACCAATAAATATTATAGTTACTAATAAAAATATTTTTTTCATTTTATGTCTCCAATTATATATATAATTTAAATGAGAATGAATCTCAATTAAAAATAAAAAACAATAAAATATGAACATATTGCTTCATAAATTTAGATGATGAAAAAAGAACTATTTAGGAATTTTTGTATTATAGCTCATATTGATCACGGTAAGTCTACTCTTGCAGATAGATTGCTTGAAGTTACAGGGACTATTAATCAGAGTGATATGCAAAATCAAGTATTAGATGATATGGATCTTGAGCGTGAAAGAGGTATTACTATAAAGTCTCATCCTATTCAAATGTTCTATAATCACACTGATAATAAAAAATATACTTTTAACTTGATAGATACTCCAGGTCACGTTGATTTTACATATGAAGTATCAAGAAGTCTAGCAGCTTGTGAGGGAGCTTTGTTATTGATTGATGCTTCTCAAGGTGTTGAGGCTCAAACTGTTAGTAATGCATATTTAGCAATCGAAAATGATTTAGAAATTATACCTGTTATAAATAAAATCGATATGCAAAATGCTGATGTAGAATCAGCTAAAGAACAAATAGTTGAACTCCTTGGATGTGAAGAAGAAAGAATAGTGCCTATAAGTGCGAAAGATGGGATTGGTATTCAGGGGGTTTTTGATGCAATTATAAAATTTATTCCACCTCCCACAATTGAAGAGCAATCAAAAGCTCGAGGTTTGATTTTTGATTCTACCTTTGATCAATACAGAGGAGTAATTCCATATATAAGAATGGTTGATGGTTATTTAGAAAAAGGTATGAAAGCTAAATATTTTTCTAATAATGTATCTCATGAAATTAGTGAAGTAGGTATTTTGAAATTAAAGAAAACGCCTGTAGATCGTTTAGAGGCTGGAGATGTTGGTTATATTATTACTAATTTAAAGAATGTAAAAGATATTAGAGTTGGGGATACAATAACGACAACTCAAAATGAAGCTACTGAGCCATTAACAGGCTATAGACCAATAAAATCTATGGTTTTTAGTGGATTATATCCTGTGGATTCACATTTTTATGAGGATTTAAGAGTAAGTCTTGAAAAATTACAATTAAATGATTCTGCATTAACATTTGAACCTAATACTTCTGTTGCGCTTGGTTTTGGATTTCGTTGTGGCTTTTTGGGGCCTCTTCATATGGAAATAGTACAAGAAAGACTTGAGAGAGAATTTAATATTGATCTTATTACCACTTCACCTAATGTTAGATATAGATTGTTTCTAAAAAATGGAGAAGAAATATGGATAGATAATCCTTCTGAAATGCCGGAAGTTGGTTCGATAGATTCTATAAAAGAACCATATATAAGGGCTGAAATTTTAATTCCACCAGATTTTATTGGCGCTGTAATGAAGTTGGCAGTATCTAGAAGGGCAATTTTTAAATCTACTAACTATTTAACGCAGCAAAAAGTTCAATTATTATTTGAAATTCCATTTGGAGAGGTTATCTATGATTTTTTTGATCAATTAAAATCGGTTACAAGAGGTTATGCATCGTTAGATTATGATTTCTTAGAATATCGTGATGGTGAACTTCAAAGATTGGATATTTTAATTGCTGGTGATATTGTTGATGCATTAAGTATAATTGTTCATAAAAATAATGCATTTACAAGTGGAAAGGCTTTGTGCAAAAAATTGAAAGAAGTTATTCATAGGCAGCAATTTGAAGTTCCTATTCAAGCTGCAGTAGGTAGCAAAGTGATTGCTAGAGAGACAGTTAGAGCTTTAAGAAAAAATGTAACTGCTAAATGCTATGGTGGAGATATAAGTAGAAAACGAAAATTATTAGAGAAGCAAAAAGCAGGTAAAAAGAGAATGAAACAAATTGGTAGGGTTGAATTGCCACAAGAAGCGTTCTTGGCAATTTTAAATGTTGATAATGACTAAGATCTTTTTATTTATTTTTTCATCCTTTTTATTATCAAATAGTCCTGTGAATAATTTTGTTATTGGATTTTGGCCAGAATATGATCATCCAGGTGTATTGGTTTCAATTCAAATTGAAGTAGATTCATCTGAATTGCCATTAGATTTTAAAATTGATGTTCCCAATAATGCTAAAATGGTAATTGAAACAATTATTGATGGTGAAAATAGAGATAATAATATGTTAACTGTTGAATATGATGAATTTAGTGAAAATAGTTTTATTGCAAGTAAAATTACAAATCAAAGATATTTGCTTCAATTTTATTACAATCCTTTTGATAATTCAAATTCAATAAGAGAAATTAGTTATAAATTAAAAACAAGTTTTGATTTGTCTGGATTTTATGTTGTAATACAAAAGCATTTAGGTGCAGATGAGTATCAAATAAATTTAAAAGATTTAGAAACTATAGAAGATAATTTTGGTATAACTTACTATAGAAAGAAAATAGACTTTTTAAATTCAGTGGATTCCATGCTTTTTAAAATTAATTATTTAAATCCTAACAGCCTTACAACGATGGATTTGTTAAATATGAGACAGGAAAGTATAACTGAACAACAGACAGTGCAAAAAAATGAAACAAAACCTGTAAAAAATAACTATTTAGATAATAAAATTTATGCTTTACTTGTATTGTTGTCTACCACTGTCATAGTCTATGCCTTATATTTATTTTATAGTAGAGACGATAGTTCATTAAATAAACATATAGCATGTAATAAATGTAAAAAAATAATAAATGAAAAAGACTTGTTTTGTTCTTTTTGTGGAGGTAGAAATGTATCCTGAATTATTTCAATTTGGCCCTATAGTAATTTCATCATTTGGTGCAATGATGGTTGCGGCCTTTTTATCATGTAATTATTTATTAAAGAAAGAAATGATTAATAGTAATTTAGATGAAAATTTAGCAGATGAGATAACTACTAGAGCAGCTATTGGTGGAATAGTTGGAGCCAAAGTCTATTATATTATTGAAAATATACCAAATGGTTCACTTGGAGATGCTTTTGATGGTATAGTTAATATTATTATGGGAATATTTACATTAGATTCAGGAAGTATATCTGCAGGTATTCAGAATTTGGGTGCAGGCTTAGTTTTTTATGGTGGATTAATTGGTGGAATGGTCGCAGTTTCACTGTATGTTAGAAAAGAAAAGTTAAATTGGTTTAGCATTGCAGATTGGGTAGCGCCTTATTTAGCATTAGGACATTCAATTGGAAGAATTGGTTGCTTTTTAGTGGGCGATGACTATGGTAAACAATGTGATTCTTGGTATTGTATCGCATTTCCTAATGGATTGCCTCCTACTATTGTTCCAGTATATCCAACACAATTGTTTGAAATGACAGCATATTTTTTAGTATTTTTATATTTAAGATTTAGAAGGAGTCGTGAAAATAATAATGGAAATTTGATGTCTAAATATCTCATTTTGGTTGGTCTGTCTCGGTTTATTATTGAATTTATAAGAGTTAATCCTAAATATATTTTAGGATTGAGTGGTGCGCAATTAATCTCAATTATTATGATTATTATTGGAAGTATTCTTTATTATAAACTAAATAAAAAATAGTTACTACATTGGAAAATACTCAATGTATAATATGTGATTCTAAAAATTATCGATCTTATTTAAAAGTTGATGATAGGTTTGATGAGGGTAATACATTTAATCTTGATCAATGCGTATGTGGTTTTATTTTTTTAAATCCAAGGCCATCAGAGAAAGATATTAGTAAATACTATGATGCTGTTGTTTATGACCCGCACAAGAGCAATAGCTTGACGCTATTTGATAGAATATATAATTTTATTAAGATATTAGCTTTTAATAGAAAATATAAATTAATTAAAAATTTATATAAAACAGAAGGTAAGCATTTAGATGTAGGTGGTGGTAAGGGAGATTTCTGTTCTTTTATGAAGAAAAATAATTGGGATACAATGAACCAAGACACTTCAATTGATGCCTTAAATATTTCTAAAGCTAATGGAGTTCAATCTGTATGCAATTTAAAAGATATTGAATCTGAATCTATAGATTTAGTTACAGCATGGCATTCAATTGAACATATTCATAGTATAAATACCGTGTTGGATCATATCAAGAGAATTCTTAAGTTTGAAAAATATTTTATTTTGTGCGTTCCAAATTCTAATGCTATTGAACAAAAATTTTATAAATCAAATTGGGTAGCTTGGGATGCTCCAAGACATCTATATCATTTTAATCCAGATTTAATAAAAGCATATTTAAAAAAGTTTAATTTTGAAGTTATATATTACGAATCCTTGCCTCAGGATACTGTTTATAATATTATTTTAAGTATAAATAAGAAAAATATTTTAGAATATATTAAAAGTTTTTTTGTTGTAATAATCTCATTAATGCTTAATATGGTATTTGGCTATAAAAAATCTTCATCATTTATTGCTGTATGCAAAAAATCATAATATTATTATCAATCTTATTTGTTGGTTGTAATTATAAATTATCACCAGAAGGTAATATTAATGATATAATTGTAGTTTGTTCAAATGAAGATCAATTGCAAGCTCAACCTTTTATAGATGAATTGTTTTATGATCCGATTCATACTCCGCAAGAAGAATCAATTTTTAATATTAAATGGATAAAACCATGGGAAATAAATAAATACAAAAAATATCATAACCTATTATTGGTATCATTACGCTTTCCTGTCGATTCTACGGGTGACTATTTGATGGATAAATATTTAGATGCTTCAAATACAAAAGAAGAAATTTTTATTCGAGAAAATGTATATTCTAATAATCAACTTATTATTAGTATGCAAGCATATGACATTATTGATTTGGAAAGAATAATTAGTCAAAGCTCTTACTGGATTAAGAATAATGTTAATGAAAAATATAATGAAAAAATTATTAAACATATATATTCTAAAGGTTTGAATATGGATTTGATGTCATATATTAATCAAGTTTATGATTTAAAATTTGATATTCAAAAAGATTTTATTATATTAAATGAAGATGAAAATAATCAGTTTATTTGGCTTGGAAGGGGATATCCATATAGATGGATATCAATATTTAAAATTAAATATAATAAAACTTATTCGTTCTGGAATTCTTTAGAAGAAAAAGTAGATGAGTTTATGCCTTCAATATCTATTTCAGAATACTATAGAAAAAAAGATGAAACTTATATTAAAGATAATAATAAAATAAATGTATATAGAGGGATATACGATCATCAAGAGAGTGAAACGGGAGGACCATTCTTTGTATATGAGATTAAAAAAATAAAAAATGATGAAATAATATTTTTAACAGGTTTTGTAAATTACCCTGGCCATAAAAAAATAAATTTACTAAAAGGAATTGAAGTTTTGTTTAATACGGTAGAAATTTAAAATAAATAAGAGGATAATAATGAATAAAGTAGCAATTTTAATTGGAAGTGAAACAGATAGACCTATAATTGAAAAATCAAAAAAATATTTTGATTATTTTTCAATTGAATTTGAAATCCATGTACTGTCAGCGCACAGAAACCCAAGTGATGTAGCTGAATTTTGTACTAAAGCTAAAGATAATGGATATAGTATTTTAATTGGTGCTGCAGGTATGGCAGCGCATTTGGCAGGAGCTATTAAAGCTCACTCAGTTTTACCTGTTATTGGAATACCTATGCCAGGAGGTATAATGGATGGTTTAGATTCATTATTAAGTACCTTGCAAATGCCAAAAGGTGTTCCTGTGGCAACTGTAGCTGTAGGGAGTGCGGGAGCTATTAATGCGGCTGTATTATGTGCTGAAATATTAGCTTTGAATGATGAAAAACTTTATAATAAATTGATTGAGTTTAAAAACATTGGTTGTAAGCTGTAATAATTGAAAAAAAATGTTTTAATAACGGGTGCAAATGGACAATTAGGATATTCACTTACTCTTGGCTTATCTGATTCATTCAATGTAATACCAACGGCTAAAAGAAATTTTGATAATATAATTAAGTGTGATATAACTAATAAGAAAGATTTAAAAAATATTTTCAATAGATATAATCCTGATATTATAATTAATTGTGCAGCTATTACAAATGTAGATTATTGTGAAGAGAAATGGTCAGAATGTAGATTAGTAAATACTGTAGGTCTTGAAAATATTATTAGATTTTCACATAAGAATACCAAGATTATACAAATTTCTACAGATTATGTATATGATGGTTTAAATGGACCATATTTAGAAACCGATGCAACTCACCCAATTAATTTGTATGGGAAGTCAAAATTAGAAGCTGAAAATATTTTAATTGGTTCAAATAGAAAGTATTTAATTTTAAGATTAAATGGTTTATATACTTATGATTTAAGTTATAATAATTTTGTTTCATGGATTATAGGTGAGATTAAAAATAAAAATAATATTAAAGTAGTAAGTGATCAAATTAGTAATCCGGTATATGTTGAGTTAATAACTAATGTTATTTTAAAATCAATATTAATGGAAGCTGAAGGTGTTTTTAATTATGGTAGTAGTAATTATTTAAGTCGATATGATTTAGCTTTAGAAATATGTAGTGTTTTTGGATTTTCATCAAGATTTATAGACTCTATTACAAGTAAATCTTTAAATCAAATAGCCAAGCGTCCTAAAAACACATCATTAATTACAGAAAAAATTGAAAATAGGCTTGGTTTACAAACCTATGATACAAAATATTGTTTAATGGATATAAAAGACAAATTAGTAAAAAAGTGAAAAAAATAGTAATTACACCTACATATAATGAAAGTAAAAATATTCTTACATTAATCAATAGAATAAAAGATAATGTAAACGATATTGATATACTTGTAATCGATGATAATTCGCCTGATGGTACTAGTGATATAGTTGCAAAGTTTGCAGAATCAAGAAACGATATCTTTTTAATAACGAGGGAAGGCAAACTAGGCCTTGGTACTGCTTATATTGAAGGTTTTAAATGGGCTATTCAGAATAATTATGATATTGTAATTCAAATGGATGCTGACCTTTCTCATGATCCTAAAGATTTACCACGAATGCTTCAAGCAATTAAAGATTATGACTTGGTTATTGGAAGCCGCTATATAGATGGTGTAAATGTTATTAATTGGCCAATGAGTAGATTGTTACTTAGTTATTTTGCAAATATATATTCTCGTATAGTAACTGGTTTGCCAATCTATGATTCTACTGGAGGTTTCAAATGCTATAGCATAAACGTACTGAAAAATATGCCATATAAGTTTATTAAATCAGAGGGATATTCTTTCCAAATTGAAACTACGTTTTATAGCTGGATCAATAAATATAATATAAAAGAAATACCAATTATCTTTACTGATCGTACCATTGGCGAGTCCAAGATGAATAAGAAAATAATTTATGAGGCAGTTTGGGTCGTGTTAAAATTGAGACTTAGAAGATTATTTAGATTTATATGATTTCTATTATAATTATTAATTACAATGTAAAAGTATATTTACAAAAATGCATTCAATCAATTCTAAAGTATATAGATCTAAATAATTATGAAATAATTATTGTTGATAATAATTCTAGCGATGAATCAGTTAGAATGATCAAAGAAAACTTTAATAATATTAAGATAATTCAAAATAATAAGAATTTAGGTTTTTCTAAAGCTGTTAACATTGGTATAAATAATTCTAAAGGTGAATTTATTGCATTGGTAAATCCAGATACAATTTTTGAAGAAAATTCAATATTAACATTAAAAAATTTTTTAATTAATAAAAATAATATAGGTGTAGTTGGGTGTAAAATTTTGAATCCTAACAGAACTTTTCAATTATCATCAAGGAGAGGGTTCCCTTATATATTAAATCTATTTTATAAATTTATTGGTTTAAATAGAATTTTTCCTAAAAGCACTATTTTTTCAAAATATAATCAAACATACATATCTGAGGATAAAATACAAGATATTGAATCAGTGAGTGGAGCTCTGATGGTTTTTAAAAAAGATATTATAAATCATATAGGAAATTTTGACGAACAATTTTTTTTATATTTTGAGGATACTGATTTTTGTCTAAGAGCCATTGAGGCTGGTTTTAGAGTAGTCTATTGCCCTTTAACCTATATAATACATTATAAGAGTGCAAGCTCAAGGCTTGATATTATTAATAAATATAATCATTTTGATATTTCATTTTTAAAGTTTTATAAAAAATATAAAGATAGATATAGTTATAATTTTATGACATATATTATGTTAAAGATTTTTATTAATATTAGAATAATTTTTAGAAAGCAAATTAAAATTCTTTTTTAAAACTATGTCAAAAAACTACCTTGATTTTGAAGAACCCTTAAAAACTATTGAAGATAAAATAGATTCATTGACTATTACAGGAAATAAGACTGGAGTTGATGTCTCTCATCAAATTATTACATTAAAAAAAGAATTAAATGATAAAAAGCAAAGTATTTATAAAAATTTGTCTAGATGGGAGCGAGTTCAGCTTGCAAGGCATCCTAAACGCCCTAATTCATTAGATTATATTAATGTTATATGCGATAATTGGTTTGAGATTTATGGTGATCGTTTTTTTGCTGACGATCCAGCTATAGTGGCAGGCTTAGCGCGCATTGATTCAAAATCTTTAATTATAATAGGTCATCAAAAAGGCAGGGGTACAAAAGATAGATTGAAAAGGAATTTTGGAATGCCTAAACCTGAAGGATATCGAAAAGCATTAAGGGTTATGGAATTAGCTGAAAAATTTAGAATTCCAATAGTTACTTTATTGGATACACCTGGAGCTTATCCAGGATTAGGTGCTGAGGAAAGAGGACAGGCAGAAGCAATTGCTAGAAATATATATAAAATGTCTCATTTAAAAGTTCCAATTATATCGATTGTAATTGGTGAAGGCGCTTCAGGTGGTGCGCTAGGTATTGGAGTCTGTGATAAATTGTTATGTTTAGAAAATACATGGTATTCTGTTATTTCGCCAGAAGGATGTGCATCAATTTTATATCATGATTCTACTCAAGCTGAAAAAGCTGCTGATGCAATGAAAGTTACAGCATTTGATTTAAAGGATATGGGTATCGCTGATGAAATTTTAGAAGAACCGTTGGGTGGTGCACATAATGATTTATTTGCAATGGGTGATAGTATAAAAGGTTCTATTTTTAAAAATTTAAACGAGTTAGAATCTTTAAGTATAACTGAATTAGTTGAAAATAGAATAGATAAATATGATAAAATGGGTGATTGGAATGAATAGTAAAGTAGGTACAGAATCAAAAGAGTGGGATCAAAGTAAATCTAGTATAAACTTTGATTCTTTTAAGAGCATTATAGACTTAATGCTAAAAGAAAAAAAAGAAATTATGTTGGGAGGTGGTTTGATCTCAATTCAAAAACAGCATGATAAAAATCGTATGACAGCAAGAGAAAGAATAGATTATCTCTTAGATAATAAAAATGACTTTTTAGAGATTGGAATTTATGCGGGCAATAATATGTATAAGGAATATGGTTCACCAGCAGCAGGTGGTGTTATTACTGGTATAGGAAAAGTTGATGATAAAGATTGTATGATAGTTGCAAATGATGCAACAGTAAAAGCTGGTGCGTATTTTGAAATTACGGTAAAAAAAACACTACGAGCACAGAAAATTGCCTTAGAAAATAATATCCCTATAATATATTTAGTTGATTCTGCTGGAGCATTTTTGCCTTTACAGGATCAAGTTTTCCCTGATGAGACTCATTTTGGTCGTATTTTTTTTAATAATGCTAGATTATCTGCGTTAGGGATCACACAAATTGCTGTAGTAATGGGACCATGTGTTGCAGGTGGTGCATATTTGCCAGTTATGTGTGATAAGTATATTATTGTTGAAGGTGCAAGTATGTTTCTTGCTGGTCCAGCATTAGTGAAGGCAGCGATTGGTCAAAATATAGATCAAGAAACTCTTGGAGGGGCAAATACACATAGTGCAATAAGTGGAACTGTAGATTATCATGAAAAAGATGACATTTCTGCACTAGATAAAGCAAAAGAATTGTTAACTTCAGTTAATTTTAAAAAAACTAAATTTATTCATCCAGGAGAATCAAAGAATCCTAGGTTTTCAAAAGAAAGTATTATTTCTTTATTTGATCCCATTTCTCCAAATCAATATGATATAATAGAAATTATTGCTAGAATAGTTGATGATAGTTGTTTTAATGAATTTAAGAAAAACTACGGAAAAACATTAGTTTGTGGTACAGCAAGATTAGGAGGTTTTCCTATTGGAATTGTTGCTAATCAAAGAAAAATTCAAAAAAATGAGTTAGGTCAGTTAGAAATGGGGGGAGTTATCTATTCTGATTCTGCTGACAAAGCTGCAAGGTTTATAATGAATTGTAATCAAGATAGAATCCCATTATTATTTATTCATGATGTCAATGGTTTTATGGTTGGAAAAACAGCTGAATGGGGTGGTATTGCAAAAGATGGAGCTAAAATGGTTAATGCGGTCTCAAACTCTGTAGTCCCAAAAATTTCATTAGTAATAGGAGGAAGCTATGGTGCAGGAAATTATGCTATGTCAGGTAGAGCTTATAGCCCACGATTTATGTTTGCTTGGCCAAGTGCTAAAATAGCTGTAATGGGAGGACATCAATCAGCAAATACATTATTACAAATAAAACTATCTAAAATGGGAGAGGTTGATGAAGAAGTAAAAAATAAGCTTTATCATGAAATTAAATCTAAGTATGATGAACATGAAAATTATAGATATGGCGCTGCTAGAATGTGGGTAGATGAAATTATTAATCCACTTGAAACAAGGGACGTATTAATTAAATCTTTGCATATCATTAATAATAGAGATGAAATCCCTTCACCAAATTTTGGAGTATTGCAAGTATGAAAAAAATAAAAGTAGCTAATGGACAAGGTTTTTGGGGAGATTCAATTGATGCACCTGTAAAACTTATTAAAAGTGGTCAAATTGACTATTTAACTTTAGATTATTTAGCAGAAGTAACAATGTCTATAATGCAAAAACAAAAATTAAAAAATCCTGATCTTGGTTATGCGCAAGATTTTGTAAAACTTATAGAAAATAATCTAGAAGATATTGTTAATAATAATATTAAGATTATTGCAAATGCAGGCGGTGTGAACCCTAAATCTTGTTCTGATAAAATTATTGAAATTTGTAAAAAGAAAAATATTAATTTAAAAATTGGTATTATAGAAGGTGATGATATTTATTCTGATTTAGATGTTTTGGTTAGTAAGGGAGCAGATCTAACTAATATGGATACGGGTAAATCTTTTGATGACATTAAAGATAAGGTATATTCAGCAAATGTATATATTGATAGTTTTAATGTTGCAAAAGCTTTAGATCTAGGTGCACAAATTGTATTAGCAGGTAGAGTAACAGATCCTGGATTAGCTTTGGGGCCAATGATTCATGAGTTTAATTGGACTAAGAATGAATTTGATTTATTAGCTTCAGGGACTTTAGCTGGCCATATATTAGAGTGCGGAGCGCAATGCACAGGTGGGAATTATACTAATTGGGAGGAAGTGCCAGATTTAGCAAATATTGGCTACCCAATTGTGGAAATTGATAATCAAGGTAAGTTTACTGTATCTAAATTAGATAATACAGGTGGCTTAATAAATATAAATACAGTTTCAGAGCAGATATTGTATGAAATGGGTGACCCTGAAAAATATATTTCACCTGATGTAATTGTAGATTTTACTTCATTTGATATGGTTGATATGAAAAATAATGCTATTTTTATAGATAAGGTTAAGGGTAGTAAGGCAACTGATACCTTTAAAGTTTCAATAAGTTATTTTGCTGGTTACAAGGCTACAGGGCAACTAACTATATCAGGCCCAAATGCTATTGAAAAGGCTAAATTAACAGCTGATATAATTTGGACTCGTTTAAGAAATGCTGGCTTTATTTTTGAAAAAACATCTACTGAGTTTTTAGGATATAATTCTTGTCATTTAGATATTGTTGATGAACAAATATTACCTAATGAGATCGTATTGAGATTAGGTGTTAAAGATAATGATAAAAGTAAAGTTAATAGGTTTGGAATGGAAATTGCTCCGGTGATTACTAGTGGACCGCCTGGGATTACAGGTTTTTCTGGTGGTCGTCCAAAAGCACAGGCAATAGTAGCTTATTGGCCAACCTTAATAAAGAAAGATTTGATTAAAACAAAGGTTACTTTAATATGAAAATCAATTTAGGAGATATAGCTAATACTAGATCAGGAGATAAGGGTGAAAACTCTAATGTTGGAGTTATTTTTAAAAATGAATTACTATACAAATGGGCATTTGAAAATTTAACTTCAAAAGTTGTTAAAGATTTTTTTAAATCTGTCGTTAAGGGTGATGTAATTAGATATGAGTTACCAAACTTAAATGCTTTAAACTTTATTTTGAAAGATAGCCTTGGTGGAGGTGGAAGTGAATCCTTAATAAATGATGCTCAAGGCAAAACTCATGGACAAGCTTTATCAATGATGGAGTTAGATATACCTGAACAAATAATTAAAGGGAAATAATATGATTAGTTTAATTAAAACAAATGTACAAGAAGATGGAATAATGTTTATAAATTTTAATAGACCACCAGTAAATGCATTATCAACTGACTTTATAAAAGAGTTGAAAGATATATTTCTAGATATTAATAAACAAAAAAATATTAGAGTTGTAATTATTAATTCATTGAATGATAATTTTTGTGCAGGAGCTGATTTAAAAGAAAGAAAAATCATGTCTTTAGATGGTGCAGATATTGCCTTGGATAATTTGAATGAATGTTTTAATCTAATTGAAAATTGTAGGGTTCCAACTATAGCAGCAATTAATGGTTATTGTCTTGGAGGAGGTGCAGAGTTAGCTCTTTGTTGTGATTTTAGAATCTTAGAAGAATCTTCGATTATTGGTTTCCCTGAAGTCACTATTGGAATTATCCCAGGAGCTGGAGGCACACAAAGATTATCAAGATTAACAAGCATTTCAATCGCCAAATATTGGATATATACAGGTAGAAAATTTGTTGCAGAAGAGGCTCTGGAGGATGGTGTAGTAGATTTCTTAGCAAATGATGGAGAGCTTTTAGAAACAGCTATTGAGTTGGCAGAAGAAATTATTTGTAATGCTCCTCTTTCAATAGAATCAAGCAAGAAAGCTATAAATGATGGATTGAAATGTAAAGATTTAGTTGAAGGGTTAACTGTAGAAAGAGAAAATTATAGAGTAACATTAAATAGTGAAGATAGAAAAGAAGCTTTAGATGCATTTGTTGAAAAAAGAAAACCAAAGTGGAAAGGTAAATAGTATGAATTTATATTTAGTACATACTGGATACTATGATAAGGAAAATAGTGAAGGTTTTTATGAACAACATTCAAACATACTAATCATTGCTAAAAGTATTTATAATGCAAAAGAAAAAATTAAAAAGAATAAAGAATTTTTAAAGAAAAAAATGCATATTGACGGTATAAAAGAAATAAATATAGTTGATGGTTATGAAATTAAACCTATAAAATCAAATAGTAGTAAAGAAGTCGATGTAAAAACTTATACACACCATCAGATTAGATTTCTAAAAAAAACATAGTTTTGATTGTTACATATCGATAATATATTTATAAACATTTATTTTTAGATTAAGTATGTTGAAAAGAGGATAAATATGAAAAACTTACTTTGTTTATTATTAATTATTTCTTTTGCCATTTCACAGGGTGAGGGTGGAGAAAATGTAGATATTATTGGATATTTAGAATTTGGTCAAAATACTTCAGATATCACAGGCTTTTATCAAGATGGCAGAGAGTTTGTAGCAATAGGACTGCAAAATGGTTCTGCAATTGTTGATGTAACTAATCCCAATAACCCTTTCGAAATTGCTAGAATATCTGGTGGCACAAGTATATGGAGAGATTTGAAATATTGGAATAGACATGTATATATTGGAACTGAAGCTAATGACGGTATTCAGATTGTAAGTGTAGATAACCCTGATAATCCAATTTTAGTAAATACAATTAATGATTTTGGGAATAGTCATAATGTACATATTGATAGCGATGGTTTCCTATATGTTGTAGGTGCAAGTGGATGTGATATATGGATCTATGATCTATCTGATCCATCTAATCCATTACAGGAAGGTTGCTGGATAGGTGAATATATTCATGATTTAGAAGTTTTCAATAATAAGGCATATGCTTGTGGGATTTATAGTGGAGTTTTTTATATTGTTGATCTTGAAGATAAATCAAATCCATCTACAATTATATCTTATCAAACTGATAGTGGAGGTAGCTATAGCACACATGATGCTGCTGTTACATTTGATGAAAATTATTTAATTATTGGAGATGAGAGCCCTGGAGCAATTGTTAGTATATATGATATAAGTGATTATAGTAATATAAATAAAATAAGTGAATATTATACTGATGGTTATTCAGGTAATGGATATCTCCTTAGATCTGCACATAATGTATATGTTCAAGAAAGTACAGGTTTATTAATAACATCTTTTTACATTGATGGAACAAGAATTGTTGATATTAGTGATCCATTTAATCCGGTTGAAGTTGGATATTATGATACATCAGAAGGTGATTTAGCCTCTCAAGGAGATCCGTATTATGGAAACTGGGGTACATATGTAGATTTACCAAGTGGTAATATTGTATCAAGTGATATTGAAAATGGTTTATTTATTTTGAGTTATAATTACGCACCAGCAGAACTTTTGTATAGTCCTGATTCTTTTGAATTTGAAATGAATCTTGATACTGAAACTACCAGTAGCTTTGTTATTCAAAATATAGGTGAGCCTGAATCAATTTTATCATATGATTTAAATGTTTCTCCATTTGAAACACCTACTTCAGGCCCAGATACCAATGATAATTATTGGGCAGATTCAGATAATGAATCTAGCTTGTCATATGATTGG
>MDSZ01163280.1_pt1 | contig 16141 bp, 17 predicted proteins | sample 811201 | NCBI WGS metagenome assembly MDSZ01 (sample SAMN05326647, study PRJNA326480) | marine metagenome | isolation source: seawater | place: Indian Ocean: North | collected 2010
AGAATATCAAGTTTTGTCATAGTGATTTCATTAAAACCATTAATCATTACACTATAATTTGCTAGAGGAAGATCAAACCATCCACATCTTCTTGCCCTACCTGTTGTAGCTCCAAATTCTTTACCAATTTTTTGAAGTTTTTCACCATCTTCATCAAATAATTCTGTAGGGAAAGGTCCATTCCCTACTCTGGTTATATATGCTTTAAAGATTCCTATTAGTCTTTCCACTTTATTTAGTGGAAGCCCTAATCCTGTTGTAATACCTCCAGTAGATGGATTTGAAGATGTAACAAATGGATATGTACCATGATCTATATCTAGTAAAGTTCCTTGTGCGCCTTCAATTAGTATGCTATTACTATTATGAATCATTGGCATAGTATCAACTATATTTTTTGAAATAATTTCACAAGCATTATAAAATTCTAATAAAGATGTATCTAGACTTTCTAATGCTGTAGATTCAATTTGATTATTTTTAATTGCTGACTTTATTTGTTGCTCTACTTTTATTTTTAATTTATTTTGATCAAGCAAATCAGCCGCTCTGATTCCTTTTCTATTATATTTGTCAACATAGGTTGGCCCTATTCCTTTACCCGTAGTACCTATCTTATTATCGAGTTTCTCCTCATTATATAAATCAATGAGTTTATGTATTGGCGTTGTTATATGTGCACTCATAGATATGAATACATTATCTGTAGCTAATCCATTACTAATAATATTTTTAAATTCATTGATAAGTTCAATAGGATCAATGACCATTCCATTACCCAATATACACTTACATTCTTTTCTTAAAATCCCAGATGGAACTTGATGTAGAACAATTTTTTTATCAACGATATAAACTGTATGGCCTGCGTTTGCCCCCCCTTGATATCTGGCCACTATATCAACATCTGAGCTAAGCAAATCAACTATTTTTCCTTTTCCTTCATCTCCCCATTGCCCTCCTATAATTGCTGAAATTGCCAATTTATTCTCCCTTATCTTTATATTTTGATTTTAGATATAACATGAATGGACTTGCAACAAAGATACTTGAATAAGTACCAACTAGAACACCTATTATAAGAGCAAAAGCAAAATATTTAATCACTTCTCCACCTATAAAATATAATATTATAACCACAATCAATGTTGTTAGTGAAGTTATAATGGTTCTAGATAGTGTTTGATTTAATGATAAGTTTGCCAATTGGTTCAAATCTAGGTCTAAATCTTTTTCAGAATTCTCTCTAAATCTATCAAATATGACTATTGTATCATTAAGTGAATATCCAACAATTGTTAAAAATGCAGCTACTATAGATAAATCAATTTCAAGTTGCAATATAGAAAAAATGCCCAAAGTAAACATAACATCATGAACAATAGCAAGTACGCTTCCAAATGCATAAAAGCTATCAAATCTAAAACCTATATAAATCATTAACATAATTAAAGCTAAACAAATTGCATAAACTGCTTGCATTTGAAGTTCCCCACCAATTTTAGGACCAACATTTTCAATTTTTCTTATCTGGGGATTAAAACTACTAAGCAAATTTAATAACTCTCTATTAAGCTCACTAATATTAGAGTTTGCTTTTGTTTTAATTCTAAATTCTTTTTTAGGATTTCCTATTTCAAAAATTTCAGTTATTTCAGAGCTATTTAGTGATGATTGTGAAAGAATTAACCGAACTTCATCTATTTGGATATTTTCATTTAATTCAATTCTAATTACTGTCCCCCCAGTAAAATCAATTGATAGGTTAGGGCCCTTGTTGATTAATAAGGAGATTATTCCTAGCACTATTAAAGTAGATGAAAATATAATTCCAATTTTTGTTTTGGCAATAAAATCAATTTTTATATCTCGTAGCATAATTATATACTTAGTTTTTTAATATTTGTTTTTAATAACATTATAAAGAATGTTTTTGTTATGAAAATAGCTGTAAACATTGAGCATATAATCCCAATACTTAAAGTTACAGCAAATCCTTTTATTGGCCCAGATCCAATATTGGCTAATACAAAAGCTGCAATGAGAGTGGTGATATTAGCATCAAAAATAGTGATAAATGCTCGCTTGTATCCTGACTGAATCCCTGAGAAAATATCTTTACCAGTTCTTAGCTCTTCTTTAATTCTTTCAAAAATGATAACATTGGCATCTACTGATATTCCTATTGTCAATATTAGTCCTGCAATCCCAGGTAGAGTTAATGTGGCTCCAAGTAAGGATAACATAGATAGTACAAAGAAAACATTTAATAGAAGAGCTATGTTAGCAAATATTCCAGAGGTTTTATAATAAAATAATATAAATATCAAGATTGTAATAAATGCGAGAATTAGTGCATCCCTACCAGATTTAATAGAGTCTGCTCCAAGTGATGGCCCTACAGTTCTTTCTTCTATTATATTGATAGGTGCAGGAAGTTCACCTGCTCTTAATACATTTGCAATATCCTTAGCTTCATTTGCATCATCCAGCCCACTAATTAATGTTTGTCCAGTAGGAATTTGGTCATTTATATATGGAGCCATATACACTTTGTCATCAAGTACTATAGCAACTCGCTTGCCTATATTGGCGCCAGTAAAAGTATTCCATGATCTTGCTCCTTTTTCATTCATATCAAGACTAATAACCCATTGCCCCGCATTTTGCGATCCTGGAGGAGCAATTCGTGCATTGGGATTTCTAATCATACCACCTGTAATAGAAGGATTATTAGTAATATAATAAAGTGGTTTGTATTCTAATAAGCCCTCGGTCCCTAAAGAATAATTTTTCATTGAGTTCCCCCAAACGAATCTACCTCCTCTAGGAAGAGCATCATTATTTTTCATTTTATCTAAAAGTGCATTGACTTTAGATATATATGGCAATAATACCCCGTATCCTTCAGGGACTGAACTAATATATCCTGAAAATGGATTTTCATTTATGTTATCAGGGTTTGGAAATTCATCAAAATTAAAAGTTAATTCATCATTGGAATTTGCGTTGAGTAATATGTCTTCTGAATTAGTATCTAGTTGAGGCTTTATATCCTCAACGACATCATCAATTTGATCTATTTTATTATTAATAAAGTAGTTGTCAATCAGAGATACCACATTATCATATCTATCATCTAGTACTAAAGCGAGCTCTAATGACGCAGTTCTTTGAATTAATAATCTTGCTCGTTCGGGATCTTGTATACCAGCAAGCTCTACAATAATTCGATTATCTCCAAAACGTTGGATTGTTGGCTCTGATACACCAAATTCATCCACTCTATTTCTTAAAATTTCAATAGCGCTTTGGATTGCATTATCTCTATTATTTTTGAGTAACTTTATTATTAAATCATTATCAGCTTTTTCAGATACCTGAGACCTTAATTTTATATAATTTTTAGATAATCGCACATTGTTTTTCTCAGATTGATTAAAGAATTCATTGAAAAAATCAGAATTTGTTTCCACTGATTGCTTGTTTGCAAGTCTAATAAGTTCCTTCAATTCATCGGTTTTTTTATCAGCAAGTTTTTCTATTAATACTGGAAGATCTATTTCAAGCAGCACATACATTCCTCCCTGCAAATCAAGCCCTAGCTTTAAAGCTTTAGAATTTCTATAATCTTGATGTTGATTCTCTGTAAAATATTTATTATACGATGGGATTAGCGTGTAGGTTGCTGAACCTACCAATATTAGTATTAATATTAATCTGGTTTTGAAATCATGAAACATATGTCTTAATTTCCTTTGGAAATAACTATTGAATTTAATTCTATCATAATGTGGATAGAAAGAATAAATTATTTTTTTATATATTAAAAGTATAAATGGCAAAGACTAAAACAAAAATTATCGCAATATGCAATCAAAAGGGTGGTGTAGGGAAAACTACTACAGCAGTTAATTTGGCAGCATTTCTAGCAGCAACAGAAAATCCAACTTTAGTGGTAGATATGGACCCTCAAGCAAATTGCACTTCTGGATTTGGGGTAAAGGTTGGTTCGTATAAAAAATCAGTATATGATGTTATTATAGGTAAGCATGATATAGAAGAGTGTATATTAAATTCCAAATTAGATTTTTTAGATATTTTGCCAGGTAGTCCACAGCTTGTTGGGGCTGAGATAGAGTTAGTAGGGATGCTTACCAGAGAAAGGATGCTAAAAGATCAGCTTAATTCTAGAGAAGTGCAATCAAAATATAAATATATTATTATTGATAGCCCCCCATCATTAGGATTGTTAACAATTAATGTTCTAACTGCAGCTCATACAATTATTATTCCAATTCAATGTGAGTATTATGCATTAGAAGGGTTATCACAATTATTAAATACAATTAGATTAGTGCAAAAAAAACTTAATAAAAAACTATCTATCGAAGGAATTTTAGCAACAATGTTTGATACTAGACTAAATTTATCTAAGGAAGTAGTTAAAGAGCTGAAAGAATATTTTGGAGATAAGGTTTACAAAACAACAATTAATAGAAATGTTAGATTAGGAGAAGCACCTAGCCATGGAGAACCAATACTACTTTATGACGCATCTAGTATTGGTGCGCAGGATTATATGAATTTAACTTTGGAGTTTCTAAAGAAGAATGAGTAAAAAAGCATATTTAGGGAAAGGATTGGAGGCGCTTATTTCTCAGTATTCGACTGAAGAGAATGATGCACAGTTAAATAATTCTATTCCATTATCAAAAATAAGACCCAATAAAAATCAACCAAGAAAAGATTTTGATTCTCAAAAAATGGAAGAGCTTACCTTATCTATCAAAGAAAAAGGTATTCTTCAACCAATAGCAGTAAGAGAATTAAAGGATGGTTTATATGAAATTATTGCTGGAGAGCGAAGATATAGAGCGGCGAAGGAGATAGGCCTTAAAAGTATTCCAGCATATGTTATTTCCATTAATAAAGAAGCTGAAGTCATGGAATATGCTCTTATAGAAAATATTCAAAGGGACAATCTCAATCCTATTGAAGCCTCTGAAGGGTTCGAAGTATTAAGAAATAAATATAGGTTATCACAAAAAGAGATAGCTAAAAGAGTTGGAAAAAGTAGATCTGTAATCGCTAATTCTTTACGATTACTTAATCTCCCAAACTCTATTAAAGATGATGTAAGGGAACACAGAATTAGTACGGGGCATGCAATTTTATTATTATCTTTAAAATCAAAAACAAAAATGCTAGCAGTGTGTAATAGAATTAAAAATAAGAAGATATCTGTAAGGGAAACTGAATCGCTAATATTGAAAATGAATAAAACATCTTCTTTGAAGTCAAAGAAATTAAATACTTCTCAATCAAAAATATTAATTGAATTAGAAAATAAACTTATTCATAAGTATGGTACCAAGGCATCTATATTATCTAGAAATAAATCAAAAGGTAAAATTGTCTTTGAATATTATTCTAAGGATGATTTGCAAAGAATATTAGATTTATTAATTAAGTAAACATTGAATAGGTTTGATTAAAAAATACTACACCTTATTAATTGCATCTGAATCTGATCACATAAATAAATCGGTAAGACTCTCAACTATACCCATGGTTTTATTGTTAACGGGTATTTTCTTAATATTATTATTTTCTATTTTTGGAATAACTATATTTTTTGATTTAGATTCAAGGAAAAATTCTGTTGAGTTAAAAGAGATGAAAGTATTTAGAGATGAGATTGTTGATATTATTTCAAATCAAAAATTATTAGGCACATCTGATTCATTAACATTGAGAAATATTAAAGAAGTAATACATAGAGGCACAGCTTCTTCATTAATGATTGCACCAATTGATGGTTTTATCACACAAGGATTAGATGTAAAGAATAATCACAATGGAATTGATATTATATCATACAAAGGTGATAATATTAAATCAGCTTTAGATGGGGTAGTTGTTTTTTCTGGAGAAAATAAAAATCTTGGAAATACATTGATAATTTCACATCCATATAATTATTTTACTGTGTATGGTCATTGTGACTCTCTAATGGTTAGTGAAAGAGATTTAGTAAAGAGGAAACAAATTATTGCTACAGTTGGAGAATCTGGCATGACAACTGCACCACATTTACATTTTGAAGTGTGGCATAATAATATTATTGTTGACCCTAGAGAAATTATAAAAAAATATGGAGATGTAGATGTTTCAACAGAATAGTTTAAGTTCTATTATTGGCCCAGATTTATCCATAGATGGAGATCTTTCGATTAAGGGTAATTTATTAATTTATGGAAAGGTTAACGGAAATATTGTGTGTGAGGGCATTCTTACCATGTCAAAAGGCTCAGAGGTGCATGGGAATATTAAAACTCACAATGCTGATATTAGCGGAATTCTTAATGGTGATATAGAATCAAAGGAGAAAATTAGCTTATCTTCAACTGCAGCACTTAATGGAAATCTATTAGCATCAATATTAGTAATTGAAGATGGTGCATCTTTTAATGGCTTATGCACTATGGCAAAGGGAAAAGCTGTATCTACTAGAATTAAGACAAAAAAAATAGCAAGTCTCAATGAAGGCGCCACAAAGTAGCTGGCTAAAATTTTCTTATGTTAGCTTTCAAATCATGGCTGCTATCATATTATTTGGTTTGCTCGGCTATAAAATAGATGGATATCTTTCTATTAGTCCATATGGTTTAATTATTAGCTTGGTTATTGGTTCGGTTGCCTCTCTTTATGGAATTTGGAAAGATTCCAATAAATATTAATATTTTTTTACTTGATATTCTTTTTCCTTTTTTTTCTTAGCTAAATAGACTCAAATTCTCAATATAGTAATTAGTATTATTTTAAGTTTTTGATATAAACATAATTGGAATTAAAGATATTAATGATTAAATCGTCTGGTATCAACATAGTGGAATTTCTTCGTTCCACATATTTACATATCTTAAAAATCAGCTTAGTTCTTGTAATATCCTCTTTTGGGCTTGCTGCTAGTGGTCCAGATTTTAATGGCAATACAATTTTTGGTCATGTTGTTAATCTCAATTCTGCAGATGTAGTGTGGATCAACATTGAATTTATGGGAATAAATTTGTCTATATCTAAGCATGTTATCATGTTGTTTATTGTTGCTTTTTTGACTATTTTGGTATCACTGTATGCAACAAGAATATATCGAAATAATATCGATGCGCGACCAAAGGGAATTTCGAATGTATTTGAAATATTAATGGAGTTTGTTAAATCTGATATTGTAATTCCAAACATTGGAAAAGAAAGATATAAAACTTGGACTCCACTTATTTTTACATTTTTTATATTTATATTAATGGGAAATTTTATTGGTATGATTCCATTTTTTGAAAAAATTCCAGGAGTAGCAGGAAGTTCTACAATAACAGGGAATATGGGTGTAACTGCTGCCTTAGCATCAATAACATTTTTTTCAATTATTTTGGCTGGAACAATGAAGCATGGATTTATAGGGCATTGGAAAAATATGATTCCTGGTGGAGTACCTGCTCCAGTGTTATTGATTCTTATTCCTATTGAAATTATGGGAATGTTTATTAAGCCAATTGCACTTATGCTTCGATTAGGAGCAAATATGACTGCTGGGCATATTGGATTAGTTGCAATCTTTGGAATACCTATGATTCTTTTTGCAAATGGCGCAGGATATTCTCAGAATATATCTTTATCAGTAGGAGTTGTTTCAGTTTTATTAAATACAGCAATTTATTTTTTGGAAATCATAGTGTGCTTGGTTCAAGCCTATGTCTTTTCATTGCTTTCAGCAGTGTTCATTGGTATGGCTATTCATGCGCATCACTAATTAATATTAAAAAGGAGTAAGTAAATGAGTAATAGAAAAATGTTTATGATAGCATGTTGTTTGATGGTTAGTTCAGCATTTGGAGCTGATGGTACATATAAAGGTCTTGCTGCAATAGGAGCAGGTCTTGCTGCTATTGGAGCTGGAATTGGAATTGGAAATATTTTTTCGTCTGCAGCAGAAGCAACAGCAAGGCAACCTGAAGCAACTGAAGATATCAAAGGAACAGTAAATCTTCCTTTATTTCTTTTAGAAGGTGTTGCAATTATTGCATTAGTTGTTTGTATTCTTGCTGTAGTTCTTTAATCAGTAAGCGTAAACAGAAATAACATATAATAACGCATAAGGGTTAATATGATAAAACTAATAATATTAGTATCATTTCTTAGCACCGTTTTTGCTGGTTCTAATCAGCAGGCTGATTGGTTAAGAGGGTGGCTTATTCCAGATCCAGGATTATTTATATGGACATTAATTACCTTTGGAATAGTTTTGTTTATTCTTAAATGGAAGGCATGGGGACCTTTAATGTCTGCTCTTGAAGAAAGAGAGAAAAGAATAAATGATGCGCTATCATCAGCGGATAAAGCTAAAGAAGAAGCTGAAAAAGTATCTAATGAGTATGATGAAATGATATCTAAAGCACAATCTGAATCTCAACAAATTTTATCAAAGAGCAAAGAAGCTGGTGAAAAATTAAAAAATGAGATTGAAAGTCGAGCGAAGGCAAAAGCTGATGAGTTAATGGAAAAAACAAAAAAAGATATTGAATCAGCCAAATCCAAAGCAATTGATGAGATTAAAACAGCTTCAATTGATTTAGCAATCCAAGCAGCATCTAAGGTAATTAATAAAAATATGGATGATTCTACTAATAGAGAAATTGCCAAAACAACAATCAATGAGGCAAATTAATTGAAAGATATTAAAAAGATAAAAAAGTATGCAGAAGCATTATATCATGCTTCACTAAAAAATAATCAAGATTTTCAATTAGTTATCAACAATCTCAATGTCTTTAAATATTCATTAAAAGATATCCCTGAATTAAAATATTTAATTTTATCAAAGAGGGTTTCATCGAAGAGTAAACAGTCTATTATTTATAATGTTTTTAAAAATTATTTAACAGCGCTTGAGCTTGAATTATTATCTATTTTGATAGATAATGGTGATGCTGGATTATTTTTAGATATTGTTGATAAGTTTACATCTATAGTTGATTTAAATAGTAATATAAAGAAAATTCATATTACATCCTCGTGTGAATATTCTGAATCAGATAGAATGGAAATAATTGAATCAATTAAAGATAAATTCAATATTGATAATGTATCTGAGGCATCATTTGGAGTGGATAAATCTTTATTGGGTGGGATAAAAATTAGAATAGGAAACAGAATTATTGATGGTTCTGTAGTAACTAAATTAAAAAAAGTAAAACAATCTTTATTAAGCGTCTAAAGGGGTCATAAATGGAAGAAATTAAGACTAATGAAATATCATCATTATTAAAGCAACAATTATCAGATTTAAAAGTTGATTTAGATGTATCTGAAGTTGGTGAAGTAATTTATGTAGGTGATGGAGTTTCAAGAATTCAAGGATTAGAAAATGTATTATCATCTGAGTTGTTGGAATTCCCCAATAACGTATTTGGTATGGCTATGAACCTTGAAGAAGATAATGTGGGAGCTGTATTATTTGGTGATAGTAAATTAGTAAAAGAAGGTGATTTGGTGAAACGTACTGGTAAGGTTGTACAAGTGGGAGTGGGAAAAGAATTTCTTGGTCGAGTTATCAATCCACTAGGCCAACCAGTTGATGGTAAGGGGCCGATTAATTTTAAAGATTCATTACCTGTTGAACGTAAAGCTACTGGAGTACTATCTAGATTTCCTGTTAAGGAACCACTTCAGACAGGCTTAAAATCAGTTGATGCAATGATACCAATAGGAAGAGGTCAAAGAGAACTTATTATTGGTGATAGACAGACTGGTAAAACTGCTGTAGCCATTGATGCTATAATCAATCAAAAAGAAACTCATAGTTCTGATAAGCCAGTATACTGTATTTATGTTGCTGTTGGACAAAAAGAATCAACTGTTGCGAAAGTTGTGGCTGAATTAGAAAATTCTGGTGCAATGGAATATACAACGGTAGTAACTGCTAGCGCAATGGAGCCAGCACCATTATTATTTTTAGCTCCATATACAGGTGCAACATTAGGTGAATATTATAGAGATAATGGTATGCATGCTCTTGTGGTATATGATGATTTATCTAAGCATGCATCAGCATATAGACAAATGTCATTATTGCTAAGAAGACCTCCAGGTAGAGAAGCTTATCCTGGTGATGTATTCTATCTGCATAGTAGATTACTTGAGAGATCTGCTAAGTTAAATGAAGATTTAGGAGCTGGTTCATTAACAGCTTTACCAATAATTGAAACTCAAGAAGGTGATGTGTCAGCATATATTCCTACTAATGTTATTTCGATAACAGATGGGCAGATTTATCTTGAGTCTAATCTTTTTAATTCAGGTCAAAGACCAGCTGTAGATGTAGGTTTATCTGTATCTAGGGTAGGGGGTGCAGCCCAGATTAAAGCGATGAAAAAAGTTGCAGGGACTTTAAAGCTAGATTTAGCACAATTCAGAGAGCTTGAAGCATTTGCAAAATTTGGTTCTGATTTAGATAAGGATACTCAAAAGCAGCTAAATAGAGGTTCAACTCTAATGGAACTATTAAAGCAAAAACAATATTCTCCAGTTTCAACGGAAAAACAGGTAGCATTAATTTATGCTGGGACAAATGGTTACTTTGATAATATTGATAAAGCAAGATTAGTTGAATTAGAAGAGAAGTTCTATGATTTTCTAGATTCTACATGCTCAGATATTTTAGAGGATATAAAAAAATCTAGTCAACTTAGTGAGGAAACTGAGAATAAACTAAAAACAAAAATTGAAGATTTTGTTAAAGGTTTTTAATTAATGGCAAGTTTAAAAGATTTAAGAAATAAGATAAAATCTATTAAGAGTATCCAGCAAGTTACCAATGCAATGAAAATGGTGGCAGCTGCAAAGCTAAGAAAATCACAGGATAGCATGGAAAAGGCTCGTCCTTACACAAGAGCTATTGAAGATACTATTCATCATTTAATTCCGGATATTGATAGATCAATTCTTCCTATCCTTGATTCTCGAGAATTTAATAAGAAGTTATTCGTTGTCGTAACTGCAGATAGGGGGATGGCTGGTGCTTTTAATGGAAATATTATAAAAAAGACTGAACAACTTGTTAAAGAATTTGGAAATGATAAATGTGCTCTAATTTGTATAGGAAAAAAATCTCATGACTACTTTAAAAGAAGAGATTATCAGATTTTAGAACATTATAGAGATTTTTGGAATTCATTAAATGTTAGTAAGGCTATTAAAATTGGAGATTATGTTGTATCACAATATCTTGATAAAAAGTTTGATGTAGTTGAAGTAATATATAATGAGTTTATAAATGTTGCTTCTCAAAAAACTGTTTCTAAGCAGCTATTACCTATTGAATATCATTCAGAGGAAGAAACTAGTAGTGATATTTTATATGAACCTAGTAAAGAAGAAATAGTCAAAACACTAATTCCTAAGCATTTAAATGTGCAAATTTGGCAATTTCTATTAGAATCAAATGCATCTGAGCAAGCAGCAAGAATGGTAGCTATGGAAAATGCCACTGATAATGCTGGTGAAATGATATCTGATTTAAGTATTGAATATAATAAAGCAAGACAAGCTGCTATTACAACAGAAATTATTGAAATTGTAAGCGGTGCAAATGCATTGGAAGGATAAAAAGGAGATCTATGAGTAACAAAGGAAAAGTTTCAGCAATAATGGGTGCAGTTATTGATATAGCATTTGAAGATGGTAATTTACCAGATATCTATAATGCTGTAGAAGTTGATAGAGGGGAAGATGGAAAACTAATTGTAGAAGTTGCACAGCATTTAGGTGATTCAATGGTTAGAGCCATCGCAATGGATTCTACAGATGGATTGCAAAGAGGTACAGATGCTGTAGATACAGGGAATCCAATTTCCGTTCCAGTTGGAGATAAGGTTCTTGGTCGAATGTTTGATCTATTAGGAAATCCAATAGATGGAAAAGATAATTTAGATAGTGATAGATTACCAATTCATCGCTCTGCTCCAAAATTTGATGAATTGACAACTAGCTCAGAGGTATTAGAGACGGGAATTAAGGTGATTGATTTAATGGAGCCTTATACAAAAGGAGGAAAGACTGGTTTATTTGGAGGTGCAGGAGTTGGAAAAACCGTTTTAATTCAAGAACTTATAAGAAATATCGCAACAGAGCATGGTGGATATTCCTTATTTGCAGGAGTTGGAGAAAGAACTAGAGAGGGTAATGATCTATATGGAGAAATGATAGAATCTGGAGTGATTGATAAAACTGCGATGGTCTTTGGTCAGATGAATGAGCCTCCTGGTGCAAGATTAAGAGTAGCATTAAGTGCATTAACAATGGCAGAATATTTTAGAGATCAAGAAGGTAAGGACGTTTTATTATTTGTAGATAATATTTTTAGATTTACGCAGGCTGGATCTGAAGTATCAGCTCTTCTTGGAAGAATGCCCTCTGCAGCAGGATATCAACCAACTCTTGCAACTGAAATGGGGGAACTTCAGGAAAGGATTACATCTACCAAAAAAGGATCAGTAACATCAGTACAGGCTGTTTATGTTCCTGCAGATGATTTAACTGATCCTGCACCAGCAAATACATTTGCTCATCTTGATGCAACTACTGTACTGGATAGAAAAATTTCAGAATTAGGAATTTATCCGGCAATTGATCCGTTGCAATCTACATCAAGGATTTTAGATCCAAGAGTTATTGGAGATAGACATTATAGTGTTGCTCGTGAAGTTCAACAAATACTTCAAAAATATAAAGACCTTCAAGATATTATAAATATTTTGGGTATGGATGAACTTTCTGATGATGATAAATTAACTGTTGGAAGAGCAAGGAAATTACAGAAATTTATGTCACAACCATTTTTTGTCGCTGAGCAATTTACAGGTGTTGAAGGAAAATATGTTTCATTAGAAGATACTATATCAAGTTTTGAGGCTATTGTTAAAGGCGAAATGGATGAGTATCCTGAGAATGCATTTGCATATGTTGGATCAATCAATGAAGTTGTTGATAAAGCGAAAAAATGAAAAATACTTTTGAACTAGATATTATAACTCCAACTGATACTTTTTCTTTTAGTAAAGTAGAGTATCTTAGAGCTCCTTCTACCAAAGGTCTATTTGGAGTGATGAAAGGTCATATATCTTCTATTATTGCACTTGATATTGGTGAAATCAAGATTGTTGAAAACAACCAAGAAAAATTATTTGCAACTAGTGGTGGCTTTGCAGATATTAGCGATAATAAAGTAGTTTTAATTGTTGAAACTGCAGAAGACTATAATTCTATTGATATTAGTAGAGCTCAAGAGTCTCTTGATAGGGCTCTGAAACATTTAAATGAGACTGATTCAGATATCAAGCGCTCTATGGATGCTATAAAAAGAGCTAAAAATAGAATTTCGATTTCAAAAAAAAGTTAATTAAGTAATTTAATTTTACCTGGAAGAACCTTTATAGATATAGGAGTTTTTCCTTTAATTTCTCCATCGATATTTATAGTACTATGTGATTTAGGTATTATCTTTATTTCCTTTGCTTGCTTATAATTAACTATCTTGTCATGTATATGACTTCCATTAAAAATTTTAGGAAACATTTTTAGTAGTTTTATTTTTTTAAAATTATCTTTAATGATTATAAGATCCATTTTACCATCATTTAGTTTTGCATTTGGTGCCATTTTCATACCTTTACCTACATGTTTTGTATTGCATGCTATTATAAATGTGTATTTACCTTTATAAGAATTTCCATCAATTTCGAAATCAACATATTTTGGATGACACTGAAATATTTCAATTAGACTAGATATATTATATCTCATAGGCCCCATCCATCTATTATTCTCTGCACGAACAGAAATATCATTAACCATTCCCCAGCCAACAAGATTTAAAGAGTAGAAAATATTTTCAGGTGTTTTTACTTTAAGTACATCAATATTAGTAATTTTATATTTTAATATTTTTTGAAGAGAGGTGTCTATATTAGTATTTCCTCTATCATGCAATAAAGAATTACCACTACCTGTTGCTAATAACCCAATTGGGATATTACTATCATCATCTCTATCTAACATTCCATCTATAACTTCATGCATTGTTCCATCTCCACCTAAAACAAGTATAAAATTATAATTTTTTAGGGGTGCTTTATTAATTAGTTCTCTTGCGTGTAGTGGAAATTCTGTTAGATGAATTTTATAAGATATATTATTTGTTACCAGAGTTTTTAATACAATCGTATCTAATATTATCTTTGTTTTTTTTTTACCACTCATAGGATTTGCAATAATCAATACATTCATCATTCAATATTATCTAATAATAGTATTATGCTACCATATTTTATTTTTAATTCAATTTTAATTGGAAGTTTTTTATTATCATCAGTATACCATATTTTCATATCACCACTATTCTTAAGTACCGGCTTATTATTAGTTGATGTAGGGTTAAAGATGAGTGTATTAAATTCTCCAAAAGGAGTTTTGATTTTTTCTTTACCTATTAATGAAATATTAATATTTTTCTGTTTCCCATTACTATAGGTTCTATACTGAAAGTTTTTTTCAAGAGAAATTATTTTCTCTCTTATAGAAAATATTATTGATAGTGGAGAGTATAGCTTTTGTTTTATATTTTTTTCCCCTTTTTCATTAATAATTTTCATATTTTTAATATCAATTAATGCATTATGTTTTTTTTTATATTTACCTTCATGAATCTTATTAATTACTTTTATAAGTGAAAAATCACTATTATCCATATATATGGTTATTTGATTTCTTATTTTATAGAACCAATCAACATATTTATTTGTTTTAATCTCACTTTTTAGCTTTATAATGGATTGATTATTTAATGAATCTTTCTCTAAGAGTATATATCCATTTCCAGCAGCAATATTTTGAAACTCTAATATGTAATTTAATTTTTTATTGAATATATTATAAGAAGCAAAAGAATTAATATCTTCAAGATGAGCAATATTTAAAATTATTATTAATATAAATTTATAGTATATCATCTATAATTCGCATTGCGGAGGTTTTTTTAATATTTATATATTTTTTTAATGATAATGATATATTATTAAGATAGTTTTCATCAGATATGTAGTTTAATATGTGTAGAAGCTCTTTACTTGATTTTACAGGGAATGCAAGATTACTCTCTACCATTTCTTCAGCCTCTTGCAAAATATAATAGTTAGGTCCGAAACATATTAGATTTCCATATATTGCAGGCTCAATTACATTATGAACCCCTTTTGAAAATCCACATCCAATATATGCTATTTTACTATATTTATATAATTCAGCCAATATGCCTACTCTATCAATTATAATTGCATTAATATTATTTTTCATTTTATCCATATTGCTATAACGACAGGATTCAATATTAAGTTCCTTAAGCTTTAATTCAATATTTAAGATTAGTTTTTCATCTATCTCATGTGGAACAAATATATATTTAATATTTTTATCTATATTTGATATTGCATTAAAAATAATATTAACATCTTTATTTTCTATACTTCCAAATATGATATTGTTTGAATCATTAAATAAATCTGGGAGTAACCTATCTTTTGATTCTTCTTTTCTATATACTATTTCATCAATTCTAGTATCACCATATATCTTAATTTTATTAGAATCATTAATTAAAGTTGATAATCTTGATTTCATCTCTTTTGACATTGTATATATTAAATCAAATTTTGAAAATAAATATTTATATAAGCTAATAAAGATAGGGTAATTTCTTATTGAGGCTTTAGGTAAATTGGCATTAATTAGATATAGTTTTATTGATAAAATTTTTGATATTATAATATGATTAGGCCATATATCATGTCGTGTTATTATATATTTTTTAGGTTTAATTTGGCTAAAGAAATTATAAACATTCCATGGTAAGTCAAATGTTTGATAGCAATAAGCATCAATCATATCTTCGGATATAGTATCCTTTAAAGATGGAGATGAAATAGTTAATAATAAAAAGTATTGAGATCTATCAATTTCTCTGAAAATTGGTTTTAATTGCTCAAGTTCACCATTAGATGCTGCATGAAATAGAATGACATCC
>MDSZ01125700.1_pt1 | contig 16136 bp, 15 predicted proteins | sample 811201 | NCBI WGS metagenome assembly MDSZ01 (sample SAMN05326647, study PRJNA326480) | marine metagenome | isolation source: seawater | place: Indian Ocean: North | collected 2010
GATGCAAGTTTTTTTTACGAACCTGAAACTTCATCAGCTTTTGGCTTTGGTTTTAGGTGTGGTTTTTTAGGTTTACTTCATCTTGAAATAATTACTGAGAGATTAGAGAGAGAATTTGATGTTAATCTACTTACAACTACTCCAGGCGTGGTTTATAAGGTAAATTTGAATAATGGTGATATAGTTGATTTGCAGAATCCCTCAAATTTACCTGATCCGACTTTTATAAGTTTTATTGAGGAACCATGGATTAAAGCGACTATTATAACTCCAGATCAGTATTTGGGATCGATAATAAAATTATGCCAAGACAAAAGAGGCGTGCAGATTAATCTCAGCTATTCTGGAAATAGAGCTGTTTTAAGTTATGAACTACCTTTAAATGAAGTGGTATTTGATTTTAATGATAGAATAAAATCAATGACAAGTGGTTATGCAAGCTTTGATTATGAAATAGTTGGTCATAAAGAGGGAGATCTAGTAAAACTTGGAATTTTAGTAAATGGTGAGCCTGTTGATGCGCTAGCAATGATGATTCACAAAGATTTTGCTCAAAGAACTGGGAGAGAGGTTTGTGAAAAATTGAAAGATTTGATACCTAGGCACAATTTTATGATACCAGTTCAAGCTGCTATTGGAGGAAAAATAATTGCTCGAGAGACAATTAAAGGTTTTAAAAAAGATGTGTTAACCAAGATTCATGGTGGGGGAGCTACAGACAGAAAAAGAAAACTTTTAGAGAAACAAAAAAAAGGTAAAGCTAGATCAAAGCAATTTGGAAGAGTTGAAATCCCTCAAGAAGCATTTATTGGGGTACTTAAAATTAATAAAGAGAAATAAATGAAAATTTATGATTGTTTTTCATATTGGGATGAAGATCTTTTGTTAGATTTAAGATTGAATATTTTGGACTCTTATGTTGATTATTTTGTAATTGTAGAGGGAAACAAAACCTGGCAAAATAATCCAAAAAAACTTCAATTTGATATTGATAAATTTAAAAAATTTAAAGAAAAAATTATTTATATTCCTGTAGATAATATGCCTGATGGAGATAATCCATATGTAAGAGAAAATTTTCAAAGAAATGCAATCTCAAGAGGGATTGAAAAAGCAGCTAATGAAGATTTTATAATTATTTCTGATTTAGATGAAATACCTAATCCAAAAAAAATTGTAAGCTTTAAAACTAAAATGAGATTTGCAGTTTTTAAACAGTTACATTTTTATTATAAACTTAATCTACAAAGTCAAAAAAACCCTTATTGGTATGGGAGCAGAATATGTGTAAAAAAATATTTAAAATCCCCTCAATGGTTAAGAGGTCTTAAGTTTAAAAAAAGACCTTTTTGGCGAATAGATAAGATAAGATTAAATAACATTATTGATCAGGGAGGTTGGCATTTTTGTAATTTAAAAGAGCCAGAGAAAATTTTATATAAATATAAAAATTTATGTGAAACTAATGATCCATATATATTTAAAGAAAAAATAGATGAAAAGTTTTTAAATTTAGATGAAATCAAAAAAAGAATGAATAATGGTCAAGACATTATTGGACGAAATGAAAATTTTAATTCTATTGATTTAGACAATCGATTCCCAGATTATATTCTAAATAATAAAAATGAATTAAAGGACTGGATTGTAAATTAAACAAATCTTATATTCCCCCTTTTATTTTTTGGAAAACAAATTACATTTTCTGAAATATCAAATAACAAGTAATCTTTATCGATAAGTAATTTTATTGTATCCAAAAAATTTTTATGGTTTGAATGAATATATTCAAAAATAATATAAGGTCTTAAAGTTGAATTAATTAAAAAATCTTCAACAATTTTCGCATCATAGCCCTCAGTGTCAATAAGTAATAAATCAAGGTTTTTAATAGAGTGTTTAGAGATTAGATCTTTTATTGAAATTGTATTAACTTTTTCTTTAACAATATCTTTTTTTCTAACTCCATGATTTAACAAATGTTTTTTGTTAAAAGATGTAATTCCTACAATGTGATCGTCATATAATTCAATTTTTTCCTTTTTAACTTTGTATAATTCACTTATCTCATCATTTACTGAAATTGCCAAATTTTCATAAAATAAATTATTTTGATCAGAATAATTTTTTTTAAGATTATCAAAATTAGATTTTATAGGTTCAACAAATATAGCAAAAGTCTCAAACTTTTTAATAAATTTATTGATGATATCAAATCTTTTGCCATCATTTGCACCTATTTGAATAATTGATTGAATTTCCCCTTTGGTAAATAAATTTTCTAAAATTTTTTCAAGAGAGAGAAATGAATATTTAGATAGTAAACGTTCATTTTTTATGAGGTTTTTGTCAATAATTTTATAACCCAATGCTTCAATAATTTTTTTTAAAAATTTATAATGCATAATATTATTATATAATTTAATTATTCTAATTTATAACTAAATAAAATTATTTATAAATAATTACAACAATATGAAAAAAATTATTGTAACTGGTGGAACAGGTAGATTTGGAAATATTTTAAAGAAATATAAGACAAATAATAAAATTATATTTCCAACTAAGAGTCAATTAAACATATTGAATATAAATAAGATAAGAAGTTTTCTTAGTAAATCAAAACCAAATATTTTAATACATATGGCTGGTCTTTCACGACCAATGAAAATACACAATACAAATATTCAAAATAGTATAGACTTAAATGTTATTGGGACAGCAAATATTACAAAAGTTTGTGCCGAGAAAAATATAAAATTGATTTATTTTTCAACAAATTACGTTTATCAAGGATTAAAAGGAAATTATAAAGAGTCAGATCCAATATTTCCAGTTAATAACTACGCGTGGTCAAAACTTGGAGGAGAAGCGTGTGTTCATATGTACAAAAATTCTTTAATTTTAAGATTAAGCATGACCGAAAGACCCTTCGTTCATAAAAAAGCATATGCAAATGTTGTATCAAGTTTTTTATATCATGATGAAGTAATTAAAATTCTATTTAAAGTATTAAACAAAAAAGGTGTATTAAATATTGGTGGAAAACCAAAAAGTATATTTAACTTTGCAAAAAAAGATAACCCGTTAGTTAAAAAAATTTATTTAAAGAAAAAAACAAATATTGGAGTCCCAATTAATTCTTCGCTAAATTTATCAAAATTAAAAAAGATTTTGAAAAAAAAATAAAATGATTTTCTATAAATTAATTGTGAAAAATGAAAAATATTAAGTTTTATTGTGTTACTAATAAACCTATTAATTTTTTGAATCATAAACATTATAATTTAGCTTGGGTTGGAAAAGAGGAATGTCCTCAAAATTATATTAGATGTGATATCGATGATAACATATTTTATAAAGAGCAATATTATTCTGAATTAACTTTTCATTATTGGTATTGGAAAAATTTATTGACATTTGAAAACCAAAATGAATGGATAGGTTTTTGTCAGAGAAGAAGATATTTTGTAAAAGATAAAATAAATCAAAGAGTAGATTTAAATAATATAAATGGACTTCTTTTAGAAAATTTTAAAGAGGAATGGAGTCAATATGAATCTTTAATTTGTGACCCAATTCAAATTTCAGGAGCAAAAAAAGTCAAGATAATTAAGAGAGGATGGAGAAATATTCTTAAAAATCCCTTGGTATTATTTAAAGAAAAAAATCAGAATATTTCTTTTCATTTTGATATGCATCATGGATATGGAAATTTGGATAAAGCAATTTTGTTATTAGAACAAGAAGATAGAAATGATTTTAATGATTATGTAAAAACAAATATTCTATTTAATCCACATATAATGTTTGTTTCAAAAAAAGAAATTATTAATAAATGGTTCAGCGCATTGTTTCCATGGTTAGAAAGATGTGAAAAAAAATTTGGCTTTGAAAACCTTAAAGGTTACGATAGGGGAAGAATCTATGCGTACCTTGCAGAAAGATATTTATCATTTTGGTTTAAAAAATATACAAATTTTAAAGAACAACCATGGGTTTTTATAGATAATTAAAATTTAAAAGGTAAATTTTAATAATTATGAAGATAAGAAAATTATTAATCACTGGTAGTTCTGGTTACATTGGAAGTTGCCTAAATGTTTATCTGAAAAAAAAATATCAGGTTTATCTCCTAGATTTTGCTAAACCAAAAAAATTTAACAAAGTCAAATCTAAAAACTTTTTTCAGTGCGATTTAAAAAATTCAAAAAAATTAGATAAAGTTATAGAAAAAATTAGTCCAGATTTAATTATACATTTAGCAGCAAAATCAACAGTAAATGAAAAAATTAAAAAGGTAAACTATACCTCAAATAATTTAATAGCTACTAAAAATTTAATTGATTCAATGAATAAGTTTAACATAAAAAAAATTATATTTTCTAGCACTGCTGCGGTTTATGATAAGAGTAAAAAAAGTATAAATGAAAAATTTAATTTAAAACCAATAAGTAATTATGGAAATTCAAAATTATCAGCAGAAAAAATAATTAAGAATAATAATAAAATAAACTATGTAATATTGAGATTTTTTAACGTTTCAGGATGTATAAAAAAACCAATGATTGGTGAGTTTCATAATCCCGAAACTCATTTAATTCCAGTTTCTGTTTTTAGAGGCATTAAGGATAAAAATATAAACATATTTGGCGATGATTATAAAACAAAAGATGGAACATGCATTAGGGATTATGTGCATATAAAAGATATATGTAGCGCCATTGAAAAATCAAAAAATTATTTAGAGAGAAATAAATCAACAATTTTAAACATAGGTGGAGGCAAGGGTATTTCAAATAAAAATGTTGTTAGTTGTTTGAAAGAAATTTTAAATAAAGATATCAAAATTAACTACTTAAAAAAAAGAAAAGGAGATCAGCCAATTTTAGTTTGTGGTATAAATAAAGCAAAAAAAACGATAAATTGGCAACCAAAAAATTCTAAAATTTCAAATATTTTAAAGGATGAAATAATATGGTCAAAATATTTAATAAATAAAAAAATCAATAGAAAATATTTAAGTGTACAAAAATAGAAAAATAATCTTATTTGCATTTGGAAGTAACGATTTAAAAAAAAGTTCTGATAGATTAAAATTTCAATCAGAAAATTCAAATTATTATGATGAAATTAGAATTTTAAGTCCAAAAAATTTTGATGAAGATATGAAAAAAAAATTTCATAAAATTAAAGATAAAAAAAGAGGGTATGGATATTGGTTTTGGAAACCTATATTTTTACAAAAAATTATGAATGAAATTAATGAGGGTGATATAATTCATTACGTTGATATTGGATGTCATATACAAAAAAAAAATTCTAGATTTTTTGAATATCTTAATTTATTGATTGATTTAAATAAATGGATACTTCCTTTTCAGTATCATTTAAATTTAAGTAATATTCCAAACGATATTTCATTTCCTAACAGAGAAGAATTTAAATATACGAAAGCAGATCTATTAGATCATTTTGGTTTTTTGAATAATAAAATTATTACTCATACAGCGCAGTATTGGGCAGGAAGTTTCTTTCTAGCGAAACAATCAGAGTCTAAAATTTTTATAAAGGAATGGATAGATGTATTTAATGAAAATTTTCATTTAATTGATGACTCAAAATCTAAACTTAAGAATCTTGAAGGATTTATAGAAAATAGACATGATCAAAGCGTTTTTTCATTGTTATGTAAAAAACGCAATTTAAAATCTGTATCAGCATTTGAATGTGAATGGGGTGAAAAAAATTATCAAAGAACTTGGGAACATAATTTTGATAATCCAATTTTAGCAAAAAGAGATCTAAAATATGGATTATTTAAAAGATTTATAAATAGACAAATTAGAACTTTTAAAAGATATAAAAAAAAATTTTTTACTTTTAAGGGGAGAGGTGGCCGAGCGGTTTAAGGCGCACGCTTGGAAAGCGTGTAAAGGGGAAACTCTTTCATGGGTTCGAATCCCATTCTCTCCGCCAGTTTTTTTTATATTGTTGATTGATTGTTAAAATCTAAAATTAGCCTTTATTTTCAAGGATAATTGTTCATTATAATTGACACTTTGGTAATTAATTTTGATCATTTTGTTTTAAAAAATGATATATTTTTAATTTCCATAAAAATAAAAAATGACCAATAAAAATACATATCAAGCAGACTCTATTAAAGTCTTAAAAGGATTAGAGGCTGTGAGAAAAAGACCTGGAATGTACATTGGTGATACTGATGATGGCACAGGTTTGCATCATATGGTTTATGAGGTTGTTGATAATTCTATTGATGAAGCTTTAGCAGGACATTGTAAAAATATTTTAACAAGAATTAATGAAGATGGAACTGTAACTGTAAAAGATGATGGTAGAGGGATACCAGTAGATATTCACAAAGGTGAAAAAAAATCAGCTGCAGAAGTTATAATGACACAACTTCATGCTGGAGGAAAATTTGATCATGACTCATATAAAGTTTCAGGTGGTTTGCATGGAGTTGGAGTTTCAGTTGTAAATGCATTGTCAGAAAAACTAAAATTAGAGATTAATAGGGACGGAAAAAAATATTTCATTGAATTTAAAAATGGTGAAGCAAAAGCACCTCTAAAAGTAATTGGAAAATCTAAAGAAAGAGGGACAGAAATAACATTTTTACCTTCGAAAGAAGTTTTTTCTTCAATTAAATTCAACGCAAATACTATTATAAAAAGAATGAGAGAATTAGCTTTTTTAAACAAAGGTATCAAAATTCTTTTTTTAGATACATCTCAAAAAAAAGAGAAAACTAAAGAATTTAAATATGAGGGTGGTGTCTTAGAGTTTGTAGAATTTCTAGACGAAAAAAGAGAAAAATTAAAAAATAAGAACGGAAATGATCTATTTAAGAAGCCAGTTTATATTGAAGGAAAAAAAGATAATATTGAAATTGAATGTTCGCTAAAATGGAACGCAAGTTATGCTGAGGATGTACTTCCATACACTAATAATATTTACCAAAAAGATGGCGGTACACATATCTTAGGTTTTAGAAGCGCCTTAACAAGAGTTATAAATAAGTACGCTAACGAGCATAATCTTTTAAGAAAAAATAAATTGACTATTTCAGGAGATGATATCAAAGAGGGATTAACCTGTGTTTTATCAACTAAAATACCAGATCCAAAATTTTCATCTCAAACTAAAGATAAATTAGTATCTTCTGAAGTAAGAATGATTGTTGAGTCCATAATTAATGAAAAACTCTCCATATGGTTTGACCAAAATCCATCTGTTTCAAAAATTATTTTAGCTAAAATCATTCAAGCAGCTCTTGCAAGAGATGTAGCTAGAAAAGCAAGAGAAAATGTTAGGAGAAAGGGTGCTTTAGAATTAAGTGGCTTGCCAGGAAAATTAGCAGATTGTCAAATTGGAAAACAAGAAGGAACAGAATTATTTATTGTTGAGGGTGACTCTGCAGGAGGTTCTGCAAAGCAAGGTAGAGATAGAAGCAATCAAGCAGTTTTACCTTTAAGAGGAAAAATTTTAAATACTTATGTAGAAGAGTTTCAAACTCGAAAAAATGGTAGTGCCAATAACGGCTCAGACCATAGGACAAAAGCATTATCAAAAATGATTTCATCGAATGAGATTATTACTCTAATAAATGCTCTAGGATTAGACCCAAAAGCTCAAGAAATAGATTTAAAAGATTTGAGATATGGAAAAATTATAATTATGACTGACGCTGATGTAGATGGATCTCATATTCGAGCTTTATTATTAACTTTTTTTAATAACAAGCCTTTCAATAAATTGATTGAGAATGGTCATATTTTTTTAGCTCAACCACCGTTATTTAAAATAAATAAAGGTTCAAAAAGCATTTATATAAAGGATGAGAAAGAGCTTGAAAGTTATATTTTAAATAATTTCAAAGATTTAAAAAAAATTAAAAAGGGATCAAAAGAGTATTTCAAAGCTCTGGATATCGAAAAATCTAAAATGAATATTCAGAGATTTAAAGGTCTTGGTGAGATGAATCCAGAAGAATTATGGAGCACTACACTAGACCCTCAAACAAGAAATTTACTTCAGGTACAATACTCTAAAGACTCTAAAAAAGATCAAAGTCTTATACATACATTGATGGGAAACGATGTTGCTTTAAGAAAAGATTTTATTGTATCAAATGCTATCAATGTTCGAAATCTTGATATTTGAAAATGAGGTTTTTTGAAACTTCAAAACATCATTCTTTTAAGAAATCAACTTATATCACATTAAGATGGATTGGTATTGTAGGTCAGTTGATTGCAGTTAATTCTGTATATTTTTTTTTAAATTTTGATTTTGATTTTATAACTTCAAATATAATAATATTCTTAGGCATTATTAGTAATTTATATTTAATATTTATTTATAAAAAAACTCAGTTATCAGATCGATCGGCGTTTATTTTTTTATTAATTGATATTTTGCAACTAGGAATTTTGCTTTATTTATCTGGAGGGATAATTAATCCATTTGTGATTTTTATCATCATACCAAGTGTATTTTCATCATCAAATTTAAGCTTTAGAACAAATTCTTTACTCGTAGTTTTAACGATAATTACCATAATATTTTTAACGTTTTACTCTGAAGATTTACCTGGGCCACTAAGTGTTCACTTTCATGTGAGCTCTTATTATTTTTACTCAATACCTGTTGCTTTAATAATTGCTCTAATTTTCTTAAATTTTTTTGCAATGACATTTGGAACACAATCAAGACTTAGAAAGGAGGCTTTGGCAAAAATGGAGGAAGTAATGGCCAAAGAGCATGAACTTTTATCTTTAGGTGGTCAAGCTGCCGCCGCTGCTCATTCTTTAGGAACTCCGCTTTCAACCATAAAAATTATTACTCGTGATTTAACTAAACAATTTAAAGGTCAGAAAGAATTTGAAAAAGATATAGAACTACTCGCAAGTCAAGTTGAAAGGTGTGATCAAATTTTAAAGAAATTAAGTTTAAATCCTGTAGAGGAAGACGATTTTATAGATAAAGATATAACAATTCGAGATTATCTAAATGAGATTATTTTATCTTTTAAAGAAATAAGTAAAAAAAATTTTATTTTTAATTTTGATCAAGATTCTAACTCAAAAAAAATAACCAAATCTATAGAAATTGTTTACGGATTAAGAAATTTTATCGGAAATGCTAATAAATTTGCTAATAAAACAATTTTTATTACCTTGAAAAGCAACAGCGAAACGACTGAGATTATTATAGAAGATGATGGCAAAGGTTTCCCAAGAGATATTATTTCTAAAATTGGTGAACCATATTTAAAGTCAAACAATTCTGACGATAAATCAAAAAATGGATTAGGGCTTGGTCTATTTATTGGAAAAACTTTGTTAGAAAAAAATTTTGCTTCAGTGAATTGTAAAAACTCCAAATCAAGAAATGGTGCGGAAATTGTAATATTATGGAAGAATAAAGATTTATTTAATATCTAGTGATAATTTTTTTTTGAGTCAAACAATGTACTTAATTGTGAAATCATAACATCACCAAGCTCATTAACATCTGTAATTTTTATTGCTTTATTATAGTATCTCGATACATCATGCCCTATCCCAATAGCTAAAATTTCAACATCAGTTTTGTCTTCAATAAATTTAACCATTTTTTTTAAGTGTTTTTCTAAAAAGTCTCCAGAATTTACTGATAATGTTGAATCATCAACTGGGGCGCCATCAGAAATAACCATTAGTATCTTTCGCTCTTCTTTTCTTCTTTTTAATCTGTTGAAAGCCCAAGTAATAGCTTCTCCGTCAATATTTTCTTTTAACAAGCCTTCTTTCAACATCAATCCAAGATTAATTTTTGATTGTCTCCAGTGAGTATCAGCACTTTTATAAATAATATGCCTTAAGTCATTTAATCTACCTGGATTTTTTGTCTTACCTTTTTTGTTCCATAATTCTCTGCTTTGACCACCTTTCCAATTTTTTGTTGTAAAACCTAAAATTTCAACTTTTACTGAACAGCGTTCTAAAGTTCTTGATAATATATCTGCACATATAGCGGCAATTGTTATTGGTCTTCCTCTCATTGACCCAGAATTATCAATTAATAAAGTCACAATTGTATCTTTAAATTCTAAATCCTTTTCCTTCTTAAAGGATAATGAATTGTATGGGTCCATAATAATTCTTGGAAGTTTTGAACTATCAAACAAACCTTCTTCTAAATCAAATTCCCAAGCTCTGTTTTGTTTTGCCAGTAGTTGTCTTTGAAGTTTATTTGCTAATTTTGTTATTATATCTTGAAAGCCTAAAAGTTGTTGATCAAGAGTTTTACGCAACTTAATAGCCTCATTAAAATTTTCTAAGTTTTCAGCCTTTGTTATTTCGTCATAATGAGAAGTAAAAATTTTATACTCAAGATTTAAATCACTTAAATTTTTTTTTTGAATTACCTGTTCATTGCTTTGTTGATCTGAGTCTGTATCTACTAATTGTTCATCAAGTTTATACTCGTCAATTTCATAGTCAGAGTCTAAGCCTACCTCAGACTCTTGATCCTTATTTTTTTCTTTATTTTCATTATCTTCAGAATCTTGATTTTCATTAGAAGGATTCTCTTGATTTTCTTCTTGATTTTGTTCATCAATCTCCTCATTTTCTTCATTTTGGAAAATATCCATTTCTTGAAATATTTCAGAGAATTTAGATGAATAAATATTTTGATTTTCTATGTTTTCTTTTAAAAAATTAATATGTTTACTTATTGATTTTTCAAAATCTTTTTCCCAAAAGCTTAACATTTTCTTAGTTAAAGAATTGAGTTCTATATTGTGAAATTTATTTAACATATAAAGCTCAAAAGCTTCAGATACTGATACATCTTCTTTATTTTTTAATTGATCCTTTCTTTTAAGTTGAATTTTTTGATTGTAATTATCTTTTAAATTTTTTTCTATTCCTTTAAGCATTTTAAATCCCAATGACTCATATCTTATCATTTCAGCAATAGAGTATAGTGATTTACATGATTGATTATTAGGCAGATTTTTCTTAAAAATTTTTTCATTAGAAAATTTTTTTTTCAATGCAAGTGAATCTGACTCAGCTCGCGCTTTTATAAAATCATTTTTTGAATTAAAATTATCTAAATCGAAAAAATTAAATTTATCAGAACTTTTATTTTGCTCTGTTTTTTTATTAATTTTTAAGTCACCTGAAATAACTTTAAAAGTTGAAGCAAGCGCTTGTCTAAATTTTTCTTTTAAATTAGCACCTTTATTGCTATTGCTCATTTAAATTTGTATGTTTGTAAGGGACTCTGGTAGCTCTTCTCCAAAACATCTTTGGTAATATTCTGCAATAATATTTTTCTCAATTTCATCACATTTATTTAAAAAAGTAACTCTAAAAGCATAACCAACATCTTTAAATATTTCTGTATTTTCAGCCCAATGTAATACCGTTCTTGGACTCATTACTGTAGAAATATCTCCAGCAATAAATCCTTTTCTTGTTAAAGATGCAACTTTAATCATATTTGCTACTTTTTCTTTACCTTTTTGGTTATTAAAATTTTTATTTTTTGCTAAAATAATTTCCATTTCCTTTTCAAGATCTAAGTAATTCAATGTTGTTACAATATTCCATCTGTCCATCTGACCTTGGTTTATTTGCTGTGTACCGTGATATAAACCAGTTGTGTCCCCCAATCCTACTGTATTCGAGGTAGCAAAAAGTCTAAAATATTTATTTTGTTTTATTACTTTATTTTTGTCCAGGAGCGTAAAACTTCCTTCAGCCTCCAAAACTCTTTGTATAACAAACATTACATCAGGCCTTCCAGCATCATATTCATCAAAAACTAAAGCAACAGGATTTTGAATAGACCATGGTAAAATTCCCTCATTAAATTGTGTTACTTGTTTTCCATCTTTTAAAACAATTGCATCTTTACCAATTAAATCAATTCTACTCACATGACTATCAAGATTAACTCTTATACATGGCCAATTTAATCTTGCTGCAATTTGTTCTATGTGAGTTGACTTGCCAGTCCCGTGATAACCTTGAACCAAAACTCTTTTATTAAATGCAAATCCTGAAATAATAGCTAAAGTTGTATCTTTATCAAATTTATAATTTTTGTCTATCTCTGGAACATATTCACTTTTTTTGGAAAACGCATTTACTTCCATCTCTGAGTCAAAACCAAAAGTTTGTTTTATTGAAACTTTTATATCTGGTTGTATGTTTAAATTAGGTGTCAATTTTTTCTCTATATGTATTTTTAAGTTGTGTGTAAGCTAAAGTTATAAGTTTAAGTTTTTCTTCATATTTTTTATTACCAGCATTCATATCAGGGTGAAATTTTTTGACAAGGATTTTGAATTTTTCCTGAATTTTTTGCCATTTTAGACCTACTGAAATTCCCAATATACTAAATGCTTTTATGTCTTTGTGATTAAATTTAAATTGACGCATATGATTATATTCACTCTTAAATATATCTTTATCTAATTCGTCTTTTAAAGTGTTATTCCAAAGAACTTTAAAAAAATTATCAGAAGAACTGAAGCTTTGAGTTGGTTTATGCCATGTCATATCTGACTTTAAAAATTCAATAACTTGATCATCATTCATGCCTGAAAAATAATTCCAATTTTTATTAAACTCTTTTACATGTTCTAAACATAACATTCTAAATTTTTTACTGTTATCTTTTTCAATTGGTGCTTTATATTTTCCAATTTCTTTACAATTATTCCAGTCACAAATAAATTTCATAGTGTATAATATATATACTTATGGATATAAATGACTTAATTGCAATTGTAAAAAAAAAAATTGAAAAAGAAATAGTTTTAGAAAATATTATAATAGAAGATAAATCTTTCCTTCACAAAAATCATAAAGGAAATCAAGATGGAAAATTTCATCTAAAATTACATTTAGAATCTAGTGAACTAAAAAAAATGAGCTATATAGAAAGAAATAAAAAAATTTACAAGATCTTAGAAAGCGAACTGAAGCAGTTTATTCATTCATTACAAATTTTAATTAAGTAATTCTTTACGTAAAAATATTTTTAAAACACTTTTAGTGTATTCTTGATCTATAATTGTGGATCCAATTTTCTTTAACAAAATTAAATTGATTTTGTTAAGTTTATTTTTTTTATCTGAGGTCATAAAAAATAAAATATTTTTAATATCTTTTATGGAAAAGAATTTTTTTAGATTACAGGGGAGATTTGAATTTTTAAGGTGTGAAATTATTGATGAGTAATCTTTGTAGCTTAAAAAGTTTTTTTTATAACTAAATTTAGCAGCAGAATTAATTCCTAAAAGAACAGCTTCACCATGATTTAGTTTTTTTGAATAACTTAAACTTCCCTCGTAGGCATGAGCAAAAGTATGTCCAAAGTTAAGAATTTTTCTATAGTTTGTTTCGTTCTCATCTTTTTGAACAACATTTTTTTTTATTTGACAACTCTTATAAATAGCATTTTCTAAAAATGGTGATTTGAGGTTTAAAATTTTAGAAATATTTTTATTTAAAAAGTTATAAAAATTTTTGTCATCTATAAGAGAGTGCTTTAATATTTCTGCATAACCACACACTACTTCTCGCTTTGAAAGTGATTTTAAAAAATTTGTATCACTAATAACTAAATCAGGTTGGTAAAAACTTCCAATTAAATTTTTACCTTGAATAGTATTTACTCCAGTTTTACCTCCTATTGATGAGTCAACCTGAGATAAAAGAGTTGTTGGTACGTTAATGAATTTAAGACCTCTTTTAAATATGCTTGATGCAAATCCACTTACGTCTCCTGTAATTCCACCTCCTATTGCAATTAACGCGTCTTGTCTTGAAAATTTTTTACTAAGTAAAATTTTTAAAATCTTATTAACATTTACAATATTTTTATTTTGTTCTGTTGGATTGAAAGTATGAAAAGATAAATCGAATTGATTTAAATTTTTTTTGATTTTTGATATAAATTTTTTTGGTACGTTTTTATCAATTACTAATAAACATTTCTGGAATTTTATTGAATTTTTGTTAAGTATTTTTACTAATTTTGAGACAATATTTGAACCAATGTAAATTGGATAATTTTTAGAATTAGTCTTAATAATTAATTTTTTTACTTTCATAAATATCTATAATTTTATTAACAACTTCACTTTTCTTTAGATTGTTGCAATCAATAGTATATAGCGCTTTTGAATAGATGTTAGATCGTTTTTTTATTAAATCAACCAATTCATCTCTGGATGAGTTAAATGCCACTGGTCTTTTAGAACTTTTTTGAATTCTTTTTAATAAAGTTTCGATATCCCATTTCAACCATATTGATACATGGCTTGATAAAACTTCTTTTCTAATTTTATTATTTAGAAAAGTTCCACCACCTAATGCTATTACGATATTTTTTTTTTTTAAAGTTTCTAAAGTTATCTTTTCTTCAATTTCTCTAAAAAACTTTTCTCCTTTATTTTTAAAAATGTTTGAAATTGACTCACCTAATTTGCTTTCTATAAGTTGATCTGTATCAATGAAATTCAATTTTAGTTTTGAGGAAATTAATGAACCCATAGTAGATTTACCCGACCCCATCATGCCTAAAAAAACTATATTTTCAGTTGATTTCATAATTTTCTTTATTGAAAAAACACAAATATGTCTTAATTTGAAATTATCCAAAACTATATGTATTTTATAAAAAAAACAAGTTCGAGAAGAAATATAATTGGGCTATTTATGAAGTTAGCCTTTGCAATTGTATTGATAAGTATAATTATTCTTTTACTAAATAAAATTGAGTTCCCCAAGCCAGAAAAAGAAATAGAGAAAATAATACCTAATGAAAAATTTAAGATTGTTAAATAAATTATATTTTTTAATTATATTTATTTTTTCAATTGGATTGAATTCTTTTGCTGAGGAAAATCCTGTTGATATTTGGGATTTAGATAAAAAAAAAAATAATGAAAAGATAAAAGGTGGAAATATTGTCAATGAAAATCAAAATGGCATAGAGACTATTAATGAGTCTGGAATTTTTAATATGCAGTCTCAAGCTTCAAATAATATAATAACATTTGACTCGCCTTTGGAAACAGACTCAGTGAAGATTATTGGTTTATATGATCCTGAAGATTATGGGTTAGATATTAACATGTGGTCTAATTCAGATGGTGATCAACTTAAAAGTATTTTATCTAAATTAAATAAAATTGATCTTTCTAATGATGCTTCAGAATTGGTAAAAATTGCTTTTTTAACGAATGCCTTTAACCCTGTTAAAAATATTTCTAGTGAAGAGTTTTTAAAATATAAATCTGAATGGTTGATTAAAAATTCAGATTTAGCTTTAATAGAAGAATATTTAGTAAAAAATCAAACTATAAATGAGCATCCAAAATTAACTAGATATTTAGTAGATGAACATTTGTCTGCTTCTAATTTAGATAAAGCATGTGAAATATTTGAAAAAAATAACTATCCAATTGATAATGAATATTTATCAAAATTTAATATTTATTGTTTAATTGAAAAAGGAAATAAGGATGAGGCACAAATAATTTTTGATTTAAAAAAAGAATTAGGATTTAAGGATAATTATTTTGAAAAAAAAATTGATTATTTATTTGGATATAGTAATCAGATTGATAAATCTGTATCAGAAAAAAGTATTTTAGATTTTCATTTAGCTCATAAAACCAATCCAGACTTTAATTTTGAGCCAAATGACACTACAAAAAAAATAATTTGGAAATATCTTTCATCTTCAAATTTACTGAGATCATTTCAAAATATTGAAACTACCGAATTAGATAAAATTTCAACTATTGAAATGGCAGTACACAACAAAAATTATCCAGAAAAAGATTTATTAGAATTATATAAAAGATTTCAATTTAATATAAACCAACTTTTAAACCCAAAAGACTCTTACAATTCATTATCTAATATCGAGACTAGAGCTTTGATTTACCAAAAAATTTTACTTGAGTCTGAAATGATTGAAAAGCTTAAATTATTAAAAATTTTAAAAAATTCTTTTGAAAACGATGACATAGGGGGGGCTTTTGATGTTGAGTTAAAAAAATTTCTTGATCAAATAAATCCATTAGAGGTTCC
>MDSZ01228917.1_pt1 | contig 16135 bp, 9 predicted proteins | sample 811201 | NCBI WGS metagenome assembly MDSZ01 (sample SAMN05326647, study PRJNA326480) | marine metagenome | isolation source: seawater | place: Indian Ocean: North | collected 2010
CAAAAAAGTATTTCCTTTGGTGGGATTTTCCTTGGTGGTTTCTCCAACAATAGAACCATTCTCCACCCGCCAGAATTGGCTTTTTCCAATCCATCCGGACAGATCTTTTCCATTAAAAAGATCAATGGTCTTTTGCGCAGAAAGTGATCCAATGCATGAGGTAAGTAGAATAAAGAGAAAGACGGTTTTAGATTTCATTGAATATTTTTAGTAATTGATAGAGTTTTTAATGTTTAAAGTTGATTGATTTGCTCAATCAAATCCTGCAATGGGTCTACTGCCATGAGGTAATCACTTTGCGTTCCTTGACCGGCCACCATTGTTCAATCTTGGCGGCAAGCCTTGCGACTACTTTTGGGTTTTGTGAAGCTAAATTCTTTTTTTCATGGGGATCTTTCAATAAATTAAACAATTGTGGTCTTTTTTCTTTTCGGGGATGGGTAGTCTTGTAGCGGTTTACCTCACCATCGTAAGTCAGGATCAATTTCCATTTGCCCTCAATAGTCCAGCGGAAGAGAAGTGAAGCTTCCGGGTTTTCGATGTCTGCGATGTCGTGGGCAAAACTCTCACCAAATATTTCTTCCCGCTTGATAGGCTTTTCGGTCTTTAAATTTTCAAGAAGGTTTAATCCAGGCAATCCTTTCGGAGTTCGCGCACCGGTGGCAGCCAGAACCGTGGGGAGCAAATCGATTGAGGAGGCCACATCCTTACGACTGCCATTTTTCAATTTCCCGTTGGGCCAGGAGAACATGATGGGCGTGCGAATGCCTCCTTCATAAGGGGTCTGTTTGGAACGGGGTGCATATCCGTTTTTTTCTGGATCTTGGATCCATCCGTTGTCTGTGACATAGACGATGATGGTATCATCCCGGAGGTTTCGTTTTTCCAAAAGGTCGATTAATTGGCCACAGGTTTCATCAAACCAGGTGCAATTTGCATAGTATTTGGCAATGGATATGGGCAATCCCAATTCTTTGTATGGCTTAAGGAGACGCTCGGGGGGGTTGTGGGGAGTATGGGGAAGGAATACTCCGTACCATAAAAAAAAGGGCTTGTTCTCCTTGATTGCAAGGTCCACAAAATCCTCAATGGGCTTTAAGCCTTTCCGACCGATTTTAAGTCCATCATCTCCATGTCGTCCCCCCTGTTGAGGGAAACCACGGGTCATTCCATGGGTGAATCCGCCATGCTTGAAGTTTCCTTCCCACCATTTTCCGCTCTGGTGGCTGAGGTATCCCCTTTCACCAAGCAAATTGGGCAAGGTTTCAAAACGGTCAAGGTAGGAAATAAGCTGTGCTTTTTTTTGTTTATAGCTGTTTTTTTTACCGGGAGGATAGCTTTTCGGGGATGGATCATTGCCGGTAACGCCATGCTTGTGAGCATAATGACCGTTGGTCAAAGTAACGAGTGAAGGCCTGCACAAAGCAGTGGGCACATACCCGCGCTCAAAGAGTACGCTTTCTTTGGCAAGTTGATCCAGATGGGGTGTCTTAATATGGGGATGTCCCATGAAGCCGTAATCGGTCCAAGCCTGATCATCGGAAAGAATGTAGAGCACATTGGGAGCTTCTTGAGCCGATAATGTGAAGGCTCCGCTCAATACACTTAATAGCAAAAATATTTTTTTCATTGTTTAATAAGACGACTGGCAAATTAGATTTAGCGTAGGGTTCATATTTTTAAAATTTCAGATTTTTATTAGATTTGGAAATAGGCTCTTTAAATCAAGTTGGTCTTCCATCTTTGCCTGCAGGGCAACTAACTTGGAAAAGAGCGAGCGGGCTAATTGCTTTCCCTTTGGGGATTGGGCAAGATCATTCATTTCCAGCGGATCATTGGATAGATCATAAATTCGGTACACCTTTGCCTTCGGATATACAATCAACTTTTGATTGTTAATAGTAATCGATCGTTGGGCATCCAAGTAAGCCCCGTAAATTTCCCGATGTTTGGAAGAGTTTGTCTTTCCTTTGGCCAATGGCAGAAGGTTTTGAAATTCTATACTGTTGGATGGTTTGGAGCCGGCAATTGCCAGAGAGGTAGCCATAGCATCCTGTAAATAGATGGGAGCGGTAATAACCTTACCTTTGGGAATGTTCGGACCGCTCATAAAAAAGGGCACTCGGGTGCTGTGCTCATAAAGGTTTTGTTTCCCGATCAATCCATGGCGACCAACTGCCAATCCGTGATCCGAGGTGAAAATAATGTAAGTGTTGTCTCTTTGATCATTGGCATCAAGGGTTGCGAGGATCCGGCCAATTTGAGCATCCATATGATGGGTGATGGCAAAGTATTCCTTGCGGTGCACCCGTACTGCATATTCGGTGCGGGGAAAAGGAGCGAGGTTTTCGTCGCGCAAGTTTGGAGGGCATTGCATTGCTTTGTTGTATGGGTAATAGGGCAGGAAGTTTTTTGGGGTGCTGATATCTTCCAAGGGGTAATGTTTTAAGTATTTTCTGGGCGATTGCCTGGGGTCGTGTGGTGCATTGAATGCCACATAAGCAAAAAACGGCTCGGGGTGTTTCTTGGCCTCATTAAGAAAGAAGATTGCATCGTCTGCGGTTACTTCACTCCAATGCTTGCCCCCCTCCCAAAATCCACCGTGTTTGGGGTCATGTGCTTCCCATAAGTTGTCATCTTTTGATTTGGGTCTTTGATAGGCGGATGGAACAGTCTTAGGCATGCCTCCACGTGGATTTTTTACCATATCAAAACATTGGCCCACCTTGGCATTGAGATGCCATTTCCCGGTGAAATAGGTTTTATACCCGGCGGCTTTCATGCGAACGGGCCAGTAGCGTCCTACCTTCCTTTCTTTTTCAGCGGTTTTATATGTTTTGTGGGCCCGCCAAAGAAAGGCACCGGTGTTTAACATGTGCCGACTCGCCACACAGACCGCCCCGCTCCATGAACCCATATTGTAAGCCCGGTCAAAACGAGCCCCTTGTTCGGAGAGACGATCGAGGTTTGGTGTCTTAGCTTCGGAGAGGCCGAGTTTTCCCAATGTCTCAAAGCTTTGATCGTCCGAAAAAATGAAGAGAATATTTGGTTTGGCATGGTGCTCACCAAGGCATAAGAGAGTGAAAACAAACAGACTAATAAGGATAAGGCTTTTCATTAAATCAGCATCTTCGTCCAGGATTAACTAGTGGGTCAATAACTGAGAAACATTGAGCCAGCAAAATATTTTGGAGTATGCGTTTCGGAGAGGCTCCAATTGCAAATATCGGAAAATCAGATTGCTTAAGGCAACTTCTTGATTTCTTCAAAAACAACAGTGGTAAGACGGCGGGACTGTGGAATCCTCACACTCAGTTTCCCGTTAGTCACCTCAGCAATGGTGGGGTTTTGGGATATTTTGTTTTCACGATACCCGGTCTTTGGCTCGATGTCCTCCGAAATCCAACGAACTTGAACCTTTTCTCCTTCGGAAAAACCTTCCCCGGTAAATATTCCATCCCTGTGATAACGGGCACCTTTCTGGATAGTCGAAGGAATGGTTATATTCATATCTTCAGGCTCTTCTTCGTCTTCTATTCTTGCAACGAGCACAATGAACCTTTTGGCAGTACGGTCATAGGAACTTGACCGCATATAATCCTCTTCATCCACTTCAGAAAGAATAATGTCATTTCCCTTTTCACCGGCAACGGTGTGGTGAATGCACTCATTCTGACCGGCGGACAACTGAGCGAACCAGCGCCATACATAGTAATGAGTATGGTTGGGGTCGTCAGGTACCGCATAGGGAGCACCGAACTCACTGTCTTCAAAAGAGGGAAGGTCGTTGTGTATACTGAGCTTATGATCCGGTCCACGGAGGTTAAGTTTGCGGGAGGCAATGGCAGGACCGCCGGTGAAGTTTGGATAAAGTTCCTCTCCTAGAATTGCTAACTGCCCATTGTAATCCAGGCGTTTGGTCAGTCCCATGGTCCAGGGGCTGTTATTGTCCGCCCAGGGAAGATTGGTCAGGCTTAATCCGCGCTGCAGACATTCCCCCAATATTCTTAGGGTTGATTCCACCGTATCACCACTCCCTTCAGGACCGTGGGGGGTGCGCCTGCCATCCCAGCAGATCCAGCTTTCTGCGGCTACCAACCCTTTATCTGCGTAACCCTCTTCATGGAGGCGTTCGTCCATGTATTCCATCTGGTCCCATACTGAACTAACCCATGTGAGAAGACCACCGCCCCAACCGTTGTTGAAATCACTTAGGTTGAGGGCGAAGTTATCGATCATGCCCATGAGTTCAGGAGACTCAAGTTGCACGTCATACCATTCCTTACAATTTCGTGAGGGCGAGAGACCGGCGGTGGAAACAATTTTGTGATCACCTGTCTCCTCGCTGTAGTCGCGGATCGCCCGGGCGGCGGGCAAGATAAACAGCTCCATTAATTCATCCCAGTCACCCTCCCAGTATTTGGGGTGATTGGCTTCGTGGAAAATCCCGTAATAATCCACATCCTCTCCAAACCACTCCACCGTTGCTTTCACCATGTCGTAGATCGCCTGATTGTCCGGTGGCATTTTATTGAAGTCCTCATATTTTTTACCACCGTTCATCCAAAGTGGTACCTGCCAAATGACCAATTCGGTTTTGATGCCTCTTTGTTTGCACAATTTTATCGCATGGCGAATGGCGAGAGCTTCTTTCGATGGATGATTCGCATAATCCAAGTTTTTTTCTTGGGGCAGGGTGTGCAAAGACATGTACCAAAAGCTCGCGTAGCTGCCTACTTTGCCAAGTTCACGCTCAATATCCGCTTCAGAGTTTTTTGGCTGATTGGCATAAGGCTGCCAACGGAACCCAACATGTAGGTGATTCCGGGTAACCTCGTAATCTGGAGATTGTTCCTCATCTTCAAAGAGATCGAGCATGCCAGGGCCCATGCGGTCAGCAGGATCTTCTGGAACCAAGGATTCTTCTGCAAAGCAAAGCAGCGGGTTGGCGGTGGCCAAACCTATTGTAACCCACAAAAGTACGAATCTGAACATAGTTAGAGAATTTGTAAAAATGGATGAAAGGCAAGAACTAGAATGATTACCCAACTAAAGATAGACCGAGAGGTTTTTAAGATGAGTCTTCCCAAATAGGGGAGGCTATTGATCCATGGACAGGTGCTTGATCAGGCGTCGGTGTAAATCAGCCATAATTTTGGGGTATTTGGATGCGATATTTGTTTTTTCTTTTGGATCTTTTGTCAGATTGTAGAGTTCCCAATCCGAGGACTTTTGAGGAGCTTTTTTGGAATAGCTGACAATTTTCCAGTCACCATAGCGGAGAGCCCGGCACTTATTTTTTTGTACCCAGTACATCTCCCGATCTGCGGTGGAAGAATTTTCAAAAATTGCAGGGGATTGATCGATCCCATCCCAACTCATTTTAATTTTCGGTTCGTGTCCAACTAGATGAGCCAGTGTGGGGAGCCAATCCACAATATGGATGGGAATTTTTACTTTTCCGGGTTTAATTTTGCCTGGCCAGTGAGCAAATCCAGGAACCTTGATTCCACCCTCGTAAACATCCTGTTTTTTGCCTCGCATGGGCAGGAGTTGATTAAAGTTGGTAAGCTTGAGATCATCAGGATAGGCATTACCAGGCCAGTTTACCTGCGGGCCATTATCTGAGGAAAAAAGAATGAGGGTATTTTTCAGCAATCCCCCGTCCTTCAATGCTTTAGTGACTCTACCAATGGAATGGTCCAAATGATGCAGGGCGGCGAGGAATAATCTTTTTTCGGGGTCTTTCTCTTTTTGAATTTTACCAAGGGGGTCATTGAACCAGGCAATTTCATCCTCATTTTGCCAACGGTTTGGATTTTTGGGGTCCAGACGGGTTGGCTGATCGATAAATTCGCCCCGTTCGTCCAGAGGTGTATGGACCGCAGTATAAGCAAGATAGAGAAAGAAAGGATTGTCTCTTTTTTTGCTAATAAAGCGGATGGCATCATCGGTAATCAGTTGGGTGGTATGAACACCGTTCTCACTGCCTTCAATGAGTTGGTGGTTCCGGTGCCAGGTATGAAAGAGGGGCCCCTTGCGGTAACCATGATTGTAATTTCCGACTGCTCCCGAGAGGCAGCCATAACTTTGATCAAACCCAAAATAATTGGGCCCATGCTCAGGAGAGCTGCCCAGGTGCCATTTGCCGGAAAGGCAGGTCTCGTAACCTTCGCCTTGGAGCATGGAGGCCATTGTGGTAGTTCCTTTAGGAAAAGCGGGTGCTGTGCTGGCTGCAGTGGCGTGAGGACCGAAGCGGCTAGGGTATCGTCCGGTCATCAATGCAGCCCGGGTGGGAGTGCACTGGGACATTACATAATGATTGGTGAAAATGGCTCCTCCCCGAGCGAGTTTATCCATGTTGGGGGTATAAACCGCGGGGTTGTTGTACCCGATATCCGCCCATCCCTGATCATCTGTTAGAATGACAAGAATGTTGGGCCGATTTTTGCCCAGTGCTGTTTCAATAAAACCAACCAGGATAAGAAAAAAGAAGAAGTGCTGTTTTATAATAATTTTCATTTAGAAGAAGTGAAGAATTCGATCAAGGGATAGGCTTGCTGGTTTATTTTTCGCATCGCTTGGGTGAGCAGAGGGTATGGTTTTTCCTCTTCGTTCACGATTCCGGTATTGGTCCATCCATCCCGGTAACGGAACCAGTGCCACCCCACACAATTTTTGTTTTCCAAAAGTCCAAGGGCGAAGTGCTCGTAAAAATAAGCCCGGTCCTGCTGGGCTTTTACCTTAAACCCGGCACCTTTATGAGTGGGTAACCCGGTATCCTTTGCCATGGCATAAAATTCGGTGATTAATATGGGCTTTTTCGCATCTATGGCCCATTTATTTATACGTTCTTTCTCGGGTGTCCAACGATGGTAGTAATTAATCGAGATTATATCGGTGTGCTTACCTGAGCCCAGAAAAAGAGCAGGGGAATCCAGGGCTCTCCCGTGAAAGCGGGACCCAAGAAACATATGGTTGGGATCATTTTTTTTCAGGGCCAGGGATACCTTGCGGTAATAAGTTTCCACCACTAACTGCAGGAAATCACTGTCATCTTTCGTGTTTGGTTCCTTTCTTCCCCGGTCAGCCATAAATTTTTTAGCTGCTTTATGGTTGGGGTCATTGGGGGGATGTTTGAGGTACTCCTTGACGATTCCCTTTTCGGTAAAGGTCAGTTCGTTATCAGAAAAATGTCCGAATAGCCACGGGTCATCTTTGGTGTTCTTGGCAGACTCAGCATGCTTGATGCAGAACTGGCCAAATTCCTCATCAAAAGGATAGATGGTATTGAATTCACCGGTGGTGGTATATTTGGATTTTCGCTGGTTTCTGTATCCAGGCATAAAATTCCACCTCAGACAGTAGGGCATGGGCTTGGTGATTTCTTGCACAACCGGTGCGTCTGTCCAGCAACCCAGTGTATTAAACCTGAAACCGCGAAGCATAGCGGAAGCTTTTTCTCCCCATCCGATTTCCTTATCATTGGGGGCAGTTTTTCTCTTTTTAATTCCCAGGTTTACAGAATTTACCCCGAGACTAAAAAAAGCATGCCCATCCGGATCAACCAACCACCAACGATCTTTGCCTTTTAAGGTGTGGAAAAATCCGGTTGGGTTGAATTTCTTTTTTCCCCATCCACCATATTTGTTAAGCTCAACTTTTTTCTGAGGTATAAATTTGGACATTCCCTTAAGCGTCCGGCATTCCTCAAGATGAACTTTTCCTTTATGAATGATCTCGGCAGTTTGATCACCAAAGAGGAGACAGTTGAAAACTGCGAGTATAGTGAACCCAAATAGGTTCCTCCAATTGGTCATTATATTATGCAATCAAATCTTTGACCACATGGGAGTGATCGACTCCGGTAAGTTTCCAATCCAATCCCTGATGCTTGACGGTGAAGAACTCGTGCTTAATTCCAAGCAGGTGCAACATGGTGGCGTGCATGTCGTGCACATGCATACGGTCCTTGACCGCATGATAGCCTAATTCATCGGTCTCGCCGTATCCGATTCCGCCTTTTACCCCGCCACCGGCCATCCACATGGAGAACCCTTTGATGTGATGGTCCCGGCCGATGTCACCTTTGCCCTGATACATGGGGGTTCTGCCAAACTCTCCGCCCCAGATTACGAGGGTGTCATCGAGCATGCCCCTTTGTTTTAAATCCTGAATCAGTGCCCAGGTAGGTTTGTCTGTCAGTTGACAACAAGTACCCATGTACTTTTCCAGTCCACCATGGTGATCCCATCCCCGATGGTAGAGGTGGATGAAGCGCACTCCTTTCTCCGCAAGTTTACGTGCAAGCAGGCAGTTGGACGCATAGGATCCATCCCCAGGTACTGCCCCGTACATATCCAGAATGTGCTGGGGTTCCCTGGACACATCCATCAGTTCGGGAACCGAGGTCTGCATCTTAAAGGCCATTTCATAGGCAGCGATGCGGGTATCGGTCTCTGGGTCATTGATGCTGAGGTTACGATGCCTATCGAGGGCGGTGATGGTATTGACCAGTTTTTTCTGATCCTGTGCACTCACCCCTTTGGGATTGCGGACATAATGTACCGGATCCCCGGTTGAATTGAATTCGACTCCCTGGAAACGGCTTGGTAAAAAGCCGGCACTCCATTGACGGGAAGCAATGGGCTGTGGGTTTCGTCCACCCACACTGGTCATGACCACAAATCCGGGGAGATCCTCCGCCTCACTACCGAGACCATAATTTACCCAGGCACCCATGGAAGGACGGCCACTGATGGACGTTCCCGTGTTCATGAAAGTATGGGCAGGATCATGATTGATTTGCTCGGTCACCATGGAGCGAATGATGGCGATATCATCGGCCATCTTGGCAGTCCAGGGAAGATAATCACTTATATACTGCCCGCCCTGCCCATATTTCTTAAACTTGGTTAGATGACCCTGCACTTTGAGATCCTTGCCCTGCAATTGTGCGATGGGCTGCCCCTTGGTGAAAGATTCCGGCATGGGCTGGTTGTGCAATTGATCAAGCTTGGGCTTGTAATCAAAAGTTTCCAGGTGCGAGGGCCCACCCGCCATACATAGAAAGATCACCCGCTTTGCCCGGGCCTTGGGCAGAAGATAACGAGGCTTTGTGGAATTGTTCGCCATCAGCATATTGAGGGCAGCACTTCCCAAGCTCAAGCCGGCTCCACCAAGAAAGGCCCGGCGGTTGATGGTGGTGGGAGAAAGAGGAATATTCATCGTCTTAAATTGGTCTCGGCGAGGTTTAGGACGGCTCGGGCAATGGGGGTCCAGTTTTCTTCAGCTTTGTTGCTATTCTCAGTAAACAAGGAGGCCAGGGTTTCCTGTTCAAATTCGTCCGGGGAGCGGGATAGTGCTTCTTCAAAGGCATAGGTAAGCTTGGTTTCAAAAGTATCCCCACCATGGGTACTAATTTTCTGGGCAAAGGATTTTGCCGCTTCCAGAAAGGTTGGATCATTCAGTAATACCAATGCAGCCAGCGGGGTGTTGGACTGGGGGCGTTCTGCGGAACATTCCTCGCGTGATGGGGCATCAAATGCCTTGAGCATGGGGTGTAGGAATTGTCTTTGCCAGTGCACATACAAGCCCCGTCTCCACTGTGATTCCCCTGAGTCCACCTCGTATGTCCTCTTGGGGAAATTGAGATGGCGGTAATAGCCAGTTGGCTGAAAGGGCTTTACACTGGGGCCTCCGATTTTATCCACCAGTAAACCGCTGACAGCCAAGGTATTGTCCCGCACAAATTCAGCAGGTAGTCTGCGGGCAATTTGGAAACTTTTATATCCTTCAGGAGGGATCGATGCCTGACGGTAAGTCCGGCTGAGAAGAATATCCTTAATAAAGGCTTTGAGGTCCCAGTCTTTCTCGACCAAAGTGATGGCGAGATTGTCCAGTAGTTCAGGATGTTCGGGTGGGGTTCCTTGCCCGCCAAAGTCGGTGAGGTCAGGGGCTAGGCCTTTCCCAAATAGAAGGTACCATATCCGGTTGGCCAGCACCCGGGCATTGAGCAGGCCGATCCCATCTTCGGTATCAGTGAGCCAGTTTGCGAGGTCGAGCCGGTCGAGGCGTTTTTTATTAGAATCAATTTTTCCAAGGAATTCTGGCACGGCGGGGAAAACGATGGGTCCGCTATCATCCATCCAGTTTCCTCGGGGGAGCACGCGCATTACCCGTGGCTTGACTGCCTGGGAAACCATGGTCCATCGGCCCTTATCCTCGACCTCCTTTTTCTCTTTTACTAGTTTGCGGTATTTTTGAAGTACCGTTGGTATGGCAACCTGTGCGATCTGTTGGTTAATCCGGTTAATTTTTTCCTGCCACTTAGTTTTGTTGGCATCATCAGATTTCTTGAGAGATTGGGACAATTTTGTGTTTCTATCCTCGAGGTTTTTTAACTCCGTCTGTTTTTCCTTGGATAGTGTCTGATTAATTTCCTTGGTTAAATCTTTTAGCTTTGCTGCGTTTTCATCGGTATGGATTTGAATTTCTGGAGGTCGATCAGTAGGGAGTTTGTTTCCATTGAACCCACGGTCTGCAAGATCGGCAAAAAAGGAAGCGAGGGAGTAGTGGTCTTTGATGGTGTAGGGGTCATACTTATGGTCATGACATTGGGCACAGCCCACGGTTGCACCCATCCAAACCTCGGAAACATTGCGTACCCGGTCGGCCGCATAGATCGCATCATATTCCTTGAGCTGCAATCCTCCCTCGTGGGTGGTTTGCAAGAGACGGTTATACCCGGATGCAACTTTATGCTGCACTGATGAACCCGGTAGTAAGTCGCCGGCAAGTTGTTCCCTAGTGAATTGATCGTAAGGCATATTGTCGTTGAAGGCAGTGATCACCCAGTCCCGGTAAGGAGAGATATTATGGGGCTGGTCCCCATGATATCCAACGGTGTCTGCATAGCGCACCAGGTCCAGCCAGTAAACTGCCATCCTCTCCCCGAAATGTTCTGAGCCCATCAATTGCTCAACCAGGGCTTGGTAGGCAGAGGGGTTCGGGTCTTGTACGAATGATTTTACGGTTTTGGATGCGGGCGGTAGGCCGGTCAGGTCAAAGTGTAAACGGCGCACCAAACTCACCGGATCGGCATCATTGGCCGGTGCTAAATTTTTATTTTCAGTATCATTGAGGGTGAAACGGTCGATCCAATGCCCCGACCAATCTGAATTTTTTGGCATGGGTGGATCGGTCCATTTGGGTTTTACATAAGCCCAGTGATCCGCCCAGGGTGCCCCTTCGGCGATCCATTGCTCAATGATTTCCTTCTCTTTTTGAGATAATGGTTTTCCAATTTCCGGCGGAGGCATCAATTCATCCTCATCATCTGAATGAATACGGAAAAAGATTTCACTCTCTTCGGGTTCTCCGGCGACAATCGCCATCATGTCTTCATCCTTGGCGTGCTCCTCGATGTCCAAACGCAGGTCGGCTTTCCTTCCCTCCTCATCGGGGCCATGACAGGAAAAGCATTTGTCCGATAGGATAGGGCGAACATCCCGATTGAAGTCGAGCTTTGCATATGCCCAGGTGATGGGCAAACAACTCAGAGCAATGTACAAATGTATTCTCATGCTTTACACTTGTAAATCTTGCGACCTGGCAAAATTAACTCAAGCATTTTATTGGAAACGAAGCGAGGCAAGGTTCATCAACCCATTGCTTATTCCGGGTTTGTGAAAACAGACATACAGGTCGTGTCGACCCTCGCATTTCTTTAATTCAAAATCCTGATGGATATAGTCTCTCCAGCTTCCGTTGGGTTGAACTATCGCTTTGCCGATGATTTCTCCATGGGCCGAACCCAGCCTGAGATGAATTTCCCCACCTGAGCCGCCACTTGCAACTTTGGCGGTTACTTTTTTTACTTCATCAAGATCGATATTTTTAAAGCAAATAAAATCGCCGTGTCCAATTTGGCTGACCCCCAATTTGGATAGTTTAACGCCTTTTTGATCATCGGCAGAGGAACCAAGTACGGTTTTGCTACGAAGTCGGATCATTTGGGTTCCCCTCAGAGGAGCAACCGGAAGCACCCCTCTGTCCAGGTAACTGGCTTCCAGAAATAAGTTGTAGCCAGCATTTTTACTGTATTTATCAGGCTTGCCCGGCCTGATCGAGCCAGCGGTACCGGTTTGGGTAGATTGATCGTTTGTGCTGAGAGAGAAAATCCAGTCCACCATTTGCTTAGCCTCAATCAGGTTGTGTTGCGGGTGTGGCATCATCGGAATCTGGCCCCATACTCCCGTGGATCCATGAAGGATGCGCTGGGCGGCTACATTTCTTGCCTTCTTCACCCCATCATATCGCATGGCTATTTCGGTGAAGGTGGGACCGACCAGTTTCTGATGAACAGAGTGGCAATTAAAGCAGTCGCTTTTCTTCATCACGCTAAGTCCGGGTGCCAATTCCCCACGAAGAGTGGTGGGCATGAGTCCACCATTTTGAGTCCGGATTTGTTGGACCAGAGAAACACTTTTTTCATCAATTTCCGAGTCCTCCTGATCGCTCACCTCAATCTCCCAGACGAGAGGTTGGTCGAATTCAAAAAAGTCCCCGTCCCTTGGGTGTTTGAAGGCAACTTTTGGGGGACTGTTGCCCACAGAAATAGAGAGAGATGCCTCACTGTATGAACCTTTTTGGTCACGCACGGTTAACACAACTTGATGATTTCCAAAGTCGGCAAAGGTGAGGGTTGGGCTTTTCTCTTTGGATAGGATGGATCCATCCCCGGGCAGCTTTCTCCACTCGTAGGAAAGTTGATCTCCTGCATCGGGATCATAGGTTCCTCGGGTGGAAAGATTAATCACCAAAGGAGCTTTGCCCGCAGTTTGATCAGCAGAAAGTTTAATTTCTGGGGCCCGGTTGCCCCGAAGATAATCTATCCGTACGATCTGTGCGTCATCATTTTTCCCCCAGGTGGTTCCGTACTCTATCAGGTAAAGTGCCCCATCCGGTCCAAAGGTCAGATCGATCGGGCGGATGAATTTACGGTTGGGCATGAAGCGTTCGAGCTTCACTAAGTTTTCCTTTTCATCGAGCTTGGCGGTAAAAATCCAATTTCTGGTCCACTCATAGACAAACAAAGAATTATCCAAGTGAGCATGAAGCTGGGTCTTGCTGTCCAAGTTTTCATCGTAATGAAAAACCGGGCCCGCACAGGCGGTGCGGCCACCTGTGCCTAACTCCTCAAACTCGGGTGTGCCCCGACTGCGGTACCAGATGAAGGCGGGGCGGGCTTCGGGTAAGCTAACATTTCCCTCCACATACCGGGAACGATTTACAGGTGCAAGGGGGTCGTTGGGAGGAGATAATTCTGATGTATTAAAATCCCTGATGGGGTAGGCGAAATTATTACCCACAAAGTAGGGCCAGCCGAAATTGCCTGCTTTTTTTGCCTGGTTGATTTCGTCATGTCCGGCAGGGCCGCGATCCCCTTCGAGGAAGGCATCGGGACCGACATCCCCAAAATAAAGAGTCCCGGTTTTCTGGTTGATACTTATTCGCCAAGGATTGCGACATCCCATCACATATACTTCGGGCAATCCTTCCGACCCATCCTGGGGGAATAAGTTTCCCTTGGGAATTTCATAAGAACCATTGTCGGTAGGACGGATACGCAAAATTTTCCCATTGTAACTGTATGGATTGGAGGAGGATTTTTCCGCACTTAAGGGATGTTTTTCTGGTCGGTCATCAATGGGGGCATATCCCTTGGAATCTCCCCCTGGGCTCGTATCATCCCCAGTTGAAATATAAAGGTAGCCTTCAGGGCCAAACTCAAGTGATCCGGCATGGTGGGAACCCGTTCCATATAGTTCTTGAAATTCGAGGAGCTTTTTCTCGCTACCCTTAACTAACTCGTTGCCTTCGAGGGTGAACCGGGAAGTGCGTTGGGAAGTCAGTCCGACAGGAGAATATTGCAGGTAAACCCATCCATTTTTGGAAAACTTTGGATCGAGGGCTAGACCAATCAGGCCCACTTCGCCGCGGCGGGCGACATCGAATTTGTGAATCAGAACAGTCTCCTGGGTTTCAGGCAGAAAAACCCGGAATTCACCATTTAGTTCTATGAAAAAGATGCGGCCATCCTCGGCCACTTCGAGTTCCATTGGCTGGTCCAGTTTATCATAGATAGTAGTTGCGGTTAGACGACCAGCGTCAAATTGTTCGGACTTTGTTGTGAGTGGAAACCCAAAGATAAACATCCAGACCGATTGTAATATCAATAAAACCGTACTTTTTTTGTATGGACCATAAAGCATTCAAAACAATAAAAAATACCTTAACCGCAAACGATTAATAGCAAAATGGGGCGTAAAGTTTCTTTTGATTTGCGTCAATTATGAGGGGTTTTCTTCGAGATATGTACAAAAATTATCAGAGTTTGCGGGATTGTATTTGCAACGCGAGTCGAGGGGGGATTGAAAGGATAATCTTAACCAATGATTTTTTAAAATGACATCTGATTCCAATCTACTAACAGTCCAGCAACATATTCTCAAAGAACAACTGCGATTCTCCGGTGCATCTGGAGAATTTTCATTTCTTTTGTCAGGTATAACCCTGGCCACTAAAATTATTCAGGCCCAGGTTCGTCGGGCGGGTTTGGTTGATGTGCTTGGCGAGCATGGCGAAGTGAATGTGCAGGGTGAAATTCAGCAAAAACTCGATGTGATCTCAAACGAGGCCATTGTACAAGCACTCACCAGTCGTGCCAGTGTGGGGGTTCTTGCTTCGGAAGAAAATGAGGAGGCAATGATTGTGCACAAAGGCGACAAAGAGGCTAAGTATGCGGTTGTTTTTGATCCGCTGGATGGTTCTTCCAATATCGATGTGAATGTAAGTGTTGGTACGACCTTTTCCATCTTGCGCCGCCCGGATGATGCCTCTTCGGATAACCCTGAAGCCTGGGTATTGCAACCTGGGTCAGAACAGGTGGCTGCAGGCTATGTCGTCTATGGTTCCTCCACCATTTTAGTGTACAGTGTTGGGCATGGAGTTCACGGGTTTACCTTGGACCCTGCAATCGGTGCCTATGTGCTGAGCCACCCAAATATGACCATGCCCAAACGTGGGAAGTATTATTCGGTCAATGAAGCAAATGCGGACAGTTTTCCAGAAAAGTATAACCGGTACATTGCTGGTTTAAGGAACGGGAAATATGGGAGGAAATATTCCTCCCGCTATATCGGATCCATGGTTGCAGACTTTCACAGAACACTGCTTAAGGGGGGAGTATTTCTCTATCCACCCACGGCCGATAATGCCGAAGGTAAGTTGAGACTTCTCTATGAGGCTAACCCAGTGGCCTTTCTTGCGGAACAGGCAGGAGGAGTGGCATTGGACGGAGAAAAACGCATCCTTGATATTGCTCCTGACAGCATCCATCAGCGGGTTCCACTTGTGGTGGGGAGCAAAGAGGAAATGGCAGATTTTGCTGCTCTTTAAGATTTATTTTACCTCGAGTAGTTCACACTCAAAGATCAGGGCATCGCCTGGCTTGATCTTGCCGCCAGGTCTTGGGTTGTCCCCATAGCCCAGTTCGCTGGGTATGTAGATTCTGACCTTTCCGCCAACCTGTGTCTTGGTCAATCCACCGGAAAATCCTTTAATTACACCATTCATAGGAAAAGATGCGGGTTGTCCCCGGTCCACCGAACTATCAAACACAGTTCCGTCAATCAGGGTGCCGTGGTAATGAAGCTTGACGGTATCGTTCATTGAGGGAGATTTCCCTTCACCTTTCTGAAGGATCTCGTAATAAAATCCGGACGGGTCTTTTAGTACTCCTTCCTGTGTGGCCAGTAATGCAAAAAATTCTTTTGCTTTTGCCTTGTTTGCTTCAGCCACCTGATTCATTTCCGCCTGTTGAGCCTGTCTGACAGTTTGCATTTTCTGCATCATAATCGCCTGAACTTTGGGCTGTAGTTGCTTGACTTCCTCGGGTATCTCCCGGAGCACAAAGCCTTTCTCGAGGCCGGCAAGAATGGCTTTAATCTGAGCTGCAGAAAAATCCATCTTGTGCAGGCCCGAACCGTGGGCGATCATCATGCCAATCGCTTCATAGGTAGCTTGATCCGGAGAAGTGGCTTCTTCTTCAGCGGATAACTTGGACGAGGAA
>MDSZ01150665.1_pt1 | contig 16128 bp, 21 predicted proteins | sample 811201 | NCBI WGS metagenome assembly MDSZ01 (sample SAMN05326647, study PRJNA326480) | marine metagenome | isolation source: seawater | place: Indian Ocean: North | collected 2010
ATCTGATTTGAACCATGTAGATCACCTTTAATAACAATTTCTGCTGTATCAGATATTTCTTTTACTACTCTAGCAATTGTTGATTCTGGACCTGTCTTAGCATTTACTGCGGCACCAAAATCTACCATTAAAAATGTGCAAGGTTTGCCAATAAAAAATTCTAAACCTACTCCCACACTTGTTGGATGTACTCTTGTTACGTCTGCCATTTGTTTGGACTCCTAAATAGTTGTAATATACTATTTATGCAACCTTAGGCTTACGTCCCCTCTTCTTATATTCCTTAAATGTACCGTCAGGTTTAATATTGTATGCTTTTGCAAAGCGTTCAGGTGTCATTCCTTCAATATCATATATTGCACCTGCAGGCATGCCAGGATACCAGTACACATCTTTCTTAATAAAAGTTGGTGTACCTCCTAATCCTATACTTTTTACGTTAGCATATACTACAGTTTCTTCTGTAACAAGTTTGCGTTCTACAAGTGTAGTAAGAAGTTCTTCAGTCATCATTTTTAGTTTTCCCTTAATTGAAATTCAATTATCTTATTAATATTTGAGCCTAATTTAAATTGTACAAGTTGTAACATCTTTTCGTCTATAACATAGCCAATGCCTTCACCGCACCAAGTACCCCATTTTCGATAACCATGCCTATCAGGTATTAATATACTGTCAGGATACTTGATTGCCCAGGCAGTCCAATCATAGTATGCATCCGGTTCCATACGTTCACCCAGTATCTGAAATTTGTACTTGCCGTGTGGTAAACGTCGTTTACGGAAACGTATATTGCGTTCTGCTACTGTACCAGGAAAGTATCTAATACTGCGTAGTTCAACCATATTGTCCACAATTTCTTCCTGTTTGCTGTGTATTCTATCCACATACTCAGCAATTTTTACCATTGTGTCAATTTCGTTTGTATAATAATTTAGTGTGCGATGTTCAACACGAACTTTATCACCATGCTTCTTAGCATACTTGCGCATACCGCCAATAAAACTTTGATGTAAATGACTGTCTACTTTATATCCCCATACATCGAATGTGGGTACTCGCATCAGTTCCGGATACCTATATTGATATAGGCAAAGTTCTATACGATAAAGATACTTGCTATAGAATAATCTATCGTTATGTTCTAATGCTAGATTGTGCTGATTGCTCAGCGCCTCCAACCTCTGCAGTGCTTCCATCTGAATACCTAAACTTTATCAATAGATTGTTATCTACATTTCTTACTTTAATTTTACAACCATTACAGTCTTTGTCAACTAGTTTCTTTGCAATAGGCATTCTTAATTTTGTATCAATAGTCCTTGCCATTGGGCGAGCACCCATGCGTTCATCATATCCTTCTTGTAATAGGAGGTCTGTACTGGGCTCATCTACATGTAGGGTAACACCTTTATCACGTAATTGTTGTTCCAGTTCCTGAATAAACTTTAGGCATACTTTGCGTTTTGCAATTTCATTTAAGGGTCCGAACTTACATACTGCATCAATACGATTGCGAAACTCTGGTGCAAAAAACTTTTTGTATTCTTCATCCGTTGCTTCATCGTGGAACTCGTTACCGCCAAAACCTATTACACGTTTCTCTGCATCTCGAGCACCCAGATTAGTTGTAAGAATAACAAAACAGTTACGTGCATCTGCACGTTTACCGTTACTGCCAGTTACGAAACCTTCATCCATTAAACTTAGTAGAACGTTTGAAACATCCGGATGCGCCTTTTCTATTTCATCGAATAGTATAACTGCATGTGGATTGCGTTCAATATCTCTAATAAGTAGTCCGCCTCCCAGGTTATTATCTTCATAACCTACATAACCTGGAGGTGCACCAATAAAACGTGCTACTGTATGACGTTCCTGATATTCACTCATGTCATAACGTAACAGTTTCATACTGTTTGCTTCTGCAAGTTGTTTAGCAAGTTCTGTTTTACCTGTGCCTGTAGGCCCAGTGAATACAAACACACCCAGTGTTTTATCACGCTTGTTAAGTCCTGCTTTGCTTACCCATACTTTATCAAGCACACTTTCAACTGCTAAATCCTGTCCATAAACTTTGCTCTTAATACGTTCTTCAACGTCTGTTGGTATAATTTTTACGTCATCATTGTCCAGTTGTGCAACAGGAATCTTAGCATACTTGCTTATTTCTTCCAGTATATTTTGTTTGTCAATTATAGATTTTTTATTGCCCAAACGTCTTTGTTTAGCCGCCGCACTGTCGATCATATCAAATGCTTTGTCAGGCAACCGTTTGTCTGTTAGATAGCGCACACTTAGATCCACTGCACTGTCTATAGCGGCATGTGTAAATTTACAGTTATGAAACTCCTCATAATAGCGGGCACTGTTTGTAAGTATTTCTTTTGCAAGTTCGGGTGTAGGTTCGTCAACTGTAATATGATAGAAGCGGCGCATAAGCGCACGATCCTTTTCAAAACTTGCATTATATTCTTCCCAGGTTGTACTAGCAATGACCTTTAGTTTACCTCTACCCATGTAAGGCTTTAACATGTTTGCAAAGTCAGTTCCGCCATTAGCACCACCACCTGCACCCTTAAGAGTATGAGCTTCATCTATAAACAGAATACACTTTTGCTTGGTAATTAATGCTTCAAGCACTTCTTTAACACGCTCCTCAAACTGTCCACGATATTGTGTGCCTGCAAGCATGTTTGCAACATCCAAGTTGTATACAACAAAGTCTTGTAAATAATCAGGTACTTCTTTGTTTACTATCTTTACAGCAAGTCCTTCCGCTACTGCTGTTTTACCAACACCCGGATCGCCTACCATTAACACATTGCTTTTGTTACGTCTAGCAAATGTCTGTGTAATATCATCAATAATATTGTCTCTGCCAATTACAGGATCCAATTTGTTTTGTTCTGCTTGTTCAGTTAAATTTTCACAGTATTCGTTAATAACTCCATCTAAATATTGTTCCTGTTGTTGGTTTAGTGCAGTAATTTTTCTATTGCGTTTAATATAACCAACAAATTCTTCCTTAGTTACATTGTACTTCATTAGGAAATAACTGCTATGGGTGTTAGTCTCACTCATAATACTAATGAACAAATCGAATAGTGTAAGTGTTTCTCTACCACTGAATAGGGTGCTAGTTAGCGCACGATTGAATACACGTTCGAGACTTTGTGTTTTAATTTGTCCTGCACCGTGACTTATGCTGTTAAATGTATCAACAATATGACTCTCCAAGTCCAAACGTAATTCGTCGACCTGTACACCAAAGTCTTCCAGCACTGTGCGGAAATCTGTCTGTAAAATTGCAAGAAGGAAATGCTCAGTACTGATGTAAGCATGACCATATTTACTTGCAATTTTTCCTGCTAGTTCTAGTGTCTTATCTACTTCTTTTGCTGTTTTCATTATCTTCTCTTAGTTTTGCACATATATTTAATTGTTGTTCTGTTAAATTTTCAGGTATTTTAACCAATACTTGTACAAGCAAATCACCACGTGATCCTGTCTTTGTGTACATGCCATGTTTGGAAACTTTTAGTGTTGAACCATACTGAGTACCAGCAGGTATATTAACATTAAGACGTTTGCCTTCAATGCTAGATATTTGTTTTACTGTACCTATTATAGCATCCCATGCATCTATAGTCAAGTGCATTTTAAGGTTATCACCTTCACGACTAAACACTGCATGTTCAAGTATATTTATGGTAACTGTTAAATCGCCCTGAGGTAAATTTTTATGTGTAGCATCTCCTAGTCCACTGTATTTTATCTTAGTGCCATTGTTTACGGCCACTGGTATTTTAAGATTGACTAGATGTCTACTACCGTCTGTATGTTTTATACTTACTGTTTTTTGATGTTGTTCTAGTATCTCTTCCAGTGTGAGATCTATAGTTATTCCTAAATTTTTATTTGATTTTGCTCTGTGATATTCACGTTTGCTAGGATGAAATCCTGCACTGCCGAACACTGTAAACATATCATCGAATACATCACCTGAGTTTATTTTAATATGTTGGCGTCTTGCATTGACGTGATCAAACTGCACACGTTTATGTGGATCTTTTAGCACATCGTATGCTTCTGAAATAGCATGAAACTTGTCAACATCACCTCCATTATCTGGATGATGTTGTTTTGCCATTTGTCTATAGGCTAGTTGTATTTCCTTAGGACTACAGGTTGGTTCTAGTCCCAGCACTTCATAATAGTTCATACCATAATTATACTATACTGGGACTTAGTTGTAAAGTGTTACTTTTTACCGAAGTTTTGTGCGCCAAAGAATGCTGCAACTATTGCTGCCACTGACACAAAATATACACTAGCCATACTACCCAGTATGTCGCCTGCTTTATCTAAACCTAGCAATATTCCAAGCACTACAGCAAATGGATACAGTAGCATACCAAACAGTGCAAACCATGCCATTTTACGCTGTGCATCACGCATTGCATCTGCATCTTCAAGTTCTTTACGTCTAAACTCTAGATACATTTTTTCTTCTTCTGGACTTACTCTACCGTCTGCATTTGTATCCGCAGGATGATAGCCCTTATTTTCTGCCTCCGCCATTTTTACTCTCCTCTAGTACTTGAATTCTGGCTTCAAGTTCATCTATTTTACTTGTAATTTTTGGGTACTTTACACGCCATGCATTGGGATCGTTTTGTAACCAAGTCCAACCCCAGCGTATTACAAGATACTCCAGTGTGCGATCAAACTTAGCAACCGCCCAGGTTGCCATGCGTGTATCTTTAAACCAAAAAAGAAATGCTGCTCCAAATAATGATCCTGCTAGTGCAGTATATATCCACAGGCGATCAGCCGCCATGCGTTCAATCATTTCCCACATTGTCATCTCTCTTTATGTTAAATGTTGCCAGTTGTTTAAACAGTGGTCCTACTTCAACAAACATTCTATGTCTCTCAGGCATTTGCTTGCCCTTACTGTTTATACGTGGTGCTTGATATGTATATCTTACTTGAAATAATTGATTACTAGGCTTACCACGTTCATGCACAAGAACTGCAGGACGCCCGCCCTGTTTAAATGAACTTTCTAAATCTATATTGGGTAGGTTACGAATCATTGTGTTAATTTTTTGTGTAGTATAATCACCCTTACCAATGTTTACAACTACAAGTTTATCATCATTTAGTCCTACATGTTTGTTTAGGAAGTTTCCTAGTTGTTGTACAAGCCTTTGTTCCTTTGTATCACTAACACCCTGAGTATATGCATTAAGATCTCTTACAACCTGTTGCATTATACTTTTCACATGCTGATCTGTATTTTCTTCATAGTTGTCTATTGGAGCAAGTGATATTCCTAAATCAGCAAACATTGCTTGTATGCCTTCAAATGTACGTGGTGATCCTTGACCTACTAGGTTACTGCCTGTCTTTACACTGATAGGTCGAATAATTTTTAGTGAACCATCAGGCTGTCTAAGGTATAGGAAGATATCTGCTTTAGTACCTTTCTGGTCTTCTTCACCAGCAGCCTTTACTACAATCTTTTCTACAGTATCGTTTCTTACAAAATTACTAGCAAGTCTTTTTATTTCACTAAAATTATTTGCAAATTTTACTGATCCTTCAAGTTCATCGCCCATTACACTTATTAATGCATCAGTGTCCATTGAATCAGCAACATTTTTTGGGTTTGTAACAACATTTATAAATTCTACTTTATCAGCACCTACAGTTTCAAATTCAGCACTAAGTTTCTCTGTTGCACCTGCACTGCGTAGAACACTTGCTACATCACTGGCTTTTATGTTTTGAGTGCCTTTTATAAACTTTGCCGCAATTGCACCTCCCAAAAGAAACTCACCCAAATGTCCACGGGTTGAACCATGTTTTAGTTTTTGTTCTTTTGCTTCTTTAAGTTCACGAAATCTCATTATTCTGCCTATACACCATTCGTTCCATAGTATCGTCTCTATCTACTACTGGCTGTAACGTTGTATTTATTAGATCAGGTGTACATAGCCAGTTCACTACTCCATGTTTAGAACCGAATACGTCTTCAGTGTTGCCTTTCCAGTTTTCTGGATGATATGTACCAACAGGCAACCACCACAGGCTATAGTTTTTTGCTTTTAAATAATCGAATACTTGTGGATATTTGCTTGTATCCTGCATTTCAATCAACATTATAGGACGATAAAAACTTATAGTATCTGTTGCACCCTGCAGACACTGTAGTTCCATGCCTTCTACATCAATTTTAATGAAGTCAGGAGGCAGTTCTAAACTGTCAAGTGTGACAAGCGGACAGCGATCTCCACGCTCTAACTTTGTCTTACCAAAATCAAAGAATGTTCCCGTTTGTCCTGTACAGTTGCTAATAGCAAGTCGCATGCGAGTAACGTTTTCTCTGGATTCTGTATTCATTGTTAGAAGATTGTAGTTATACTGATCAGGTTCTATTGCTATTACATGACCCACAGTTTGGCATACGCCCAGTGTATGTGTACCAATATTGGCACCGATGTCAACTACAATGCTTTCACTATTAGTGAAATACTGCATGAATATTATTTCGACTTGACTGTATTCACCATATAGATTAAGACTGCGTCCTATAGTAGGATCTTCGTGGAAGTACCACATATCTCCATATCGTGTGTTAGTCTGTTTGAGGTTCGGTTGATAGAACTTGCTCATCAGGCTTCATTGCCTCTTCGTAATAGATTATTATTTCTGTTTGTTGATTGATATATCTGCGTAGTTCTGCAACGTTGAGAGCAAGGTTTTCGTATGTGTCAATGCTTAGTGCAACAAACGCCAAGTCACCATTTTGTTCTTCAAATTCAGCAATGAACTCTTCTAGATTGCCTGCGTTAACTACATACACCTGCGTATCAGTAAGGTTAATCGGCTTGGGTCTGGCTACTATCGGTACTGTTACTCTCTGTACTGTCGTTACTGTTTTTACTTCCACTTCCGGTTTTCGACTGCAACCAGAAAGGAAGATCAGTGCTACTGCCAGCACTGTTACCAGTTTCGCCCATGATTTCACGCCATAATTTTGCTGTTGCGCCATTCATACGTCCTTCTAAATTTTTTGCGTCCGCTATTGCATCAGCAAGTAAATCTAACTGTCTAAGTCTTGTACGGAGATTATCTCCGTATTGTTCTGCTTTTTGTAAGTCTTCTTGTAGTTTTTTAGTTAGAACTGCAGTTTGAGCTGCTTGTTCTCGCATTGCGTCAATGCTTTTTTCGCTTGTTTCCAGTGCAGTTTCTAACTTTGCATTGTTTTCTGCTAGAGTTTGTATCCGCTGTTGTGTGTCATTATAATACTGCCAGGCACCATAACCTACGCCGCCCAGTACACCCAACACAATTATTACTAGATACAATCTTGCCATTATGGTAAATCCACATAGTAAGGTTCTTTTACACCCTTATATGGTTCCTCTTTTTTTACTGGTTCCCATTCGTGTCCGTAACGATCTTTCCAGATATGATATTCATCTTTGTACAGTGTTTTTGTACCGTAACCTGCTTCTACTTTATATATTCTATTGCCGTCACCATCATACTCCCAGTCCCGCTCTGCAGGATCTGGGCTCTGTATGTGTATATCTATTCGCTCTTCCATATTGTCCAAGCACCATATGCAATTGCAATACCTGCTGCAATCTTAGCAAGTGGTGCCATGAATAGTACCATTAGTCCAATTGCTACTAGCATACAACCGTCCCAGGTTGTGCGCTCTTTTCTACGTGAATCAATCCATGCTTTTAACATAATAGTCTCCTAAAGTCCATTTAACATACTACCCGGTATGTCTGTTTTAGGCGTAGGTGGTGTACATACACTACATCTACACTTTTTACAGGCACAGTAAGCATCCCAACCGTCCTGATAATTTTTGTTTTCTAACCAAAGTGCTTGCCCACAATGGCTAGGGTGTCCACAATTTTTACAACTATTTGGTTTATAGTTTAGTTGACTCAATTATTATATCATTCCTACTGCGGCTTCAGTTGTTTCATCAACACGACGGGTCCAACCTCTGCCAAATGTTTCAAATGTGCTTAAACTTTCGTAATATTCCTGTCTTGCTGATTGAAAATTACGAATAGTATTTTCTACACCATGTTCTGCAATGTATTCATCCAAACACTTTAAAGTGTTAGGGCCAATGCCTCCATCTGCTACAGTGCCAATCATACGTTGTAAATACTTTGCACTACGTCCTGTACCAGCATTTACACCGAAATCAAACAGGCATAGATCCAAACCTGCAGGGACATCGTCACACTTCATTCTATCCCAATAGTTTTTCTTGTAGATTGGTTCCACATCTTCACGTACAAGATCCTTCATGTCTTTTGTTCCACCGAAGTCCTCATATACACGTTTTGTTACACCCAGGTTTGTTTCACCGCCCGGATCTTTAGGATGGTTTACATACCCGCCTTCATGATGTAGAATCATTTCTAGGCAGGTTACATAGTTTTCTGCGGCCATATTATCTGTCCTTTTGTTGATATGTCTTAAATTCTTGTAGATCGCCACTTGTGCGTGGTACTCTTGCTGTGTTTAAAATACTTTCCATAGCTGCGGCAGCAAGTTTGCCGTCTCTGTATTTCTTTGGACTTAGTGGAATATTGGATATTGTATCCATAGTAAGTTTTTGTACTGGATTCTTTTTGCTGTCTGGCTTATCAAAATAAACCATCTTCCAATCATTAATATCAGTTAGATTTTTAAGATCACTAATCATATCCATAAAACGTTTGGGATATGAACTACGACGTTCTGCTTCTACAAACACAATGTAACGGCCTTCGCTTATTTCTCCTGCACTTGTTTCCGCATCTATAACCCAATCATAGCCTTTTTCAATAAAGTTTTCTAAGTCATATGCAGGTTGCTTGCCGAACACTTTAAAAGTTGCAACAATTACTGCGTCATCCTTACCCATCTTAGGTTTGTATTCATCAAAATGAATAACATCTTCAATACGACCTTCCAGGTCTTGTGGATCAAGCGCCATCGTTTTTGTCCTCTTTTTCCACATTCATTAGTTCAGATTGATCAAGTCCTTCTTCGTATGCATCATCAAGTTCTTGTAAGTCGATTTCCTTGCCTTCAACTTCCTTGTATCCTTCTTTAAACTCTTTAACAAGTTCAATTGGCAGTTTAATCTTAACTAACCAAACAGGATCTTCACGTAGTTTTGCCTTTCGTGTGCCAGGACGGAAATCTCCATAGTCTTCAACTTTAACTGGTGTTTTAAGTTTTGCCTGTTCATATGTTACAACACCATTATATCCTAGTAGTCGCTTTGCTCCATCAGGATCAGGCATAGATTTTTTAGGCCACATAAATGTACTTTCTACCCAATGCTTTTTAGTAATAGGTCCTTCGACTAGTTCGCCCTTTTTCCAGTTCTGAAAAGCATAGATATCCAAACTATCAAGCACACGTTCAATGTCCATCATAGTTTCCAGACTACTCTCACTCATGTACAGTGTTTTAGTATTTTTGATGATGTCAACAATATCCATTACGTTATCCTATCGTATAACATATTTATCCATTCTACGTGTGCTGACTCCTGAGGATGAGTTGTGTAAAAGGGTTGATTTGTGCGTTTTGCCCAGTTGTACATGCCTTCATCGTGTGTAAACCAATGAATGTTTTGTCTTAGTGTTTTCAAACTCTGATCATGTTCAACATTTGCTTCCCATAAACTATTGTCCACATGCATAAATGAATATGGAATATCCATACAATCTAAATAGTTTTGTAACATTAATATCTCACACCAACTAGTGTATAGTTCCCAGTATTCACTGTCTGCTACTTGTTCGATATACATTCTCGCAAAATCGCTCATACCACGCTGTTCTGCGTTTTTGCGATTTGCTTTTTGTAGTTCTAGTATTTCATCATTAGTGTTATGAAAATGATCTTCGAAACGTTGATCATTATGTGTCCATGGATTTATGCTGTACCAGGGACTGTCCTTGTGTCCTGTATCGTATGTAAAACGGAATTCATAACGATTAGGAAAACTCCACATAACTGCTACAAATAAATCTTCTTCTTTGTATTTGTGTACTGCATTCATTACAGCACGGCGAATAGAACTATTACTATTGCCGCCTTTTGCTGTTGCACAATGGTTCCAATTAGCACGTTTTGCTAGTAATGCTGGCCAAGCATAGTCAGAACTGGGAAGTTCATTCCCAGCCGTAAAACTATCACCGCCTGATATTAATACTGTCATATGGTATCTTTTTCAACGTGAGGCAAACTGCCATCAACCATATGCCCTACATCGTTCCTGCGTTTGTCTAGCCAACTATGTTCTACATAGTGTACATACTTTGCATTTGGATCCTTGTTAAGAATATAGTGTAGTCTTTCGTTACTCCAGTCTACAGGAATATCTAATACACTGTCTAGACTTTTTACATACTGATGACGGAACATATAAAGTAACTCTACACTTAAAAATGTGTGTCTATACTCTATAATATCTTCAATCTTATTTAAGTAGTTATGTAAACTTTCAACACCACGCTTGCGTAATTGGTTTTGTGCAGTAATGTTTTGATCTCTGCCAATTATACCTACCTGTAAGTTACCCTTGTCGTTAAGTCTACGCAGTACCTCTTTGTAGTCTGGATATTTCGTTTGTCTTACACCTCCATCTTTATCAACGTATGGGCCACTTACACTAAGAACGTAGTTGTCATATTCAGTCCAGTCATAGTTGTCAATGTTTTCAGGTGTATTCCAAATATCTTTATATGGTGCATTATCGTGATTTATCCAGTATTCACGTAATAGTTGATCCCATCCATGCACATTGCTGTGCATGGATAGAACTTTACTAAACACATGATTACCTGTGCCCTGTGGGCCACTGATTACAAGTATGTTAGCCATTTGATGCAATTACCAACTTTGGCTTGTATACTGCTTTGATACCGAATGCCTGTGAGTTGAACTCTACAAGTGTTTGTAGTGCTTCAGGAGTAACAAACTTCATTAGTGTATCTACTTGTGCGTTGCCTTCATCACCTAACATCCATTCATAGTTGCCAACTTTCTTCTGAATCTTTTTAATAGATTCTGGATTGCTTGCAACTTTTTCCAGTGCCGCTACCAATTTGTCGCGATTAGGATTTCCTTTGTTTACCCACAATGCTTTTTGTAGGCCATCACGGAAACTTTTAACTAGTTTGTATGCATCTGCTAGATCGCCCTGGGGCATTGCGCCATGCATTTCCATAAACTGTATTTCCATTTGAATGCCCGGATAGTTTGGATCATCTGCATGTGAACCATCTGGCTGTAGGATACCGTGATGGAACCAAAGGCGTGCTTCACCTTTATCAATAACTGGCTGTACATGTTTCTTAAAACTTGCAGGATTTTCACGAGTACCATTTAGTTCGCCACGCTTAAATGCAAGACGTCTTTCGTTACCCTTCATTCCTTTGATCCAGTTTACCTTTTCCTTAAAGCAATCAATGTATGCTTCAGTGCTTGGCAAGTTACCACACTTTAGAAGTGTCATTGCAATACCTTCAGGGATCTTACCGCCCCCACCACTGAAACTTGTTCTGTCTGTGTTTGGATCGTGATCACCATAAACTGCTGTAATAATATTAAGATTCATTAGTCCAATAGAATCATAGTCTTTGTAGTTGTAGTCAACTTCTTCATTAAGAAAACTTACACCATTACCGCCATTGCTGACCATAATAGTTTTGTCATCAAAACGTAGTTCATTATGAAACTTGTTGAATCCAGGAATATCTCTTGCACCCTTGATATGTTTGAGTACAATTTTTTCTCCATCGAGATATTTTTCCATTTCAGTGGCAACAATTTGTGCCCACTGACTTGTACCACCACCTGGTTTCTGTGGTACAATCATCGTGTAATCAGCGATTGCTGAAGTTGTAAAACCTAGCATAAAGGCTAGTGATAGTAAAAGTTTACGCATAATCTATTCTTCCTTTTCTAATCATGCTGTATGTAAGTAGACCTATGATGCACACTACTAGCGTCATAAATATTGGTCTTGTTATTAATGTTTCCAGAGTATACAACCCTGTAATTTGTAGTGTAAGTCCCTCTATTTTTTCGGCTAGAATATAACCAATTAGCATAGCGGGTCTGCTAAATTTATAATGCCGCATTGCAAAACCTATGCAACTAAAGATACCTAGCATTGCTAGATCTTCCCAGCCTCCTGTGTACTGCATGCTTGTGTATACAATAAGTGCAAGTAACACAGGAAAATAATATTTGTATGGCACTGCGGCTAGTTTACTAATTGGCTTAATTAAAAACATACAAATAAGTGCTACTATTACTGTTGCACCTAGGAAGCCAAATGTCATACTTCTAAATAGTTCTGTATCCTCAGCGATGTCCGGAGTACCCAATTCAATATTAAGATACATAAACAGACTCATTAGGATAGCCGCAAACTTTGCACCGGGTATCCCGAATATTACAGTTGTAATCATTGAGGTTGCCTTCTGTGCATTGTTAGCACCTTCAGGACCTATAACACCTTTTATGTTGCCCTTACCAAACGTCTCTTTTGGATTACTTGCGACTGCTTGACTGTATGCCATCCAGTCTGCCATCTGTCCACCTAGTCCAGGTAACAAACCAATAAACGCACCTATAAAACCACCACGCAGTGCAAGCCAGCGATTTTCCCAACTTGCTTTTATTCCTGCCCAGAGTTCACCGTCTGCTATTACGCTGTCTGCAGTTTTATGTTTAAGGAAAAGTCCTCGAGTAAGTTCTGGTATAGCAAATAATCCTGCCGCTACCGCCATAATCTGCACACCATCTTCCAAATAGAACCAGTATTCTGCACCAAAACGTGGAGCATTGTTGTCAGGATTGCATCCTATAAGTCCAACAAATATACCAAAAGCAATAGCAAGTATAGTACGTAACCAATATTGATTGCTTAAAAAACCCACAGTAGCAAATGCAAGTACAGTAAATGCCCACAGTTCAGGTACACCGAATACATATATTAGATTAGTGTACCAGGGTAGCAATAGGAAAACTAAACATCCCCATAGCAAACCATTGACTGTGCTAGTTGTAACTGCGGCACTAATAGCATAACCTGCTCTGCCCCGTTGTGCAAGAGGAAAGCCGTCTACCATTGTAGCCGCGGCACTATTAGCACCGGGTATGCCCAGTAAAATTGCTGTAAAACTATCGCCTGTTGTGCTGGCGGCTACAACTGCCATTAGGAATATTACACCCAAATATGGCTCATGTGCAAAATAACTTATAAATCCGAACAGTGCAACTAGTCCCGTTGTTGCTCCTGCACTGGGTATAATACCAATTATAAGTCCATAAAATACTCCTGCGAGTAGATATGCAAACATTTCGATCATAACGAATCCACAACGGTACGAACACCATTGTGCCTTTTAAAAAATTAGGGGGGTATACAACTGAACTTCCAGGCCTTCCGCCTATAGGGAGCGTTAGTTGTAGTGTATTATTATTTAGTCCGCCACACGAAGTATAACCTATTTTTGTGAGTGTCAGTTCTAATGTCTAGTATATCAACATTCAATTGTTCTGCACAATTAACAATAAAGTTACTGTCCCATGGGTAAAAGTAAATCCAATCACTTTCTGATTTGTCATGCGGTAAACCTGGATTTGCACGGAAGTACATAAGCGCACCCGGATTACATAAACTTACTGCATGTTCTAGTTCTGCATATATTTTATCTGTACTACCAAAATTAATACTACCCAGTGCTAGTGTTGCATCAAATTTTTCTTCTGGATGGTAATCTAATAGTTTTACTTCATGATCTGCACAACTGTTATAAGGATCAATGCCCACAATGTTATGGATTTTGCCTTTGAATTCATGATATCCACAGCCAATATCCAGCACCCTACGTGGTTTATGTTGATTTACTTCGTCAATTAAACGTAGTCCACTCCATTTAAAATGTTTGACACCACCATTCCAAACATGTCTAAAATACTTGTCCAAAACTTTATCATCAATGCGATCCACAAGTTCACCTATATTATTATAGGATACATCATCTATTTCAATGTTAAATGTTCCTTGAATTGCTTGCTGTAATATAAAAGGATTACGCAATAACTGTGGAGAGGTGTGGATCATTTTTTCAAGTTTGTGAAGTATTTTATGATTCATGGTTTGTATGTTCCTATAAAAATATCACTATGCTTATTATGTTGTAACCATTGTACACTATGCTTTTGCCCAAAGTCAAGTATTAATTCATTTTGTTCTCTTATTCTATTAGTCATAAGATAGTCTGTCTCATACCAATCATAGTTTGGATATGTAATGTTAAATCCACCTGCTTTTTTCCACCATAGGAAACTTGCCCAGTCTGGTCTGTATACAAGTTGTATCCATGCATCTGGATATTGTTTTTGTATATCACCAAACTTATAAGGCCATTCGTGACTCATTATTAGTTTGGTTCCAGTGCCACTAAACGGCGCCATTAAGTTATCATAATCAAGATCAGCAGGAAATTCCATACCTGTTCCAAAGTATGCTTCCTGATGTCCTGCAAAATTGTTATGTGTGTAACTACGATGTGGCGCACGATCTGTACAATCATAGTCACCTGAGGATTTAATTTCTCTAGCAATGCCACTCCAGCGACTGCCAGGAACACCCGTAAAAAATATCATGTTTGGGAGCATAAATTTATTTATCTATTATATACGTACTTAACTCAAAACTACTAACATTATGTTTGGTACGGGTTCGTAAATATTATTGAAAGGGAGGCATATTAGTCTTCATGTATATTCAAGCAATCAGTATGCTTCTCAAATTACACAGGAGATAGCATATACAATGGCTAAAAGAAATCGTAAACGTCAACAACGCCAGCGGGCGCAAACACACGCTGAATACATCGAATCAAATGTTCATTACTTACCACAAGCACAAAAGCAAAAACAAGTCCAGATACAGGGACGCAATCCTAACCAAAAACAATACATACAAAAATTACTAGATGATAGTCAAACTATTATATTTGCAACAGGTCCTGCGGGTACAGGTAAAACCATGCTGGCTGTGCTGGCGGCTGTGCGGGCACTAAAAGAACGAACAATTGAACGTATTATAATAACACGACCAGCAGTGGGTGTTGACGATGAAAAACACGGTTTCCTTCCGGGCGATCTAAACGCAAAGATGGAGCCCTGGACAAAACCAATTTTTGATGTAGTGCGTGAATACTACAATGCCAAGCAAATACAAACCATGATTACAGAGGGGGTTATTGAAATTAGCCCGTTAGCATTCATGCGGGGCCGGACATTTAAAAACGCTTGGGTAATTGCAGATGAAATGCAAAACGCTACACCTAACCAAATGAAGATGTTACTTACACGTATAGGCGATGATAGTCGCATGGTAATTACAGGAGACGTAGCACAAACAGATCGTAAAGAATATGAAAACGGATTAATAGATTTCCAACACTTATATAACAGATATACTGACAGCGAATACATTAGTGTATGTAACTTTGATCATGAGGATATTGAAAGACACCCTGCCGTTATTGAAGTACTAGATATCTATGGCGATAAATAAAGTTGTTATAACTACATAGAATTCAATTGGAGAAATAATAATGGCAAAGGACTACAAATTCGCGCTATGGTGTATCCAGGACAAAGTTGGCAGTGACAATGCGACAATAAATGTATTTGTAAACGGTACACAAGTTGGAACAAATTTGGCTGTAGTATCTGAGAGTGCAGATAGTCCTACATGTTTAACTGTTGATGCTCCTGGTTTAGCAGATCCGAATTCAGACGGAAGTGTTACTGCTGCTATTAAGGTAGTACTTTCAAACAACTCGTATGTTGATGCAAGCAATGACAGAAACGTTTGGATTACTAATTTAGACTATATGACTAAAGCGGCAGATGGAAAATTTTATGCACTGAATCACACTAATCAATCAGGAAAGACAGTAGGTGATCCTGCAGAAGTAAGTGATTTTTCAGATACAAACTTATATCACTTTACATCGTTGCCAACTGCAGTGACAGGTTCTCAAATTCCGG
>MDSZ01230223.1_pt1 | contig 16127 bp, 16 predicted proteins | sample 811201 | NCBI WGS metagenome assembly MDSZ01 (sample SAMN05326647, study PRJNA326480) | marine metagenome | isolation source: seawater | place: Indian Ocean: North | collected 2010
TAATAAAAAAGTTTACATTGACGATATAAATCCTTTTGGATCAAAGATATTTTTTTTAAATGAAATTTTTCCTAAAAATAATTTTAAAAATTCTGATTTCGTCACTGTTCAGGTTGAACACAATTCAGTTTTTCCAAGGATGATTGTTGGTAATTATCATAAGAAGAATAATTTTTACGAAGCCACACATACTTCTCCAATAGTTAAAAAAGATTACTATATAAAAAATAATCAGCAACCGTATATGTCAAGAATACCATTATGCAAAAATAAAGACTTAGATTTAAAACTTAAAATCTTCCCAACTAAATCAAATGGAAAGTTTAAAGCTGAGACATTTGTTAAAAAATTAGATGAAGATTGTCTTAGAAAAACTAGTGAGACTTATAATTTTTCAAAAACAAATCTAGCCACAGTTAATTCTTTTGAACTGAATGACGACGAGGAGCTAAAAAGCTTGAAATTTAAAGGAAATAAAGTTCCAGATAGATTTTATACTTGCAATCTTTATAAAGTAAAAAATGTAAAAAGTGATTACAGTTTGGATATTGCAGAAACATCCTACGCTTCTTACTACCCAAAAAAATTTACACATTGGGGTCACGGGTACATAGGTGAGGGATATGATACAGTCATAATGATAACCAACGATGATTGTGAAATTATTAATCCTAAATCAATTAATGGAATTCTTAATATCTACTCAAATAATTTTCAACAAAAAATTAAAGTCCAAATTAAAGGCAGTTCTTTACTATCACTGAATTTATCAAAATTAGAAGCTTTACAGAAATTAAGAAAGAAAAATCAAAACTTTATAAGTTGGGAATTAAAATTAAAGTCGCCTGGTTGTGAAACAAAATGGGTTAGCTATAGAAAAAAAGACGGATCCATTTTTGGTGACCACGGTTTTTAAGCTTTTCCATTAAATTAACTTAAACTTCAAATTGAAAAAAAAGATAATTCATATCTTTCCAAGCAGATTTACTATTCATGATTTAAAAAATCGTGAATACATGGATTTAGAAAAAAGATTTAAAATTAAATTTATTATTCAAGATTTATCAAATATTTTTTTTCCTAAATTCAAATTTTCTTCAAAAAGCTTAAAGGATTCAAAAAAATTTAAATCATTAAAAAATTGGAAAAAGAGCTTCACTCAACTTTCAAAAAAAAAAAATATAGTCGTTATAAATGAGTTGGGTTTTCTCTACTTTAAATCATTTTTAATTAATCTATTTTTACAAAAAACTAATTTACCAATTATATTTGATTGTAATATAGGTGTAGTCGATAGGTCTGATTTTGATAAGTCTTTTGATTTAAAAAAATTTAAGTACCGAATTTTAAATATAATTAAAAACCCATATAGATTATTTTTTTTTATAAAAAGTAAATTTTTAAATTTTCTTAATTATTATATTAAATTTGATAAGGTTATAGTTTTATCAGCTGGAAAACATGTTCATCTTCCCTTTAGATACAAACATAAAGAAGCATTTAAAATTCATTCAAAGGACTATTCAAATTACCTTAATTATCAAAAAAAAATAAAATTTAAAAAAAAGAAGCCGATAATTTTTTTCGATGCACCATATCCATATTTTCATGATGATTATAATCTATTATATGGAACAAAAAATGAAATAAATTCTGAAAAATGGTATAAAGATCATAATGAATTTTTTGAAAAATTAGAAAACAACTTTTCAACTAAAGTCGTTATTATACCGCATCCAAAAGTTAAGGGTTTAAAATTTCCATTTTATAAAAAAAGAATTATAGATCAAAGAATTGATGCATCTTTAAAATTAACTCCAAATGCACTTTTTGTGATTTCCGGAGTATTCGTGAGCACGGCAATTTCATTTGCAGTAGCCTCATCAAGGCCAATATTATTTATTTTTTCAGATCAAGATAAATTGTTTCATCAACGAGAAATCATTTTTCAAAAAGAAACATCTAAATTATTAGGAAGTGCAACAATTGATATAAATAAATTTGAAAAAGAAATTATTTCAAGAAATTTAAAAATAAATAGAAGGAAATATAATAATTATAAATACAGATTTTTAACTTCCAAAAATTTGCCTGCCAAGCCCAATCATTACATTCTCAAAAAAATAATAGAAAAATTATAAAGTTATAAATGAAAATGAAAAAACCTATTAGAATTATTCCAATTTTAGATATAAAAAATGGTTTACTTATTAAAGGAATTAATTTTGAAGGTCTAAGAGTTCTAGGATATGCAAAAGATTTTGCAAAACTTTACTATTCACAAGGTGCAGACGAAATACTTTATCAAGATAGTGTAGCTACCCTATATGGGACTAACAATCTAATAAAATTTGTAAGCGAGTCAGCAAAAAATGTTTTTGTTCCTTTATCTGTAGGAGGTGGAATTCGTAGCATCAATGATGCTTCTCAAATGTTGAAAGCCGGAGCAGATAAAATTATTGTAAATTCAGCCGTCATTGACAATATAAGTTTTTTAAAAGATGCATCAAAAATATTTGGCTCATCAAATATTACAGTGATAATTCAAGCAGTTAAAGTAGGAAAAAAGTATTTTATATGTAAATCAAATGGAAGAGACTTGGTCAAAATTGATCCTATAACTTGGGCTAAAAAGGTTGAAGATTTTGGAGCTGGAGAAATAGTAATTACATCAGTGAATAGTGAGGGATTGAAAAAAGGATTTGATATATCCTTAACTAAAAAGATTGTTGAAAAAGTTTCTGTTCCAGTAATTGCTCATGGAGGAGCAGGAAATTTTAAACACATTTACGATGTAATAAGATATGCAAAAGTTAGTGGTGTAGGATTAGCATCAATCCTTCATTATGATGCAATAAAATTTTTACCTAAATTCAAAACAAAAATAGGTAACACAACATTTATAGAGAATATTAAAAAGTCATCAAGTCAAAATAATACAATAAAAGAAATCAAAAATTATCTTAAAAAAAAAAAATATAAAAATTAGATATGAAAAATAGAAAATTAACTGCTGGTATTATTGATTTAAATTTTAATAACTTATTAAGTATTTATAAAGCTTGCATTAAAGCTGGATTGAAGACTTCTGTAATTTCAAAGAAACAAAAAATTTTTAATTATGATTTTGTGATAATTCCAGGTGTTGGTTCATTTAAATCTGGTATGGAGGTACTTAAAAAAAATAAATATGATGAAAAATTATTTAACTACCTTATTAAACCAAATTCTTTTATTTACGGTATATGTCTTGGAATGCAACTACTTTTTGAAAATAGTTATGAATTTGGTCAGACAAAAGGTCTTGGGTTAATTAAAGGACAAATTCTTGAATTAAATAAGAAAAATAAAAAATTAAAAACCAATACAGGGTGGAGTAAAACTAAAATTCTTGGCTACAATCGATTAGGTTTTAAAAAGTTTAATGATAAATACTTTTATTTTGTTCATTCATATTATGCTAAACCTAAAAACAATAATGAGATTTTAGCAAAGACGTTTCACGGAAATTTTCCATTCGCTTCAGCAGTAAAAAAAGAAAATATTTTAGGAACTCAATTTCATCCCGAAAAAAGTGGAAATTTAGGAATTGAGTTTTTGAAAAATCTGAAAAAATTCAAATCTTAAATGAAATTAAAAACTTTATACGGGTTACCTAGAAAAGTAGTTTTTTGTAAGAAAAGTCTGATTTCTAATCAAGCACCTCAGTCTACTCAAGAGTTTAAACATACTGTAAAGAGTAAAAAATCTACTTTATATATTGATAAAAATGGAATCTCAGATCCATGGAAGTACTCGAGAATTAAAAAAAAGATTAATTATAAACAAAGAGAAAAACAACTATTAAAGCTTCTTGAAAAGCATAGAGGTAAAGGAGAATTTGATTGCGTAGTTCCAGGCAGCGGTGGAAAGGACAGTTGTTACGCTGCGCATATTTTGAAGTATAAATATGGAATGAATCCTTTACTTGTTACTTGGTCACCAAATTTGTACACAGATTATGGTTATCAAAATTTTAAAAACTGGATTAAATCTGGACCATTCAAATGCATTTCATCAAAAAGAAATGAAAAATTATTAAAGACTCTCACAAAACTTTCTATAGAGAATTTAATGCATCCTTTTCAAACATTTATTTTAGGCCAAAAGGCATTCCCCCCTAAAATCGCTGAAAAACTAAAAATTCCACTTGTTTTTTATGGAGAAAATGAAGCTGAACACCTAAATCCCTTGTCAGACAATAGAAGTTCTCTTAGAAGTAAATCATTTCATCAATATAAGAACTTGTCCGAAATTAGATTAGGAGGAATTAAACTAAGCGAGCTTTTAAGGGATTATAAATTTAAATTAAAAGACTTTGAACCTTTTTTACCTCTAAGAGCTGAAAAATTAGATAAGTTTCCATTAGAGGTCCACTACCTAGGATATTATCTTAAATGGATACCACAAGAAACTTTTTATTATGCAGTAGAGAACTGCAATTTCAGGCCAAGACCATTTAGAACAGAGGGCACGTACAGTAAATATAATAGCATAGACGATAAGCTTGATGATTTACATTACTATACAACATTTATAAAGTTTGGAGTGGGTAGAACTACATATGAAGTTTCTCAAGAATTGCGAAATGAACATTTAACGATAGAGGAAGGAAAAAAACTTATTAAAAAATATGACGGAGAATTTCCTAAACACTATTTTTCAGAAATAATGAAATATTACAATATAAGAGAAGACCATTTTATTAAACTTTGCGATAAATTTAGATCTCCTCATTTGTGGAAAAGAATTGGAAAAAAATGGTATTTGAGACATACTGCAAATAAAGATGGCACAGATGATTAAAAAAAGCTTAAAAAAATATCTAATAGACTACAATGCTAAGACAATAGTTGCATTAAAAAAAATAAATAAATTAGGCGGAAGATCGTTAATAGTAGTCTCTAAGAAAAAACTATTCAAAGGTATTTTGAGTTTTGCTGATTTAAGAAAAGCGATACTTAACCAAAATATTACAAATGAGAAAATAAGCAGAATTTACAACAAAAAACCTAGGTTTGTATATTTTGACGAATTGCAAAATAAAATGGAAAAAATATCTTTAACAATAAAAAAATTAAATATTATTCCAGTAGTAGAAAGAAAAACGGGTAATATTATTGATCTAATTGAATTTGATAAATTAAACTTATTAAATTTAAAGAAAAAAAACAAAAAATTAAACACCAGTGTTGTAATAATGGCAGGAGGAAAAGGGACAAGACTATTGCCTTACACTTCAGTTCTTCCAAAACCTCTTTTACCTATTAATCAAAAACCTACTATAAGCCATATAATAAATAAATTTCAGAGTTATAATGTAAAAAAATTTTATGTGACATTAAATTATAAATCGGAAATATTAAAAACATACTTAAAAAATCTAAAGAGAATCAACCCCATCACAACAGTTGAGGAAAAAAAACCATTAGGAACTGCAGGAAGTTTGATTTTAATTAAAAATAAAATAAAAAATGATTTTTTTTTAACAAACTGTGACACCATTATTTACGAAAACTATTCAGATTTTTACAACCAGCATAAAAATCAAAAAAATGATGTAACAATAGTTGCAGCAAAAAGAAAATTTAAAATACCTTACGGAATTTGTGAAATGAATGAAAATGAATTCAAAATGAAAGAAAAACCAGAATTGAAATATTATGTTAACACAGGGTTTTACATAATTTCAAAAAGTTGCTTAAACATCCTGAAGAAAGTTGAATATTTAGATTTTAATGACTTTTTAATAAGATGTAAAAAAAATAGAAAAAAAATTGGAATAATAAAAATTAATGAAAAGAACTGGGTAGACGTTGGGCAAATGAAAGATTATAAAAACAACTTCAATAAGAATATTTGATAATTGAAAAAAAAAGCTATTATATTTGGATCTGGATCAATTAGTTCAAGACACGTAAGATTATTACGTAAACTTAAGATTTCGAAAATTCTTATCTTTTCGAAAAGATCAAACAATAAGTTAAACTTTACAAGTAAAATTTCTGATTTAGTAAACTTTAAGCCTGATTATATTTTAGTTTGTTCAGAAACTTTTAAACATTATCAGCATTTAAAAATAATAGAAAAAAAATTTAGAAAAAAACCTGTTTTAGTCGAAAAACCACTATTTGATAAACCCATTAAAATTAACTTTAAAAATAATACTTATTTTGTCGGGTATAATTTAAGGTTTCATCCAGTTATAAAATTCTTAAAGAAAAAAATAAAAAAAAATGATATTTTTTCAGTATCAATTATTTGTAATTCCTTTCTGCCAAACTGGAGGAAAAATATAGATTATTTTAAATCTTATTCTGCCTCTAAAACAAGAGGCGGAGGAGTACTTTTAGATTTAAGTCATGAAATTGATTACTTACAATGGTTAATAGGCGATATAGACAGAATAGAATACAAAAAAATTAAAAAAATATCTAATTTGAAAATTAATTCCGAAGATAATGCCCAAGTAATCGGAAAAATTAAGAATATAAATTTCAATTTAAATTTAACTTATTTTTCGAGATATCAAGAGAGACGGATCATAATTGATGGAAATAAAGAAACAATTGTAGGAGATCTAATAAATTATAATGTAAGCATATTTAATAATAATAGCTTAAAAAAAATTAATTTTAGAATAAGTAAAGATAAAACTTATATAGATCAACATTTAGCTATTTTAAAAAAACAGCAAAAAAATCTTTGTAATTTAAATAGCGCTCAAAAAACATTAAAACTAATTAAAAAATTAAAATAATAATATGAATATAATTGGCGCAGTTTTTGCCCGTGGTAAATCTAAAGGTTTAAAAAACAAAAATCTTTTAAAATTTAAAAATAAATCTTTGGTTGGACACGCAGTTACTCAGGCTTATTCAGTAAAACATATTAAAAAGGTTTATATCTCTTCTGATAGTAAAAAAATTATTAATGAAGCAAAAAAATATAAAGCAATTATCCCTTTTGTAAGACCAAAATCTTTATCATTAGATACTTCACCACATATTAAGGTTTGGAAACACTTTGTTAAGTTTTTAAAATTAAGTAAAATTAAAGCGGATTTAATAGTTGATATACCAACTACTTCGCCATTAAGAAATATTTCAGATATAACAAAATGTATTAATTTAGCAGTAAAAAAAAAATTAGATATGGTATTTACAATAACAGATTCCAATAAAAACCCTTATTACAATATGTTGGAAAAAAAAGGTAAAAAATTAAAAATTATTAAAACTCCAACTAAAAAAGTATCGAGAAGACAAGACGCTCCAAAGTGTTTTGACTTAACAACTGTTTGTTACGTTTTTAAACCTAATTATATTCTTAAATCTAAAAATGTTTTGTCAGGTAAAGTAGGTTACATCCATATACCTAAAGATAGAGCTATCGATATTGATGATAAATTCGATTATAAAATAGCAAAAATGATATCAAAAAATAATTAATGAAAAAAAAGAATATTATTATAACAGGAGGTTTTGGCACTATAGGGATAGCTCTATCAAAAAGTTTATTAAGACAAGGCCATAACGTCATCATTATTGATACTAAAGTAAAAAAAAAAAATAATTTAATTAATAAAAAAAATTTATTTGTAATTAAAAAAAACATAAATAAAGAAAATGAAATTAAAAAATTTGTTTTTCAAATTGCAAAAAAATTTAGTAAAATAGATGCACTTGTGCACTGCTCATATCCAAAAACAAAAGATTGGGGATTAAAGCTTGAAAAACTGAATCAAAAAAGTTTAAATGAAAATTTAAATAATCATTTAGGCTCAACAATTATCCTAAGTAAAATTATTATAAACCAATTTATTAAACAAAAATTTGGAAATTTAATATTACTGTCTTCAATTATGGGTCTAAACAATCCAAAGTTTGAAACATATAAAGGAACAAATATGTCTAGTCCTATAGAGTATTCAGCAATAAAGTCTGGAATAATATCTATCACTAAATATTTAGCAAAGTACTATTCCAAAAAAAATCTAAAAATAAATTGTGTGAGTCCAGGAGGAATAAAAAGTAATTTACCGAAAAAATTTATTAAAAATTATAAAAAACAATGTAATGCAAAAGGTCTCCTTAACCCAGAAGATGTAGTTGATGGAATTAATTTCTTATTATCAGATAAGTCAAATTTTATATCAGGTCACAATTTAGTTATTGATGACGGATATTCATTATAGACCATTTAAATTTTCTATATGAAAAAAAAAGTTTTAATTACTGGGGGCACAGGGTTTATTGGTTATCATTTACTTAAAAAATGTATTGAATTGAAAATGGATGTTACTTGCATATCAAGTAAACCAATTCGTAAATTTAATATTTTTAGAAAAGTAAAATATAAAATCTGTGATTTAGGTAATTTGAGTCGATTAAAAAGAATAATAAATAAAGACTACGATTTTGTAGTAAATTTAGCTGGCAATATTGATCATAAAAATAAAAAAAAAACTTATTCAAGTCATCATCTTGGAGTTAAAAATCTTTATAAAGCGTTAAAATTTAAAAATATTAAAAAATTTATTCAAATTGGTAGTTCATCTGAATATGGAAAGTTTTTTGGCAAAGTAAAAGAAACAGATAAATGTAATCCGAAAATGATATATGGAAGATCTAAGTTAAAATCTAGCAATTTTTTAATTAAGAAATTTAAGGAGGAAAAATTTCCCGTTTTAGTTTTACGGTTTTTTCAAGTATACGGACCTCGACAAAAAAAAAATAGACTTATACCTTTTGTAATAGACTCATCTTTACAAAATAAAGATTTTCATTGTTCAGAAGGTAGTCAATTCAGAGATTTTTTATATGTAGATGATGCAATAAATGCAATTGTAAAAAATTTAAACTCAAGTGTACGCTCAAATGGTAAAATATTTAATATTGGTTATGGTAAACCAATTAATGTAAAAAGTTTGATTTTAATGATTCAAAACATTATTAAAAAAGGAAAACCAATATTTGGAAAACTAAAGCTGAGAGTTGATGAAAGTAAAAAAATCTATCCAAATCTAGAAAGATCTAAAAGAATTCTAAATTGGAAACACAAAACATCTTTAAAAGAAGGTTTAAAAAAAACAATCAAATATTATAAAAATAGAGCAATTAAAAAAATAGCATGAAAGTAATAATACTTGCTGGAGGATTAGGCACTAGATTGTATGAGTATACAAGAAGAGTGCCAAAGCCTATGGTAAAAATTGCAGGATTTCCAATTTTAATACATATATTGAAACATTATCTAAAGCATGGCTTTAAAAATTTTATAATAGCCGCTGGTTACAAAAATAAAATAATTAAAGATTACTTTAAGAAATTTAAAAAAGATGGCGAGCCATTCGTTTTTAAAATTAATAACAAAAAGTGTAATATAACTATTGCAGATACTGGCCAAAAAACTCTTACCGGAGGAAGGTTAAAAAGATTAAAGAAATATTTTAAAAGCAATGAAACATTTATGTTTACATATGGTGATGGACTTTGTGATGTTAATCTAAAAAAGCTGCTACAATTTCATCAAAAAAATAAAAAATTAATTACGGTCACAGCGGTCCGACCGCCTGCAAGATTTGGTGAAATAAAGATTAAAGGCAACATAGTAAACTCTTTCAGAGAAAAGCCCCAAACATCAGAAGGTTGGATTAACGGAGGTTTTTTTGTAACAAATTATAAATTTTTTAAATATATTAAAAATGATAATACTATATTAGAAAAAAGCCCTTTGGAAAAAGCTTGTAAAAATCGAAATTTGTCAGCCTACAAATTTAAAGGATTTTGGAAATGTATGGATACTTTGAGAGATAAGCAAGTTTTAGAAGAAATTTTAAAAAAAAAACTAAATAAAAGATGAAAGCACAATCAAATTATAAATCTGTTTTGAAGTCATATATTGCTTTCCTTAAAAAAAATAAACTATATGACAAAAAAAAAAAATTTTTCTACGAAAATAATATTGAAAAATTTCAAAATTGGACTAAAGCAGATTTCAAAAAAAAATTGTCATGGTATTTAAAAATTAAGAAAAATAATAAAGCACAAGTTGAGAATGTTCATTTAGAAAAAATGAAAAATTGGACATACAATAAAAAATACGGAGTTCTGAGCCATAACAGTGGTGAATTTTTTAGCATTGAAGGCAAAAGAATCAAAAATTCAAATAGAGAGGTGAATAGTTGGGATCAACCATTTATAAAACAAATTGGGTATAAAGGTGGAATTATCGGTTTAGTTAGAGCACTGATTAATGGAGTACCACATTATTTAATAGATGCAAAATTTGAACCAGGAAATTATAATGATATTCAACTTAGTCCATCTCTCCAGGCGACATATTCTAATTTAAATAGAGTTCATTTAGGCAATAAGCCAAAAGTAGTAAATAAATATTTTAGAAAAAATTTTAAAACTATAAGAAAATTTTGGGTTACAGAAGATGGAGGTAGATTATATAAAAAAAGAAATTTACATTGGATTATCCAATATTACGGAAAAATAAATACACCCGGGCAAACTTATAAATGGCTTACATTGTGGGAGTTAGATAAGTTCATAAAGATGGGTTATTATGTTGGCCCGCATTTGCGGTCCATACTCTCGCTTATTTAAATGAAACCAAAAAAAATAGGAATAATAGGCCCTGGAAAACATTTTGAAGAAAAAATATTTCCAATTATTTCAAAAATGAATTTTTTTAAAATTGATGGAGTATTAAGAAAAAGAAACAAGAGATTTAAAAAAATTCCAATTTATTCAGAAAAAATTTTTTTTAGGAAAAATTTTGACTTTGTATATATATGCTGTCCAAATAAATTTCATGAAAAATTTATTATAAAATCATTAAAATCTGGTTATCATGTTATTTGTGAGAAACCCTTTGTCACAAGAAATAAAAATATAAATTATATTATTGAACTTGCTAAAAAAAAGAAAAAACTACTCTTCGAGTGTTTTATGTATGTCTATCATCCAGTTTTTGGCTATCTTAAAAGTGTTATAAAAAATAAAAAGTTTGGAAAAATAAAATATGTAATATCTAACTTTAGATATCCCTCATTAAAACAATCAAATAATAGGTACTATCCTAATAAGGGCGCAGGGTTTTTCCATGATGCTGCATCATACTTAATCTCATTAGAAACTTATCTATTTTCAAATTCAAGTAAAATAAGTTTCAAAATAAAAAAAATAAAAAAAAAAGTTGACCTGAGAGGTTACATATTTTTAAAAGTAAAAAATGAAACACGCCATTATTTTTGGGGCGAAGGTCAAAATTATAGTAATAACATCGAAATCTTTTTTGATAAGGCAACTATATATATTGACAAATTTTTTAGTAAATATAACAAAGAGATAATTTATTTAAAAATTTTTAAAAATAAAAATAGTATAATTAAATTTGAGCCTAAAAATCAATTTAAATTAATGATAGAAAAAATTATACAAAATTATAATAGCAAAAAATTTAGGAAATTACATTATAGTTTAATAAAAAAACAAATAAATTTTCTAAAAAAGTTCGAAAATTAATATTTCATGAAAACAATATCTTTTACAACACCACTAAGAGATAAAAAATATATTGAAAATGTAAAAAAATTATTAGATTCAAAAAAATCTCTTCACGGTCCAGGAGAAAACATTCAGAGAATCAAAAAAGACTTAAATAAAAAATTTGGATTTAACCATGTTCATTTAACCAATAGCAACACAGCAGCAATGGAAATTTGCGCTTTAACTTTAAGTTTAAAAAAAAATCATGAAGTTTTGATGCCGTCCTATAGCTATAATACCACAGCCTCGAGTTTTATAAGAACAGGTTGTAAAATAAGATTTTGTGACATAGAAAAATATAATCTTTTGCCATCTTATGAGCATTACATTAAAAATGTAACTAAAAACACTAGAGTTATTATTTTAACCCATATGCAAGGTGCTGGTATAGAATATGTCAATGAACTTAAAAAATTTTGCAAAAAAAATAAAATTTATTTAATTGAAGATGCAGCGCAAGCGCTTGGAACAAAAATTAAAAATAAATATGCAGGAACTATAGGTGATTTTGCTACATTTTCATTTCACGAAACAAAAAATTATCAAAGTGGAATGGGGGGTCTTCTTGTAGTTAACAACAAAAAATTTAAAAGAAAATCAGATTTAGTTTTTGATAAAGGCACAGATAGAACATATGTAGTCTCAGATCCAAAATACCATAAAAAATATTACTCATGGGTTGAAATAGGTTCATGCTTTAGACTTCCAGAGCTTAACGCGAGTTATTTACAACCTCAAATTAATGATATTGATAAGATAATTAAATATAGAAAAAAAATTTATGAAAGATATTTCAAAAACTTTTCATCTTGGTTAAATGATGAGTTTTTAATTTGTAATAAATTTAAACATAAATATAAATATAATTATCACGCGCTTTCAATTATTTTGAAGAAAAATACTAGAGAAAAATTTTTAAAATATTTAAAAAAAAATGGAATAATTGCATTTATAAGCGTTGAGGCTCTTCATCTATCAAAAATGGGCAAGAGGTGGCTTACTACAAATTCAAATTTAAATAATACAAATCAAATAATAAAAAAAATTGTAAGACTTCCACTGCATTGTGAATTATCATTGAGCGATGTTGATTTTATCTCAAAAAAAATTAAAAGTTATTTTCATAAATAAATTATTATAGAACTTATTAATGAAATTTGTATTAGTATCTTACAATGACTTTGATGGAGTTGGACAAACAGTAGCAAATTTAAATAAAACTCTTAACGAATTAGGACATACATCAAAAATAATATTGCTAAGTCAATCAAGCAATTCTGAAACTATATATAAAATAAAAAGATCACTGACAAAAAGATTTTTTTATTATTTTTTTGAATTTTTAAAAAAAAGGTATTCAGATTTATTTTCATTCGGAAATAGCACAATTAAATATAAATCGATTGAAGACCAAATAGATAATTCAGATATTGTTATAATTTATACACTTCATAAAATCTTATCTCTACATATGCTTTCAAAAATATTCAGTAAAAAAAAAATAGTCTACTTAAGACCATTGGATATGGAATTAGCGACTGGAGGTTGTCACGTAAATTTTATTTACGAAAATAGCAAAGAGTGTAAAAAATATTTAACGGGTTGTAATAATTGTCCTAAATTAAATAATTTAAACATTTTTAATTTTTCTAATAAAATTTTTAAACTTAAAAAAAATTTTATGGACAAATTTAAGCCCCAAATTCTACTTGAAAATAAATATACAAAAAAATTATACGATAATTCGCCAATTACAAAAAATGCTAAAAACAAAGTAATTTATCTTCCAGTGAGAGAAAGTAGAAGAAATTTAATAAATAAGAAAGAAGCAAGAAAAATATTCAATTTAAGTTTAAACGAAAAAATATTATTATTTGGAACCTATAATCTTGATGCTCCTCATAAAGGCGGTAGAATGATGAGTGAAATTCTTAATTTATTTGTAGAGCACTGTAATTCAAAGAATAAGAGTTTATTAAAAAAAAATGTTGTAAAATTAGTGACATTTGGAAGAAAACAAAGCTTTAAAATTAAAATACCTCAAGTTGCTTGGTTACACTTAGGCGTAATTAAAGGTGATGTAAGATTAAATTCACTTTACAGATCAGCTGACGCTTTCATTTCTCCAGCCTCAGGGTGTAATGCACCATCAACAATTCGTGAAGCTACAATCAATGAAATTCCAACTATTGGTTTTGACAACGGCGAGGCAAGTGAAGCAATTAAAAATAATATTAATGGTTTTTTAATACCAGAATACGATAAAAAAAAATTTGCAGTTGCAATTTATGATTTATTATTTAACAAAAACTTAAAACACAATAAAGAATGGAACAATTTTTTGTTTCAACGTTATAATTCAAAAACAGAAGCCCAAGCAATAATTGATATAGCTAAAAAAGATTTAAAATATGAAAAATAAACAACTATTAAAATATTTCAAAGGAAAAAAAGTGTTAATTACTGGCCACACTGGATTTAAAGGCTCATGGTTATCATTATGGTTATATCATAGTGGCGCAAATGTTCTAGGAGTTTCAGACAAAATACCAACGACACCGTCTTTATTTAAATTACTAAGGTTAGATAAAAAAATTTCCTCAAAAATGATTGATATAGCAGACCTTAAAAAACTAAAAACTATTTTTTTTAAATTTAAACCAGATTATGTTTTTCATCTTGCAGCTCAGGCGATTGTAAAAGTTTCTTACGAAAAACCTTTAAAAACATGGGAAACTAACTTAATTGGAACTATAAATTTACTTGAATGTTTAAGAATTACAAAAAAGAAAACTATTGCTGTGATAATTACAAGTGATAAGGCTTATCAAAATTTAGAGATTAAGAGAGGTTATAAGGAAAATGATATTTTAAAAGGTGAAGATCCTTACGGAGCATCAAAGTCTTCTGCAGACATTGCAATTAACTCTTATTTTCTGTCCTTTTTTTCAAAAAATAAAAGTAAGACTTTAATTACAATTGCTAGAGCAGGAAATGTTATTGGAGGTGGCGACTGGTCTCCGAATAGAATAGTAACTGATTGCATAAATTTTTGGTCAAAAAATAAAAAAGTGATAATTAGAAGTCCACATTCCACAAGGCCTTGGCAACATGTTTTAGATGTCGTTCATGGATATATGATACTTGCAATAAAATTAAAACAAAATCCAAAGTTAAACGGCGAAGCTTTTAATTTTGGCCCATCTAAAAATAATTTAAGAGTAATTGATTTGTTAAACCAGATGAGAAAATACTGGCCAAAAATTAAATGGAAGATTAAAAAGCAAATAAAATTTAAAGAGAATAGTCTTTTACACCTTAATAGTAGTAAATCGAAAAAAATTTTGAAATGGACTACAAAGTTAAATTTTAAAAATTCTGTAAAGTTTACTATTGATTGGTATAAAAATTACTTAAAAAAAGAACAAGGTATTTTTAATTTTTCTTTAAAGCAAATTTCCAATTACCAAAAAATTCTTAACAATAAATAAAATAGCTTAAATGATTGAAAAAAAACCATTAATGAGCATTATTATGAATTGTCATAATGGTGAAAAATATTTAGAGCAAAGTATTGAAAGTGTTTTAAATCAAACCTACAGAAATTGGGAATTAATTTTTTGGGATAATGTATCTCAAGATAACAGTAAAAAAATAATTGAAAAATTTGATGATGATAGGATAAAATATTATAAATCAAAAAATTTCAATAAACTTTATGAATCTAGAAATCTAGCTATTCAAAAAGCTAACGGAAAGTTTATTACATTTCTTGACACGGATGATATGTGGCAAAAAAATAAAATAGAAAAACAAATTGATTTTTTTTCACAAAATGAAGACTTTAAAATAGTTTATTCAAATTATTATATTCTTGATGAAAAAAGAAAAAAAAAAACTATAAAATTTAAAAATAAGTTGCATAGCGGTATGATATTTGAAAATTTACTTAGAAATTATACAGTTGGTATTGGAACAGTATGTTTAGAAAGAGACTTATTTAAATACCACTCATTTAATAATAATTTTGATATTATTGGAGATTTTGATTTTTTTTTAAGATTAAGTGAAAAGTTAAAAATAGGATACATTCATGATACTTTGTTTATTTATCGATTGCATGAGTCCAACCTTTCTAAAAAAAAGTTAAGCCTACATGCAAATGAAATGCAAAATTGGATAGACTCAAATAAAGACATACCTAAATATAAAAAAAAATTAAAATTTCTAAAGTTTTATTTACTTAAGTTAAAATTTAAAAGTTTACTAAGCTTTATTTATAAATAATTGGGCATGTAGTTCAGTGGTAGAACGCTTCGTTGACATCGAAGAGGTCATAAGTTCAATTCTTATCATGCCCACCAAATTCAAGTAATATGGGTATTATTTCCTATTTACTTGTTAATCTAAAAATATTATAAAACTTTGCCTGGTAATTATTGCGAAGGGGCCACACCCGATCCCATCCCGAACTCGGAAGTTAAGTCCTTCAGCGCCGATGGTACTTTGTCTTAAGATATGGGA
>MDSZ01002119.1_pt1 | contig 16126 bp, 12 predicted proteins | sample 811201 | NCBI WGS metagenome assembly MDSZ01 (sample SAMN05326647, study PRJNA326480) | marine metagenome | isolation source: seawater | place: Indian Ocean: North | collected 2010
TGTTGGATTATTATTATTGATAAATATTTAAAAATATCTTTCTTATCTTCAATTAAAAAATTAACAATGTATGATTTCTGAAAATTATGTTTTAAAATTAATCGAATCATTTACCTATATTAATATTTTATAATCCAAAATTATTACCCATTTAATTAAGATATTTTGACAAAAATAATTACCACTCTAGGACCGTCTACTCAAACAAAAGAGAAAATTAGCAGAATTAAAAATTCTGGAGTTGATTTTGTGAGAGTTAATATGTCTCACTCTAGTCTAGAAGAGTTGGAAAATTTTATTATTTTAGCAAAACAGGTTGGAGTATCATTTATTATTGATACTGAAGGTTCTCAAGTTAGGACTGGTTCTTTAAATGCTGTTTCATATAGCTTCATGGAAGGTGATAAAATTATACTTCACCAAGAAAAAATAAAGGGTGACAAAGGTAATTTAAGTGTTTATCCAAGTATGATTTTAGGGCAATTAAGCGAGGGCGATATTCTATACGTTGATTTTGACACTTTAGTCATTCGTGTTACTGATATTTCTAAAATAAATGAAGGTAAGATAGAATCTACTGTTATCTCTTCAGGTACATTAGGCAATAATAAAGGTGTCGTTATTGACCCTAGATATCCAAAATCTTTCACAATGCCAACTTTGACTGAAAAAGACATCAAAGCGATTGAACTAGGGTTGAGATACAAAATTAAACATGTCGCAGCCTCTTTTATTAGAAATAAAGAGGCAGTTGATTTTGTTAGAAATATATCTCAAGGTAAAATGAAAATTATTTCTAAAATAGAATGTAAAGATGCTTTAAGAAATTTAGATGATATAATTAATTCCTCTGACCTCATTTTAATTGATAGAGGAGATTTGAGTAAAGAAATACCAATAGAAAAAATCCCATTTGCTCAAAAAATAATTATTTCAAAATCAACAAAACTAAATAAAAAAGTTTATGTGGCTACGAACTTGTTGGAATCTATGGTGCAAAATAGGAAGCCAACTAGAGCTGAAGTTCACGATGTTTCTAGTACTATAATGGATGGTGCATATGGATTAACATTAGCTGCAGAGACTGCTATTGGTAATTACCCTTTAGAATGTATAAACATGCTAAATAAAATCATTAATTATACTAATAGAATTATAAAAAGTAATAAAGTGAAGGAAAATAAAGAAAAAATTGTCAAGTCTCTTGAAAAAAATAAATATTTACTTAATGATGATATTTCATCATCATTGATTTTACCTCATGGTGGTAAATTGATAAATAGAGTTGCAAATGATCAGTTTAGTGAAAAAGAGCTAGAATTAAATCATAAAATAGAATTAAACGAAAATCAGCAATTAGATTTAGAGCAAATAGCTTATGGAGCATATAGTCCTTTAAAAGGATTTATGACCAAAATAGAGTTAGAGTCTGTCCTGGAAAAAATGCGATTACCGAATGGATTAATATGGACGATTCCAATATTATTAAGTATAAAAGATAAGGATCACAAGATAATTAAAATTGGTGATATTGTTACATTAACAGATAGCCATAATAGAAGTATTGGAACAATTAAAATCAGAGATATTTTTGAATTTAACAAAAAATTAATATGCCAAAAATTATTTGGTTCCAACAATTTAAAGCATCCAGGAGTTAGATTATTTAATTCCTTTGGTTCTAAATTTATTGGAGGAGAGATAAACCTAATAAATAATGCAAAAAGAATTTTTAATAAGTACAATCTAACACCTTACCAAACAAGAAGGTTGTTTGATGAGAAAAACTGGGTCAATGTGGTAGGTTTTCATACAAGAAATGTCATTCACAGAGCACATGAGTATATTCAAATGGAAGCAATTTCCAGAGGTGGTTGCGATGGTTTATTTGTTCATCCAGTTGTTGGTGAAAAAAAAGTGGGCGATTATAATTCTCATTTTATTATAAAAAGTTATGAGATTATGCAAAAGATTTATTATCCTGAGGGTCAAACAGTTTTCGGTGTTTTCTCTACATATTCTCGGTATGCTGGTTCAAGGGAAGCTGTATTCACAGCAATTTGCAGAAAAAATTTTGGATGTAGCCATTTCATAGTTGGCAGAGATCATACAGGCTCAGGTTTTGATGATAATCTAAATGAAGATATTTTTTTAAAGTTTCCAGATATAGGAATTGAAATTATAAAATTCAATTCCGTGCACTATTCTAAGACAAAAGAAAGATATATTGAACAGCAAAATAAATTGGCTTATGAAGATAAAAGTCAAAAATTTAGTCTCAGTGGGACTGAAGTTCGAGAAATGTTTGAAAATAAAGTAGCCCCACCTGAGTGGTATATGAGGCCAGAAATCTCTAAATATATTTTAGAATCTATAGCTCTAAAAAAAGATGTGTTTGTAAAATAATTTTTGCATGTTTTACTCATAGGAAAAATATTTATTATTAATCTAGATTCAAAAATATGAGAAGTTTTGTTAGATATTTTATTAATTTATTTAAACCTGAGTTTAGGCACAGACCTATTTTTTTTCATGGAATATCTCATATTATATGGAGAATGGCCAATATTTTTTCAGGTAATTTAGGTTTTGCAATAAGACATTTAATATTAAAGATGATGATAAAACATATTGGCAGTAAACCAAGGTTAAAAGATCATAATATTATTTTTGATGGCAAAAGTTTAACTATTGGAAATAATTTTACATCTGGAAAATATAATTATTTTGCTGGAGGGGAAATTATAATTGGCAATGATGTAGCTATGGCTAATTTTATAATGATAGAAACAACAAATCATGAGTTAAAGAAAGACAAACTAATTAGCGAACAACCAGTCAATAGGTTACCAGTAATCATTGAGGATGGTGTCTTGATAAGTGATCGTGTAACTATTTTGCCAGGCGTTAAAATCAAAAAAGGTGCTGTAATAGCTGGTGGCTCCGTAGTAACTAAAGATGTTGAACCTTACAGTATAGTTGCTGGTAATCCTGCTAAAGTTATTGATTTTAGAAAATAATAGTTTAATGATAGAAAATAGTATTGCAAATCAGTCAATATTATTTTGTTTGATTTATTTTTATCGAAATAATAATCGCAATTCAGAAAATTCATTAATCATATTTCATAAGTTCAACTTTAATAATTATAGTATGATTCCCGGCGATAATGTACCATTTTTTAAAAAAGAAACTAATCTGCGAGTAAGTAATCAGAAAATATATAGTATTGTTAATATTATCTAATTGGATTTCATATAATTTCAGAGATAATGAATAATTTTATTAAAAAAATATGAAAAAAATACTTTTTATAGTGCATAAAAGTTCTTTGGGAGGGCCAAGCCAAAGTTTATACCTTAATATATTAGAGTTAAAAGAGAGATATAAGATAAAGGTAATAATGCCTGATAAAGGGCCTTTATATACCACTCTTAAAAATTTAAATGTTGAAGTAGAAATATTTCAGGCTAGATGGCGGTATCTACCTTATATTTTATTTAAAATAATTTATGATAATATTGATGTCATCTACGGGAATAATTTTAGTAATGATTCATTTTACTATCTAGTCGCATCAAAGGTAACTCAGGTTCCATTTATATGGCATATAAGAGAAATGATTTATAACAATATTAATAGGGCTCAAAAAAGACTTAGGCTTTCTACTAAGATTATTACAGTTTCAATATCATGTAAGAATGCAATTGAAAAATTTTTACCTAAAAGAGAAATTGAGGTTGTTTATAATGGTGTAGATACCAAAAAATTTATGATCAGTGTTGATGAAGGAAAAAATTACCTAGAAAAAAAATATAATATCCCAACTAATCAAATAAAGATTGTAACTGTAGGCACGGTTAATCAAAGGAAAAATCAGCTTGAAATGATTGAATGTATATCTAAATTAAAAAATGATATCGATTTTCATTTATTAATTGTTGGTAAAATATCAGATCTAAAATACAAAGAAAAAATAGATGCGTACATAGAATCAGTAAATTTAAAAGATAAAATTACTTTTACTGGAGTATCGAATGATATAAGTAGAATTTTATCTGGATCAGATATTTTTTTATTTTTATCTAAATCTGATCCTCATCCCAGAGCTATACTGGAGGCAATGGCTTCTAGTTTACCAATTATTGCATACAAAACAGATGGTGTTAAAGAATCAATTGAAAATAATATAAGTGGGTTTCTTGTCAAAAAAGGTAATAAAAATGAAGTCTGTGAAAAATTATTTATGCTATTAGGAGACAATCAACTGAGGCAATCTATCGGAAATTCTGCTCGCAAACATGTTTATGATAATTTTAAAGCATCTATGACTGCTAAAAGAATTGATAATATTATAAGGGATGTATTTAAATGAGCAAAAACAGAAAATTAAAATTAGGTATATTGCTAGATACAAAAAATATATACAATTGGCAGTTTAATATTTTAAAAGAAATAATTAGCTCAGAGGTAGCTGAGATTTCACTGTTGATATATAATGGTAACAATGCCAAGAGTCCTAAAATCAGTTTGTTTAAAAAATTATTTAGTAATAATAGATTTCTTTTATATAGAATTTTTAAGAAATTTTATAATAGTCGAAATATTAGTTTAGAAAATGCAAAAAAAATTAGAAGCATTCTTGAATTAAAAATAAATGTTCCAGAAATATCAGTGTATCCAAAGCAAAAGAAATTTAGTGATATTTTTTCTGTTAAAGAATCCGAAGAAATTCAAAAATATGATTTAGATATTCTATTCAGAATCGGTTTTAGAATTATTAAAGGAGATGTACTGAAAGCTGCAAAATATGGTGTGTGGTCGTTTCATCATGGTGATAATGATTATTATAGGGGCGGACCTCATGTATTTTGGGAACTGATGAATCATGAGAACTATTATGGAATAATTCTTCAGACATTAAATGAAGATTTAGATAATGGCCAAATAATAAACAAAACAAATATTTCAACTAATTCATTATCTTTAAAAGAAATAAAGAACAATCTTTATTGGGAAAGTGTTGGAATGTTTATACGGTCTTTAAAAAAGTTATATAAACTGGGGCCTGATAGTTTATATCAAAAGTCTTCAGAAAATTTTGAATTTTATTCAAATCGTATTTATAAAAAACCATCTAACCGTGAATTTATAATACCATTACTTAACTACATAAAACGTCTTTTTGTAAAGAAAGTTGAAAGATATATTTTTAAGACTAGTTGGCAAATCTTCATTTGTAAATCAAAGCAATTTGAAACGTCTATAAGAAAATTTCAACCTATTGAAACGGACAGTTCAAGGTATTATGCTGATCCATTTATTATTAGCAATGAAGGAAGAGATTATATATTCTTTGAAGAATTCATTAATAAAAAAAGAAAAGGGAGAATATCTTGTTCTGAGATTAAAAGTGGACTAAAATTTGAAGAGCCAACTCCAATAATAGAAAAAGATTACCATTTATCTTATCCTTATATCATTGAAATGAATGAAAAGTATTTTATGGTTCCAGAAACTGCAAAAAATAAAAGGATAGATTTATATTATTGTGAAAAATTTCCTTATCAATGGAAGTTTAAATGTACTTTAATTAAGGATGTAGAAGCATATGATACATCATTATTATATCACAATGATGCATGGTGGATGTTTACTAATATTAAAGAAAATCAATATGGTAGCATAAATAATAATCTTTACCTGTTTTCTTCGGATAATTTATTTTCCAACAATTGGGCGTCACATCCTTTAAATCCAATTATCTCAGATGTTCGAAAATCTAGGCCTGCAGGTAAGATTTTTAAGCACAATGGATATTTGTATCGACCTTCGCAAGATTGTTCAAAAGATTATGGTTACAGGACAATAATTAACAAGATTATTAAAATCAATGATAAAGAATATCAAGAATGTACAGTTGATTCAATCGAGCCAAATTGGATGAGGAATCTTAAAGGTACACATACTTTTAATTTCAGTGAAAATTATACTGTAATTGATGCTAAGGTCAGAGAAATAAAATTTGGTTTTAGATAAAAAACATAATTTAGTATTAATTACTAAATATTTTAGTCCAATCTTATCAGGGCCTGGCAAGCGGTTTCTTTATATTTATCCCTATTTAAAGCAGAGAAATGTGAATTTAACAGTGGTGACAGTCTTCCATGAGGGCAATAAAAAATCTGAAGTTATTGATGGGATAAAGGTTTATAGATTAAAAATAAATACTAAAACTAATGATAAAACCTATGAGCTTCAAAAAAAAGCTTATTTTTTTCTGAAAAAACTTAAAATTGATACGATCATTTTCGTACAACACTCCTATAGAGCTTTTATGTATGTATTATTATTTAGGCTGAGGAAAATAAAATGTGTCAAAAATATTACTATGATGCCTAATAAATTAGAAAAAAACATTAAAAGTTTCATTTATAAACAGTGTAATTATAATGTCTTTTCAAAACTTTATTGTATTAGCGACGCAATGAAAGAGCGATTAATAAATTTTAATATTAATTTAAATAAAATCATAACTATACCTAATGGAGTAGATACGGATATTTATTATCCTATCAGAAATGAGCATGATAAGTTGCAATTAAAGCGGAAATTGGGTATTCCAATAGATAAAAAAATTGTTCTTTATGTTGGGTTTTTGATTCAAAGAAAAGGTGTAGATATACTCTTGGATGCTTGGAGTAATGTATTAAAATCAAACAACGCATGTTTAGTAATGGTTGGCCCAAAAAGTTTTAAAGGACAAGAAACAGATAAAAATTTTAAACTAAAAGTTGAAAAAAAAATTAATTCTATCCCTAAGAACCATATAATCCACAAGGAATTTTCAAAAAATATTAATGAGTATTATAAAGTTGCAGATATGTTTGTATTTCTATCTAAACAGGAGGGTATGCCAAATGCGCTTTTAGAGGCGATGAGTTGTGGACTGCCTTGCTTGATAGCACCATTTAAAGGTTTTTCAAGTGAATTTGGCATAAATGATAATCATTACAGATTAACCTCTCATAATTCAAAGCATGTTTCTGTTGATATTAAAAATATGTTAGATGATGAAAAATCGAGTTTACTAGGAGAAAATGCTCATAAAAACATTAAAAAAAACCTTTCAACTAGTAGATGTGCAGACCAATTAACTGAAAAACTACTTTTTGTTGATTAAAATATGATTTTATTCATTGCAATATTCATTTCAACAATATCCTTCTTAAAACCAAAGTATGGTGTCTTTGCTCTTGTGGGGGTTCTTTTTTTATCAGCTTTTTGGGAGAGTGAGGTTGGAGGTTTCACATTAAATCGTTTGATTGGCATTTTTTGTATTTTGGGAATGTTTAAGGACGCTTTTATAGGAGAGAATATTGATTATAAAATAGACAATTTTGATTTCCTATTCCTTGGATATTTAATAACTATTGGTATTTCTTTATTAATAAATGGTTTCTACTTCGATACCCTTGGTAAGGTTATAAACCCTATAATGGGGTTTTTCTTATATAAGCTAATTGTTATAAATGTTAAAAATATGAATGATTTCAAACATCTACTATTAATTCTTTTAATAATTCCAATGTTCTATATACCGGTAGTATATGACGCTTCGATTAATTCTGATTGGTACCGAGGAGACTTGAAAGATAATGCAAATCAAGTTGCAGAATATTTGGCAATGTCATGCTTTGCATGTATAGCTATCATCCATTACAAAAAATCAAAAATAATAAATTTTTTGACCATTACTTATATTAGCATTGGAGTATTATCGATTTATTTAACAGGATCTAGAACATTACTGATATCCATCCCATTTACTCTAATACTTTACCTTTTCATTTATGATAAAAAAAATAACATAGCCAAGCCAATTTTTGTTACAGTTGGTGTCACTTTTATATTAGCAGTTTCTTATTATTTTACCTCTACCTTCAATATAGATGCTGCAAATAGGATTATGGGCTTTTTATTAAATTTTTCTCAAATAGATTTATTAATAGAGACAATTAAATCTGAAAAAAGATTTATTTTGTGGGAAGTTGGAATGACAATGTTTTTGGACAATCCTTTATTTGGTGTTGGTTTTGGAGGTTTTAGAGAAGTGAGGCGATCTTATGGAGTCATTGGGAGTATGGCGCATAATTCATATGTTGATATTTTGTCAGAAACAGGTATAATTGGTTTTTTGTTTGCATTTTTTATGATTTATGTTGTTTACAAAAGAATGCAAAATATGAAGAAATTTACGACATCAATAATTGACAATAATTATATTAATTTATTCATAATATTTTTTATATCATTTTTTGCTATATGGGTATCTCTACACCATAAGTCTATCTCAAGATCAATGTTTTTAGTTTTGGGTATTTGCAATACTCTTTATTACATAGCTAAAGATAATTACTTAGCAAATAAAAACTTAATAAATTAGGTAACTTAAGAAGCTAATTTTATAAATTAAATTTTATGAATAATAAAAGTAAGTTTAATGTTTTAGTAACTGGTGGCGCAGGATATATTGGATCTCATATTGTTATGGATTTATGCGAAAAAGGCTATAATGTCATAGTCTTTGATAATTTTCGTACAGGCAATATAAATAACGTTCATGAAAATGCTAAGATTATAAAAGGAGACATTTGTAAAAAAGAGGATTTAGACAAGGTTTTTCACGAAAGAATTGATATTGTGTATCATTTTGCTGCTTTAAAGATTCCATCTGAATCAATGCAAAACCCAAGCATTTATGCCGAAACAAATATTGTTGGTACACTAAACCTATTAAATATAATGGCACTCAATAACACTAAATACATTGTTTTCTCTTCCTCTTGTGCTGTTTACGGGAACGCTCAATATTTACCAATTGATGAGAAACATTCATTAAAGCCTATTAATTACTATGGTTACACTAAATTAAACATTGAGCAACATTTAGATTGGTATAGCAAACTTTATGGTATAAAATATTCTGCATTAAGGTATTTTAATGCTGTCGGATATGATGTTTCATTTAGGATAAAAGAAAAGGAAGCATTTTCAGCGAATTTATTCCCTATAATAATGAAAGTAGGTTGTGGTGATTTAGATAAGATGTATGTCTATGGAGCAGATTATAAAACTGATGATGGTAGCTGTGTAAGAGATTATATTCATGTTTCCGATTTGTCTTCGGCTCATTTATTGGCTATGGAATACATAATGGATACAGGCAATAATCTTATTACAAATTTAGCTACAGGTAAAGGTTATTCAGTCTTGAATGCAATAAAAAAGTTTGAAGAAATTATCAAAATAAATATTAATTTTGACATTTCCAAAAGACGAGAGGGGGATCCTGATATTGTTATTGCCAAAACCAACCATGCAAAGAAAGTTTTAGGTTGGTCTCCAAAATTTTCTGACATTGATACAATTATAAGAAGCATGTGGAATGTTTATAAAAAATAATATCATAAAAAACAACGTATGAAATATTTAATTACAGGTGGAGCTGGTTTTATTGGCTCCTATTTATCCGAACTAATTATTAATAATGGGCATGAACTAACGATAATTGATGATTTAAGCACTGGAAGAAAGTCAAATCTTGAAAAATTATCTCAAAACCAAAACATCAATATGGTTTTTGATTCAATTGAAAATGTTGGCCTGGTAAATGAGCTTACATCCAATTCGGATTTTGTTATTCATCTTGCAGCAGCAGTAGGTGTGAAGCTTATCATTGATAAACCAGTGCATACTCTTAAAACTAATATTAGAGGCACTGAAATTATTTTAGATTCTGTTCTAAAACATAATGTACCAGTATTTTTGGCTTCAACTTCTGAAGTTTACGGAAAGTTAAACAAACAACCTTTCTCAGAAGAAAGTGATTGTTTATATGGGCCGACAACAAAATATAGATGGAGTTATGCTGTTTCGAAAGCGGTGGATGAGTATCTTGGTTTAGCGTATGCAACTCAAAATGATTTAAAAATTATAATTGGTCGCTTTTTTAATACTGTTGGACCCAGACAGGTTGGTCATTATGGTATGGTATTACCACGGTTTATTAAATCTGCATTACTAGGTGAAGATCTAATTGTTTATGGTGATGGAACACAAAGGAGATGTTTTGGCTATGTTGAAGAAGCCGCTAGAGCTGTTTATTTATTAACTCAGTCTGAAATTAGTTTTGGTGAGATTTTTAACATTGGTAATAACAATGAAATAAGTATCAATGACCTAGCATCAAAAGTGATTAATTACACCAATAGCAATTCGAAGATTATCTATAAACCTTTCAGTGAAGTTTATGGTAAAGGTTTTGAAGATATGGAAAGAAGGATACCAGATACTACAAAGTTAAAAAACGCAATTAATTTTTCATTTCAAAAGTCTATTGATGGCATTATAGAAGAAACGACAAATTATTTTAAAAAAGAAATTTTTTAAAATAATTCTCCGAAATGAAAATATTGCATTGCATTGGCTCTTATGGGTTAGGTGGACAAGAAAGAACTTTGTTAAATCTACTAAAACTTCAAAATTCAACCAAAAAAATCAGTGATGTGTTTGTTTTAAAAGAGGAGGGTCCACTCAAACGACAATTTGGTGAAGTCGCTAGCTGTTTATCTTTTAAAGTGCAATATAAAGATCTTTTAAGTTCTTATCGCAAGTTATTTTACATAATAAATTTAATTAATGAAGAAAAATATGATATAGTTCAATTTTATCATTACAGTACAATTTCTAAGTTATGGCTTTTTTTAAAGCTATTTACAAATGTAAAAATTTCTTATTTCATTGGATCTCAAGGTCATAACAAAACATTATTACAAAAATATCATATAAAAGTCATAACACAGTTTATTCATCTAATAATAGTCAACAGTAAATCTATTTGTAAATCTTTTAAAATAGATGAAAGATCTCCGAAGTTATTTTTATTGCAAAACATCTTACCATTAGAACTATTTGAGAAAATTAAAAATGATAAAATCAACTATCAAAAAAAAGATTTTATCATAGGAATCGTTGGGCGATTAGACCCAGTTAAAAGACATGATGTTTTTATTAAAATCGCTGAAAAAATACTAACTGTTAATAAAGATGTAAACTTTTTCATTTATGGTAATGGACCAATGTTAAAAACAATTAAACAAGATATTAAAAATACTTTATCGCCAGAAAAATTTTATTTATATACTAATGAAAGTAACATAAATGAAATATATAAAAACTTTGATATATTTTTATTGACTTCAGACTCTGAAGGATTTTCCAATGCAATAATGGAGGCCATGTTGTTTGGAATACCATGTGTAGTGACCAAGGTGGGTGGTAATCCTGATATTATTATGCATAATGAGAATGGGTTACTTTTTCCTAGGGGCGATTCACAAATTTCAGCTAAACTTATTTTAGAATTGATTAAAAATAAAAAACAGTATGCTAAAATCTCGACAAATGCATTTAAGTTTGTGAGAGAAAACTATAACCCTTCGGTAATATCAAATAATCTTATAAGTAAATACAAGACTATTACAAATAGTATAAAATCAGATAATTAAAGCGATAATGCTATTAGTATATAAATGTAAAAAAAACTTGTTTTGAATATTTTTCATATTAATAAAAATAGTGTTTTAGACCCCTCAATTTCTGGTTACAAAGCTTTCAATTTACAGAAGATAATCAAAAAAGGTCTTAGTGTACCTGATCTTTATGTTATTCATACTAAGGCTTATAACGAACATTTAAAAGATTTAAAAATTCCAGATACTAATATTTCAATTGATGATGCAAAAAACATTCAGAAAAAAATTATCAACAAAGAATTGAATAATGATTTTTTAAAAGAATTAAAAAATACATATAAAGATATTAGAAGAAATAATTCATCTCCAATTGCAGTCAGATCTTCATCTCCTGCAGAGGATCTAGATCATGCCAGTGCTGCCGGTATTTATTTATCTTTTCTAAATATATCCACTTTTGACGACCTTGTTAACAAATTAAAAAAATGTTGGTCAGCTTATTGGAGTTTTGAATCAATAAAATATAGGGAAAAAAACAATATCCCTCATAAAAAGAATGGTATGGCGCTTATCATTCAGAAAATGGTAGAAGCAAAATATTCTGGAGTATTATTTACTACCTCTCCAACAAAAGAAAATAAGATCCATCTAGAATGGATCGAAGGTCTAGGTGAAAATTTAGTAGATGGTGTAATTGAACCGAATAGATTATTAATTAGCAAAAATAGAAGTGATATTAAATTTGGTGAGATAGATGCTGATTCATCATTTTTAAATTCCTTTCAAGAATTAATCATTGCTACTAAATCTATATCTATTGAGGAAGAAAAAGACTTTGATTTTGAATGGTCTATAGACATGAATAGTAAATTGTGGTTCCTTCAGATGAGGCCAATAACTCTTGGTCCTAAAGCAGTAGTAGATTATAATAAAGATTATTTTTCACATCACCATGAACCCTTTTCCACTTTTGGTCTTGAATTAGCCATCAATAGATACTACTACTGGGTAAAAGCTAATAGAGCTTTTTATTTTTCTTATTTTGAAAATAAATATAAAGTAATTGATGAAGAACTATTTTTCAAAACTGGTTGGTTAAAGCCCAGTTTTCTGGGTAATTATTGGATGAATTTTATAAAAGTTTTTCGGCTTATTACTCATAAATATATAATTAGTAAATATCATAACTACACTAGTACGGTTAATGAAAAAATTAATTTTTTTAGTGAAAACATTACTTTTAAAAACTCTAAAGATATTTTTAAAAGTCTAGAATCATGTATAGAATTATATAATAATTATCAATTGAAAAGTATCTCAGCACTCAAAATTGTAATTATGGAAGCTAGTATTTTTAAAAAGTTGTGTACTATACATTATGGCGAAAAAATAGGGCATAAATATTTTTCAAAAACTATATCTGCCAAAAAAAGCATAACTATGGTTAGAGATGAAAAACTAAATGAACTAATTATTAAATTGAATGATAGTCTTAGTGACAAGGATGTAGATAGAATTAAAAATTATAAAGAATTCACAGCTTTTATAGATCGTAAAAATAGTTTGAATGAGTGGAAAATCGAATTTAATAAATTTATCGAAAAATATGGGTATATATGGTCCACAAAATATCCAAGAGATCCAATTTGGGTTCTAAACGATAAGGCTATTTTTAATACTCTTTTTAGTACTAAAACTATAAGAGAAAAGTCTATCGATTCCGATTTTAATGATAAATATTTCTCTAATATTAATTATAGTTTCATAAATAAATATTTTTTTAAACCAATTATTTTATTTATAGCTAATCTTGTAAAAAATAATTTTCATATAAGAGAAGATAGGAACCATTATGTATATACAATTGTTGGATTAATAAAATACAGGCTAAACCTATTGGGTGAGATTTATTTTAAAAAAAAATTATTAGAACAACCTAAAGACATCTTTTTTTTAAAAATTGATGATATAAAGAATCTAGTTTTCACAAATACAAATAATTATTTTGACATTGCTAAAAAAAGGAGAATGAGATATCATTTACTAAATGAAAGTAAGATAGAAACTTTAGATTTTATTGATAGTAAACAAAAATATTTTGGAGAATGTTGTGTGGAGGGTATTGTTGAAGGAAGAATAAACAAAATAGCTAAAATTGGAGACTTAGATACATTAAAAGAAGGTGATATTTTAGTTTGTAAAAGTATTAGGCCAGCATGGAGCTATGTTTTTTCTAGAGTAAATGGTGTAATAATAGAATCTGGAGGTTTACTCTCACATGGTGCTACTCTACTAAGAGAACATAATACGCCTTCAATAATTAATGTTAAAAATATATTTAAATCTATACCTCAACATTCAAAGGTAATAATGAATTGTAAAAAAGGCGTAATTGACATTCAATGATCTATAAAAAACAGCCACTTATTTTAGCTTACCATAGCGTGAGTAGGTACAGAAAAGATAATTTATCTGTAAATGAAAACATTTTTGATAAGCAATTATTGTGGTTGAAAAATAATAATTACGATACATTATCAATTGATGATGCATTTAAAAGTAGAAAGAGCAAAGTAGCTGTGATTACTTTTGACGATGGATATAGAGATAATTACGAATTTGCTTTTCCCATTCTAAAAAAATACGGTTTTAACGCTACAATCTTTCTCACAACTAATTATGTTAATACTGAGAAAATATATCACTGGGATAAAAATAAGGTGGGTGTTTATGGTGAAAAAGAAAATTTTAAAATATTGAATTGGGATCAAATAATTGAAATGAAAAAATATGGTATTAGCTTTGGCTCTCATACTCAGTCTCATCGTATACTAACTGATATCCCTTTAGATGAGTCTAACAAAGAGATCTTAAAATCTAAGCAAATATTAAAAGAAAAGTTAAATTCAAATATAAATTTGTTTTGTTACCCTGAAGGGAAAATGAATGACCATATTATTCAACAGGTCAAAAATGCGGGATACGACTATGGTGTGGTCACGCCTCCGGTTAAAGGTATACCAAAATCAAAATATGTATTAAGGAGAGTTGGAATATATCAAAGTACTTCTATGTTTCAGTTTAAGCTTAAAACAATATCTATTGTTCAAAAATTCATTGAGCATACTAAAAAAGATAATTATCAATGATATAATATGAAAAAAGTTCTGTTTATAATTAGACAATTTAATGTCGGAGGAGCTCAGCAACAGTTAATCAATCTAGCTTCAAATTTAAACAATAAATATTTTGAGCCGTATATAATTTCATATTACCCTGGAGGGGCGCAAGAAGAAAAAATAAAAAAAACTGGTGCTAAATATTTTTGCTTAAATAAAAAAGGTAAAAATGATATTTCCTTTTTTTTTCGTTTGATATCAAAGATTAGGATTATCGATCCAGATATCATTTATACATTTTTGGCCACTTCTAATTTATTTTCAATAATATTAAAACCGATATTCTATAAAAAAAAATACATATGGAGTATAAGAGATACCTACAATAATAATAAAAAAATTACTATTTCAATTTTCCATGTTATATTAAAATATTTTAGTAATGTAGTTCCTGATTTAATTATTGCCAATTCCTACGCAGGAAAAAAATCGTATGTAAACTACGGTTATGAGAGGAATAAAATTTCTGTAATATGTAATGGAATTGATTTAGATACTTTTAAGTATGACTTTGAAAGGAGAAAAGTATTTAGAGAAAAATTTGGTTATAGTGAAAAAATAATTTTAATTGGGATAATAGGCAGATTCAATCAAGGAAAAGGACACAAAGATTTTATATTAGCATCCAAAAGTTTATCAAAAATTTCTGATAATTGTAGGTTTATGATAGTAGGTAAAGGCTCTAACAGAGAAATCGAAAAAATAGTTAATTTAATTGATAAACTAAACATGAAAGATAAAATTACAATATCATCTCCAAAAACTTCTTTAACTGATTATTACAATGGTATAGATATTATAACCTCTACATCGTATGATGAGGGATCCTCCAATGTTCTATTAGAAGCGCTAGCATGTAATACACATTGTGTGGCAACAAAAGTTGGAGATAGCGAACTAATTATTGATGACGATGAATTTTTATTTATGCCAGGTCAAAATGATGAATTATGTAATTGTTGGATAAAAAAAATTAAATTTATTAAAAATAATAAAATAGAAAATACTAGAAATCGCATCGCAAAAAATTTTAGCATAGAAAACCTCGTATCGAGGCATGAGAAAATCTTTTCTGAGTTAATTAACAGTGAGTAAATGTTTTTTAAATTTATCATCGTGCTCATAATTTTACTCATTTAATAAAACAACTTAATATGCATAAAAGATATTCAAGTTTTAGATATATATTAACAAAGATGCTAAGACAATCAATTTGTCTATATTTCATTTTCCGCAAAGTGAGTATTTTAAAGGTCATTGCTTGTCATTTTTCTAAAAATGCATCCTATATTGTATGGATTCCTAAAGCTCAATGGGCTAGTGCCACAATTATAAAAAGTATGGCAATATTTTCAGCATTATCCGAAAATGGTTCGAGTGTAAAGATTTTTTCTGGAAAAAATATTGGAA